>CEPK01027010.1_pt1 | contig 67186 bp, 66 predicted proteins | sample 356231 | NCBI WGS metagenome assembly CEPK01 (sample SAMEA2620259, study PRJEB7988) | marine metagenome | biome: marine biome (ENVO:00000447); feature: deep chlorophyll maximum layer (ENVO:xxxxxxxx); material: "saline water (ENVO:00002010), including plankton (ENVO:xxxxxxxx)" | depth 80 m
ACGGCAGGGATCCTATTGGGTCGCCTCTACAATGTGGGGAGCTGGTTCCGACGAATGACGAGATGAAGAGGCTGTGTCCTGATGTGCCAGAAATGGATGATTTATTCAGAACACCGGATGATGCCATTTCCAGGATAGTCACCAAGATGAGTGTTGTTCCGCCTAATGGGAAGGGGCTAGAGTATGACTTTGAGGGCATGGTCCTTGACAGAGTAGCTCACGATGAGGCGTTAGTGCAGCTTGCTATCTCAGAGGGTGCCCATTACCATCTTGGAAGTAGAGTCGATGATGTCGAGGGCGAGCATGTGACTCTGGCTAGTGGAGAAAAAATGAGAGGTAGGATAATCGTCGGGGCAGGAGGTCATAATGATCCGATAAGGAGGAAGTTATGGAATGAAGAGACGCTCAACATACCTGTTAAGTTCGTACTTATGGAAGGGAGCCACGCAGAAAATCTAGAGCTCCATTTTGGATCATTGGCGCCTGGTGGATATGCATGGGTTTTCCCCAAGGAATCGGGTTCTAACATCGGTATCGGAATACAGAGGAAGATGTCTGGAGGAAGGAGTCTAAATGAATTCGCTGAAGGTTTCATTTCAAAGTATGAAGGCGAAGTTACATTCAGAGGAGCAGGGTCGCTACCCATGTCTGGAACGATAAAATCCTTCGTTAAGGGGAATTATCTGTTAGTTGGGGACGCGGCAGGAATGGTTCTTCCTTCGAATGGGGCTGGGATTACAATTGCGATGATAGGAGGTAGGATTGCCGGCCAAACTATTTCAGAGCACATCAACAATGGAAAGCCCCTAGAAGGGTATCAAGAAGAATGGAAAAGACAAATGGGCAAAGTAATGAGAAATTCGAAGAGGAGCTTCAAGTTGGGAAGTTTGATTTTCAGGCTTCCTGATTGGGCGTTGAATCTGGCGTTCAATAGGCTCACAAAGCCGTTGATATGGAGAGCTGTGACCTGTAGGAGGATGTTCCTCCTATTCTGATGGAGATCTTGCAGACCAAATTGTGGCCATTCCGGGAAAAATCACTCTCGCCTTCACATCTTCGAATCCACAGTCCCCGATCATTTTCACATAATCCCTCGTAGTTCCGAACTCTTTGTATGTCTTTGTTAGCCACTTCCAAGGGTGTTCTTTCTCACCACAAATAATCCTTGCATAAGTTCCCACCCAGACCTTCATCCAGAGGACTCCCAGAAAACCGTGAATTCGGTTCATCTTGGAGGGATCGACAATTATCAGCGTAGCTCCGGGTCTTAGAACCCTCAATGATTCTTCGAGGCCGGCCTTTTTGTCGAACCAGTCCCTAAATGAGAAAAGTGAGCAAACTGCGTCAAATGAGTTGTCTTCGAACGGTAAATCCTCTGCAGTTCCCTCTATGAATTCGGCAGGTGGGTCACCTCGGGAAGATCGAGCCGAATTTACCCGTTCCTCTGCTGATCTTAACATCTCGGGGATGGGGTCTAAGCAGACAAGGTCGTGACCGGAGACATCCTCAGCAAAGCTACCGGGGCCGCAACCTATCTCCAAGACGCGACCACTGGGGAGCAAGTCCCTTACCATCCTCCTCCAACGAGATACTTGGCCCAGTGTTGCAAAACGATTTATTCTATCGTAAACGGGGATTGTAGCGAGCAAGTTTCTCTGGAGTTCGTCCCACTCAGAATCCTCCATGCCCCGAGCATCCATGGGCCAATCCCAGAGAAAGGCATATTTGGAAGGTTCCCGAAGAGGTGCTTCTCAGGCTTGGGACTAGTGGAACTCGCGAGGTTATCATCATAAACTCCTCGATGGTCCCATAATGCACCGTAGGTGCATAGAAATGGGACGAGAAGAAGTTCTCCGGGCAATAAGGCAAGCAGAGAGTGAAGCAAAGGAGACTATTGCCAAGGCTGAAGCGCAAGCATCGGAAATAATTTCCAAAGCTAGGCTAACCGCTACCGAGATCATCCAAGCTGGAAGGTCTGACTCGGAGTCAAATTCTCAGAGTCTTATTTCTGAGGCCAGAAATGCAGCAGAGAGTGAGGCAAAGAAGGTATCCAAAGAAGGCGACTCAACAATCGGATCAATCCACGATGGTGGCGAAGGTAGCAGAACAGAAGCGATAAACGTAGTTCTGGATGCATTCAGATCGTAAATTCTCAGAGGAATTAGATGTCACAAGTCAACACCCAACAGATGGGAAGACTTGTTGCAGCAGGGACTAAAGAGAAGTTAGCCGAAGCATTACAGGTTCTTGCTCGAATGGAGGCCCTGCACATTATCGACTATGATGGGACCGAAGATGGTTTCTCACTAGGCTCCCCGGAACCCGGCTCAGAAGCGATAGGGAGGGACTTGGTGAAGGCTAGAGCGGCTGCTTCAATTGTAAGTGCAACAGGACCCGATAGGGCCGTCTCGGCGAACCCCGTTAGAGAGTCCCTAGGCAGGGATTTACCAGAAAAAATCGAAGAGGTCCTTTCTGACAGCTCCAGGATTGACGACTTGTCGAACGAGATCTCCTCTCTTGGTGAAGAAGAGGCTGTCCTTTCACTAGTTGCTCCTCTGGGCATTGATCTGGACCTATTGGGTGGGTTCGAAACGATAACATCTTTTGTTGGAACTGTTGAGAGCATCGAAGACGCCAGGGGAGCTGCTGAGTCTGGACTAATAATTGAGGCCAAGGACGGGAGCAGGAACCTTGTAGCCGTCTTCGTGAGGAATGAAAACTCTAGTTCGGCTTCGGCTTCCTTGGAAGAAGCCGGTTTTGAGTCCATCCAAGTGCCGGAAGGACAGGGTTCGGCATCTTCGAGGCTATCACAAGTAAGGAAGGAGAAAGGTTCTCTGGAAGGGGAGAAGTACGACCTGGAGAAGAGGCTCGAAGAATGGACGAAATCGAATGGCGAGATGCTGCTCTGTGGGCTTGAGGTTCTGGAGAGGGATCACGATGTGCTCACGGCACCAGTGAGAATAGCAGTTTCCGAGCATGCCTTCGTGATCGATGGCTGGCTGGTCATGGATAGGGCCGAGGAAGTCCAAAGAGAGCTCAGTGAGGCATGCCTATTCACGGAAGTCTCGCCTTTCCAGATGGAGGCCGGAGGCGGGGGGCACGGTCACTCGGATCAGCACCACAGCCAAGAGATGCCACCCATTGCTTTCCAAGAGAGGAGCTCCAGTAGGCCAATGGAGCTACTTACAGATGCAGTCGGAAGACCTGCTTATGGGAGGATAGACCCGACCGTATTCATGTTCATCACATACCCAATCTTCTTCGGCATGATGCTTGGAGACATGGCTTACGGTCTTGTGACAATGGGAGTGGGTTTCCTTCTCCTAAGCAAGTCGGGGACGAACGAGATGATGGGCCTTGGTGGAAAGTTTCTGACATACATCGGCCTAGGAACGGTTGTCTTCGGATATATCTACGGGGAGTTTGCAGGATTCGAATTTCTCCCCCATGGGCATTGCGACGTAGACCACATCATCGGAGTCGCGCAGTGCGAAGCGGCATTCCTAGCTGACGGAACTACACACGGACATTACCATTGGAAAGAGAGTCACGTGCCATCCTGGGTCTCTTGGATGACAGTGTTGTACCCAAATGGCGGGGAAATCCATTATGTCTTAGAAGGGCCATTCAGCATGACTCTGGCTTATCCATTCCACAGAGTATCGGCAGTAGGGGACGGAGGCAACCTGGAGCACCTGATATTGCTAACAATTTACCTTGGCGTAATGCACGTTTTCCTAGGATTGGCTATAGGATTTAGGGACATAATGCTGTTTGGAAATGGCCACGGTGGATTCGGGTTCATCTGTGCCTTCTTCGAAAAGGGGGCTTGGATGATTCTTCTCGTGGGGGGGTTCATGTTCGCCTACGGTTTTATTGGCCCCGCATCCTCATCAGTAAGAGATGCTGGAGCAGGAATAGCTATCTTCGCAACTGGGCTATTAATGTGGACTCTCTATCGATACCATGGAGTCCCATTCCCAATAAACGTCGGACTAGCACCCATAGAGGCAGTTGGGATGATGCCCACAGTAATTTCCTACGTGAGGTTGTTTGCAGTGGGGGTAGTGGGGGTAAAAATTGCAGAGACGGGGAATCACATGCTCTATGATAAGATTAGCCTCGATGAGCCACTAATGGCAATAGTCCTAGTTATAGGGTGGTTATCAGTTCAGTTGTTTGCATGGGGGCTGGGGGTCTTCAGCCCTAACATCCATGCCGCTAGACTCCACTTCGTCGAGTGGATGAGGCAGTATTACGATTCAAGTGGGGAGGCCTTCAGACCATTCGGCCTACGATCCCGATATGTGGAGGTTGACTAAATCAGATTCCAAGCCAAGGCTTGACTAAATGGAGGAAAAAAAATGAACAACAAGAAAATGATTAGGGGAATGAGTATGATGATGGTACTGCTTGCCATAGTCCTAGTGGCTAGCGGTGTGCAGGCCCAAGAAGCAGACAACCAGCTTACAGTGGATGCCTACGCAAAACTCGGAGCTGGAATTGCTCTGGGACTTGCAGGAGTAGGAACTGGGCTGAGTCAGGGACCGATAGGTGCTGCTGCGGTTGGAATGATCGCAGAAGATTCTAGCAAGTTCGTGACTGGGCTAATCTTCACTGCTCTACCAGAGACCATCGTGCTTTTCGGATTCCTTGCAGTTTTCCTGCTCTAAGCAGGGTTGCGAGTACCGAGCACGACCCAAAGAGGTGTGAAGATGACATTGGATGCACTAGCAGCTGAGATTGCCAGTCAGGCCGAGGCGGAAGCTAGGTCCATAGTTGAAGAGGCGAAGGAAGAGGCGAGTCGAATAGAGGATAAAGCTCGAGGAGAGGCTGATGAAGCCTCGACTGCAGCTACCAGTAAGGCCGAAAGAGAGAGTGCACAGATCTCGGTCGAGGTTGTAGCATCAGCGAGGCAGGCCAATCAGAAAAGAGCATTGATTGCCAGAAGAGAAGAGTTGGATGCTACTTGGGAATCGGTCAAGGAAGAGGTTTCTTCCCCGAAAATGAAGGGGAGGAAGGAAATCCTCGATTCGCTACTTAAGGAAGCGAGCGGATCCAAGACGGGGGTGGTGATGAGGCCGGTCTCCACAGACAGAGCTGCCCTCTCAAAAAGCAGTTTCACAATGGGCGAAGACATTGAGGGACTAGGTGGCTTTGTTCTAGAGTCCAAGGATGGATCGACGGTCCTAGACTACCGCTTTGATTTCCGCCTCGAAGAGGCTTGGAAGAAAAGCCTAGGTGAAGTAAACAGTATTCTATTTGGAGAGTGAGTGAGACATGGTAAGAGCTAGTGGACGTTCGAACGTATACAATGCGGCTGCTCGCGCAAAGGCGAGAAAGGCGTCATTGATCGACTCCACTAGAATGCGCCAACTAGTTCAGCAAGGCACCGATTCAATAGGAGCTAGTATAGGAGAAATGGGATATAGGACAGAAATGGATCTTTATGCATCTAGGATGGGAGGTGCTGATGCTATTGAGGCAGCCCTATTCCACAATCTGGATAATGACCTTGCAGGAGTACTGAGATTCTGCCAAGGCAATCTAAAGTCCTTGGTTGCAATTTATGTGGAGAGGTTCGACTACGAGAAAGCTAAGACTGTTCTACGAGCGATCAATGGGGGAGCATCTGACGAAATAATTGAGACTCAAATCCTCCCGTCAGAGAACCCCAGGAACTCGCCTTGGCTAAACATAGTGAGGAATACAGAAGGGCTCCAAGAAGCAGTAGAGGCTATGTCGGGAACTCCATGGGGCAAGACTCTATCCAAATTGGAAGGCGAGGCGACCCTAGAAGATATGGAAAATGCCCTTGACATGCAATATTTCTCAGACGCTCTGAAATCAGTCAGGGGGAAGGATGGCGGCCCTAGGCTGCTGAGGTACCTGAGAATGGAAATCGACCATAGGAATGTGATGAACCAGTTTAGATCAATCAGGATGGGGATTTCTACAGAAAAGCGCCAATCGATGGTGATTCCGGGAGGAAAGATTGACTCTGTTACCATGAGGCAAGCCAGTCAATCTGAAAGTGACGAGGAGTTGATCGAGTCACTCCGAAGAAGTGGATCTTTCGATGACTCTGGATTCGAAGAAGCCATGTCAGAGTCAGAAAACATGGGGAGTCTGGATCCTTATGCAGAATTGCTGTCACACCAGAGGCATTCTGTTTTGAAGAGGTTCTCGCACCTTAGTCCAGTTTCCCCTTTCCCCATAATTTACTACATCGAGAGCAAGTCACTAGAGGTCAGAAACCTGCGATTGCTGGTGCGCGGCAAGGCAGTTGGCCTCCCAGATAAGGTGCTAGAGGCGCATATGGATTACTGAGGTGAAAAGAGTGGAAATAGCAGTAGTCGGGCAATTGGAATTCACTCTTGGATTCCAGTTAGCAGGAGTGGAAAACCTGTACAATCCGTCTGATGAGGAGGAAATGGCGGAGATTCTCCGCACACTTCTCGGTCAGGCGGAAGTGGGAGTTGTTGTGGTGGACAATTTCGACCTTTTGAAGCTCCCTGAGAGGCTGCGACAGCAGCTTTCAGAGAGCGTTACGCCCACTGTATTGGGCATCGGGACTGAGGAGGACAACACCCTCCGGGAGTCAATAAAGTCAGCACTAGGTGTTGATCTATGGAAATAAGATTCGAAAATGAAAGGAAGTGAATGAAATGAGTAAAGAAAATGGAGTGATATACCGGATTTCCGGACCAGTTGTGACTGCGACAGGGATAGCCCCTAGGATGTATGAGGTTGTTCGTGTCGGGAATGAAGGTTTGATGGGAGAAGTAATCGAACTGCATGGAGACCAGTCGGTCATCCAGGTGTATGAGGAGACGTCGGGAATAAAACCCGGGGAGCCAGTGATTAGAACGGGGCAGACGCTTTCCGTTCAACTTGGACCTGGTCTGCTGACACAAATCTACGATGGGATCCAAAGGCCCCTGCCAAAGTTGGAGGAGACGATGGGAGTTTTCATCACCAGAGGGGTTGATGCTGATGGACTAGACCTGAAGAAAGATTGGGAATTCTTGCCAAAGGTGAAGGTTGGAGACGAGATAAGTCCTGGACAGGTTATTGGGACTGTCCAAGAAACTGAGACGATTGAGCACAGAGTCATGGTTCCTCCTGGTAAAGGTGGAGTTGTGAAGAGCATAGAATCTGGGACTTTCAACATCACACAAACAATTTGTAAACTTGAAGATGGGACTGAGATAGCAATGATGCAGGAGTGGCCGGTAAGGCATCCAAGGCCGTTCGTGCAGAAGTACGCTCCCGATGTTCCACTGATGACTGGGCAGAGAATACTGGACTTCCTATTCCCATTGGCAAAGGGCGGAACAGCTGGAATACCGGGTCCTTTCGGATCGGGTAAGACCGTCACCCAACAGCAACTCGCGAAGTGGTCAGATGCTCAGATTGTGGTTTACATTGGCTGTGGAGAGCGTGGAAACGAGATGACAGAGGTACTAGACGAGTTCCCCCACCTGATCGATCCAAACACGAATAAGCCTCTGATGAATAGGACGGTAATGATTGCAAATACTTCTAACATGCCTGTAGCGGCAAGAGAAGCCTCTGTTTACACGGGCGTGACAATTGCAGAATACTTCCGCGATATGGGATACAATGTGGCACTTATGGCTGACTCGACGAGTAGGTGGGCCGAGGCAATGAGGGAAATCTCCTCTAGACTGGAGGAGATGCCTGGTGAGGAAGGTTATCCTGCATATCTGTCAAGCAGACTTGCTGAATTCTACGAAAGGGCTGGAAGGGTCCAGACCCTTTCCGGGCAAGACGGTTCTGTGTCCGTCATTGGAGCGGTTTCACCACCTGGCGGAGACATCTCAGAGCCAGTTAGCCAAGGAACCCTGAGGATAGTGAAGGTCTTCTGGGGCCTAGATGCTGGGCTTGCAAGGCAAAGGCACTTCCCTGCGATCAACTGGCTGAGTTCATACAGCCTCTACCCCCAGGCATTAGACCAATGGTATCGAGACAACATCGCCGGAGATTTCCCCGAAGTTAGGACTGAGATTAGTACACTTCTTCAGGTTGAGTCCGAGCTTCAGGAGATTGTTCAACTGGTGGGATCTGATGCACTTCCGATAGACCAACAGCTAACTCTTGAGGTTGCTAGGATGATCAGGGAGTTCTTCTTGCAGCAGAACGCATTCCACGATGTTGACACATACAGCGACCTGAAGCTTCAGTATGACATGGCCAAAGCTATTCTTTCGTTCCAAGAAGAAGGTAAGAAAGCGATAGCAGGAGGTGCCCAACTTGAGGACGTGGTGAACGTCCCGGCCAGAACTGACCTGATGAGGGGTCGTTTCGAGAAGGGCTATGACAGCAAGATAGGCGATCTAGTATCGGAGATGGGCAAACAGATTGCTGCAAGCATGGAGGGCAACTGAGGTGGTAGTATGACAGGAAAAGAGTACAGAACAATTACGGACGTGAAGGGGCCACTAGTGTTCCTAAACAAAACAGAACCGGTTTCATTCGGAGAGATTGTCCAGCTGAGGCTTAGTGATGGATCGATGAAGAACGGCCAGGTTCTTGACACATCGGATGAGCAAGTTATCGTGCAAGTTTTCGAGGGAACGGCATCCGTAGACAGGCAAACTGGAGTTAAATTCCTTGGAGACGTATTCAAGCTACCCGTAAGCAAGGGGCTAATAGGGAGAATTCTAGATGGTGCAGGCAGACCCAGAGACGGGGGTCCTGAGATCGTTGCCGACGAAATGGCAGACATCATTGGAGCTGCAATAAATCCATACTCAAGACAGAGTCCGGAGTCCTTCATTCAGACGGGAATTTCTGCAATAGACGCATGCACATCCCTGGTTCGTGGCCAAAAGCTTCCCATCTTCAGTGCCAGTGGACTCCCCCACAACGATATCGCCCTACAGATCGCGAGACAAGCCAAGCTTGTTGGTAGCGATGATGATTTCGTGGTAGTTTTCTGTGCAATGGGGATTACTGCAGAAGAGTACAACTTCTTCGTACACGACCTAGAGAGGACGGGAGCCCTAGAGAATGCCGTTCTATTCGTTAACCTAGCAGATGACCCTGCAGTCGAGAGGTTGATTACTCCGCGATTAGCATTAACTGCGGCGGAATATCTTGCATTTGAGCACGATTATCACGTCCTCGTAATCTATACTGACATGACAAACTACTGCGAGTCTTTGAGACAAATAGGTGCAGCAAGAGAAGAGGTTCCGGGAAGGAGAGGTTACCCTGGATACATGTATACCGATCTTGCAATGCTATACGAGAGAGCGGGATTGGTGAAGGGGAAGAAGGGGTCCATCACCCAGTTCCCAATTTTGACTATGCCAGGAGACGACATCACCCATCCAATTCCTGATCTTTCAGGATACATTACCGAGGGGCAGATTGTAATCTCCAGGGAATTGCACCAGAAGGGGATTTATCCCCCAATAAACGTCCTTCCATCACTTAGTAGGCTCATGAATGCGGGAATCGGACCGGGAAAGACCAGGGAAGATCACAAATCTGTTTCAGACCAACTATACGCAGCATACGCTCAAGGAAGAGAGCTTAGGGGCCTTGTTGCCATCGTAGGAGAGGATGCTCTGAATGAGAGGGACTTACAACTTCTGAAGTTCGCAGATATCTTCGAAGATCAGTTCCTAAGACAGGGCAGGGATGAGGATCGCTCGATTAACGAGGGTACTCTAGACCTTGCTTGGAATCTTCTTTCCAATATCGAGACAAAGTATCTGGTGAGGCTAGACCAGAAATGGATTGACAAGTACCACCCAACTGACAAGAAGGAAGCATGAGATTAGGGAGTGTTGCTGATGGCTCTTGATATCAAACCCACTAGGTCGGAGCTGATCAACCTGAAAAGGAGGATTAAACAAACTTCTAGTGGCTACAACCTTCTAAAAATGAAGAGGGATGGACTATTCCATGAGTTCAGGACTCTACTCTCAGAGATGATCGCTGCGAGGGAAGAATTAGTTGGAACGTATAGGGAGGCCCTCCAAGCAATCAATCTAGCTTCATCTATCGAAGGTGGATTGGCCGTGAAGAGTGCGGCCATTGCGGCTTCTAAGCATCCGGAAGTTGAGGTTTCAAAGAGGAATATAATGGGAGTCGTGGTTCCGAAGGTTGAGGGTCAAAATCTCAAGCTTTCGGCTGAAGACAGAGGGCTAGGCATTGTGGGTGGATCGCCATATATTGACGAAGCGGCTGATGCTTATTCCCTCCTAGTTGAGAAAGTTGTGAAGGCGGCTGAAATGGAAGCAACGCTGAAGAGGCTTCTAGAGGAGATTGAGGCTACGAAGAGGAGAGTTAATGCCCTAGAGTTCAAGGTAATCCCCGAGATGAAAGAGGCTCAGACATTCATTCAACTTCGGCTTGAGGAGATGGAGAGAGAGGAGACTTTCCGCTTGAAGCGATTCAAGAACAAGTGAGTTCTGAGAGAGCAGGGGTAAAATCAGACTTCCCTCGGGCATTGTCCGGGTGTGTGGCGCTAGTGGATGACAAAATCGTAATCGATACAGAGACCTGGGGGGCCAGGGAGCTATTCGAGGTGATTTGCTCGAGATACTTCGAGATTGGCAATGAGGGAGCATATCCCCCTTCCTGGGAGGTCGATGGAGTTGATGGCCAAGATGTTAGTTCGCAGCTAACAAAACTAAACCAGCATATTGAAGCTATGGGAATGGTCGGTTCATTGGATGAAAGCAACCCGCCAGTACTTTCCATCTCCAAGCTACCTCCAAGTCGAGACGTGATGGCACCTTGGCAGCAAATGCTTCTCTGGGGGGTTATGGCCCTCTTCCTAACCTCAGTAGGTTCGTTCTGGATATCAGCGTATGGTCATGGAAGTAATCCAGCAGGAGTAAGCCCTCTCTTCCAGGCTCTACTTTACTTCTCTATTCCAATTATTCTCTCTCTAATCATAGCTAGTAATCTTCGACTCAAAGTTGCGAGATGGTTTGATGTGGAAATTGGGCACATTGTACCAATAGTTCTCCCAATCCCCAGTTGGTGGGCCTTTGGGATTGTAGGGGCTCTTGGCCAGAAGAGGGTTGATCTGATCCCCATCCCTAGCAGGAGGGCTCTTGGTTCTATAGAATTGGTAGTCCCGTTGGTCCTTTTCTTATCGGGGACCATCCTGACAGTTGCTGGACTTCTGATGACTCCTAGTTATCCCCCCGATCTGGAGAGAAGCCCTGTAATTTTCGATACAAACCTACTATCGGGATCAATTCTAGATTCTTGGTTAGGAGACGAAGTGGCCATTAGATTACAGTGGCTACATCCTATGGGAATTGCCGGCATAGGGCTTTCCATAGTTGGATGGGGGCTCATCTTGCCCATCCCGGGACTTCCTGGGGACAGATTGCTCCAATCCATATTGGGCCCTTCAGAGACAATGAAGGGATCGACGCAGACTTCGATATTCTTAGCTTCCCTGTTTGTGATGGTGGTCGTTTTCGCGACTGCCAAATGGACGCCATGGGTTTTCTTAGCATTCGTTGCTGCTTGGCAGAGATTCAATCCGGACGGTTCAAATCAGCCCGTAGTTCTTGATGAGTACTCAAGATTAGATGACCACGTTCGAAGTAGGTTCGTAGCAATTGCTGCAATCATATTATTCGCAGGACTTCCTGCTCCTGTTCCATCTCTCGAGATGGAGAGTTACGATTCGGGAATCTCCACATCCGAATGGCCCGAAGAGTTGCAATTCTCCACTGGGGAGGAGAAGACGTTGAACTTAGATCTACAACCAGAGGGAGTCCTACCAGTATCAGGATGGATCCAGATCAGGATAGAAGGGGCAGATGCGGATAACTGGGAATTAAGTTCGCCCTGTTCGGAAAATTCTGCGACCTGTAGATTCCAGGGAGTAACACAAACCGAGACAAAGGAGTTCTCTCTCACTATATCGGCCCCAGAAGGGGACATCTTGCCCCATCTCCTCATCATCCTACTGGAAATCCCGGGATTTGAGAAAGAGCATGTCATCCTAATGACGAACTCTTCCCAAGTGGGCCCAAAAGATCCTTTCTGGAGTTTTAATGGAGATTCGGAAAGTCCATTGATATGTTCAGATTTCCTAATTGGTGAGGAAGGGGGGAATATAACAATTGAAGACTCATATTGGTATTTTTCTAGCGATAGCAACATGACCCCTGGATTGCAAGAAGTTTGTCTGGAGGGTCACCCGGGGGCTATTCAGAGATCTTCGAATCAAGACAAGCAAGGTAGGGCATATGCTCCGGGATTGATCCTACGAAGTGGCAATGATACATTCGGACCGTGGAGAATGGCGATTCATGATTCTGGAAATAGACTTCAAGTGGATGGGGAATGGTTGGTTCCAGAGGGCTTCGCCGCTAATGGAAGCGTTCTGATGCATTCCGACTTAGGGTCTGCTTTCTGCCCTTCAAGGGAAGTAATTGCCGAGGTAGACACTGACTCAAACTGGAGCTACAAGATGGAGAATTACTCTGCAATCAGGTTGACTGGAAGTTTTCTTGGAAACGGTTCTCTCTGGTTGGGAACAACTGGTTGGTTAGCTGTTTGCAATGAAGAATGGATGGTACAGTATAGGATAGAGGAATCAGTTGATGTATTCATCTCTCCGGAGGGCATAGAAAGCGGGTTGAATGATGGGAATTTTTGGATACACAATAGGGACCAAAGAATTCTGAGCGTGTCGGTTGAGATGCACGGCGATTCTACGGACGGTGGAATTTGGGACGTGGATTATCCGAATGAGATTATCAATGGGAGTGTGGCAATGGCTAGTGCGATATCAGATGGTCGAGATGATCTTGAAAGATCGATTTGGGTTTCTGCTGACTCTTTTGGAATCATAATTCACCTCTCGGCAAGGTGTCCCGTGGGAGGCTGTTGATTGAGAATAGCAGTACTAGGAGTAGGTTCTATTGGGTCTGTCCTAGTAGGTTGCTTATCTGACACAGATGCAGAGATAGTTTGTGTTTCAAGAGGAGTTGCGGCCCAATGTATTTCTTCGGGAATCGTCCTCCATTCTCCCGAGGGTTCAGTTGAAATGATTCCTGGAGAGAGGTATTTTCTATTAGATAGCGAAAAAGGACCAATACCTGAGGAGATAATTGGTTCGTGCGAGGTAGTAATATTGGCCGGCAAGGCATCGTCTACTACTGCACTTTCTTCCATTGCAGAGGATCTTCTTACGTCAAACGGATTCGCGATGAGCATACAGAATGGCTTGGGAAATTACGAGACGATAGCCCGAAGAGTAGGGATAAAAAGGGCCATTGGAGGCTCGACCACTCACTCTTCTTGGAGAGATGGAGAAGGGTCTGTTTACTGGACTGGGAGAGGATCAATAGAGCTAGGAAAAATGGATGGATCGGATCCAGATTCGATGCACTCCGAGTTTATTGCCATTCTTGATGAAGCTGGGCTGAGCCCCGTATGGTCCAAGGACATTAACAGAACAATCTGGAGGAAGCTTCTCATCAATGTCGCGATAAACCCGGTTTGTGCAATAGCTGGAGTGAGGAACGGCGCATTGCTAGAGGTTCCGGAACTATGGACTCAGTCGTTAGAGGCAATGAGAGAAGCTGAGGCTGTGGCTCGGGCATCGGGAGTTAATCTGGGTGAGTCAGATTCTGAGGACTACCTAAGAAAAGTAATTGAAGCGACATCGGAGAATAGAGTCTCCATGCTGCAAGATCTGATGGCTGGAAGAAAGACTGAGATTGACGTCCTGAATGGGGCCATTATAGCGAAGGGTGAGGAATTGGGGTTGGCCACCCCAAGGAATGAGACGCTCTTGGCCCTAATTAAGGGGATCGAGATGTCTCAACATCTCGATTAGCGTTGACAGCTTGAGCAGAAGAATGTAGATCTATTTGACTGAACTATCCTCTTCACAACCCCCTCACAAGATTCCCTAAGACAGTCCTGACCCTCCCTCCCATAGACAAGAAAGTTGTGAACAAAGTAACCCAAAGCTTCCTCGCCTCCGACTCCTCGGAAGTCCTGAAGTGTTGATCCTCCGGCATCTATGGCCTCAGTAATGACGTCATGAGTGGCAGCAGTAATTCTCTCTACCCGATTTGAGACTCCAGATTTTCCCGCAACACTGCTGGCCTTTCTCCTAGGAGATACGCATGCCCTATGCAAGATTTCACAGACATAGATATTGCCCAAGCCAGCGACAACTCTCTGATCAAGTAAAGCGGATTTTATTGGAGTTCTCTTGCCCCTGAGTCCTTCTGCAAGTTGGGATGGAGTTAGGTGATCAGGAGTAGGTTCTGGCCCGATATCTTTGAGAAGCTTTTGTTTTTCTTGCTCTGCTGAAGGGAAGCAGTCCATGAATCCGAATCTACGATGGTCGGAGTAAACTGCTCTGCTGCCGTTTTCCAAGAAAATTACCACCCAGTCATGAGGGCCATCTCCACTACCTACTGGTGCACCATTGGCAAATCTGCCGGGAGTGCTCTCAATTTCGTCGCCGAGAAGAGTCCATCGACCACTCATTCCAAGATGGCATAACCAGGTTATCCCCCCCTGAAGTCGTATTAGGAGATATTTTGCTCTTCTTTCGACTCTCTCAACTACTCTATCCCTAATGGTCGAAGAGAAGTTTTCGGGAAAGGGGAATCTTAGGTCATTTCGGCGAATTTCTACATCTGCAATCATATGGCCGGACATATGCCTCTCTAATCCGAGTCGGACAGTCTCGACCTCGGGCAACTCGGGCATGGATGGACTGAATACTGATTGTCCATTACCTTTCTTGACTCTAATTGTCAAGAATAGATTGTACTTTATTCAAGGTGCATCTGAAGACAACATGCTGCTCCTCAAGGCCAGAAATATCTATTCTCTCTAGCAAATCCAGATTTGAATCTAGCAATATTCCTTCGGCCTTGTCGAATCTGGATTGGTCATCGCCATCGGCGGATCTCTCACTTGCAGCTTTCAGACTAAGAAGTGCTATCCCGCCATGTTTCAAGAAAGATGTAGTCATCCTAACGAATGTTAGAGCTTGGTCCGCGATACTGAGGTCCTGATGAATCCAATCTGCCTTTTCCCTAATGAAGGGAGAAACCTGCATAGGGATTCGAGCATCCCCTAGTACGGGAACTAGACCTCTCCTCACTTCTGATAAGGAAACTAGATCCCTGACCATCCTGGGCGAGATCTCCACGGCAACGACTTGGCCGTTGTGGTGATTCTGCGAACCGCAAACTATGTCGTGAATGTGACTAACCGTGCTTCCGCTTGAAGCACCGAGATACAAACAGGTGGAGCTCTTTTCGGGTAGGAGCAGGGATGGATCAGAATTTGTCTTCACTAAGGCTGCCGCCACCTTGGACCTAGTGTGGTCCCATCTCCTCCACTCGATTCTTCCTTCTCTCTTCCTCCTCTCACTGCCTACTGATGAGCCCTTTACTGCGTTGCGGGTCCAAAGGGTTCTGCCTTCCTTCCTTATCCCCCATCCAAGAGATTTTGTTTTTTGGCCCAAGAAATCATCTCCTCTTTGGAGGCCTGGGGAATTTTTCTCTAATCGCTTCGATCTCGGAATAAATCTCCTCAACCTTCTTTTCGTCCCAGGGTTCGCCACCAAAGTGATCGATTCGGGAAGCAATGCTTGCTTTTCCTGCAATGAAGCGCGCAACCTTGCCCCTTATCCATCTTGGTGATCGGCTAACCTGGGGCAAAGAGAAAAGAATTGCACCATGCTTGGGAGGGGGTGCCCCTCTACGATGTGCCGCCATAGCTGCATGGGCCCCTAGAACCTGCAGAGATCCAGATGGCATTCGAGCCAATCTCTCCCTACTCCCAGCAAGAGTCACCATTTTCGCCGCAGAAATAGGGCCGAGTAGAGCGCTTAGGGATGGGACATAAGAAACTGCCAAGTCTCTAATTGCCCCTTCTTGCATATTCAACAATTTAGAAGCCTCGATCACATTGGAGGATAGGGATCTAAGAGCTTCCCACTCTGATTTTGAAGGGGGATGCTTCGGTTTCGCGACGCCTAGTTTTTCGGCGGCTTCGGAAATCTCGGTTGAGTCTGATATTGAAGCTGGTATTTCTCCCCTCTGGGAATCAAGGTCGGCCTCCGTAATGAATAGTCCCGCCCACTCAACACAACGAGACTCAGCCGTATTCCATGATGACCTTAGCTCTGTAGCAGAGGACACAAGCATGTCCAGTCGCCTATCTATATCTCCCGATGAGTCGGCCACGCCCATCTTTGCAAGTTTCTCGGTGGCACTAAGAAAGAGGAGTTGCAAGTCAGGGCCTTGCTCTGGCCAATTATTGTCTGACAAGTTTCCCAATGGATCTACTATGGCATCTGGGAATCTCTCTGCCAGAGTCATAGCCTCGGGCGTTTTCCTTCCGAGTTGCATTTTTCTTAGCCTCTCAGCGATACTAGTCTGAGTCATCCTGCCATCCCAGTATAACTCGTCGTGAATGTTCCCTTCTCCATCTAAAACCCTAGCTAGTCGCCAATCGAAGTGGATTTTCACAACCCCTCCAACAGGCATTTCCGCTTGAACGGTGCGGATTGGAGGGGAAGCTAGAACGAATAGTTGAATAGTCTGGGAGTTCAGCGTTGCATGGTTCTCGTTAATGAGATAATGGAGGATGAGGTAATGTTCTGCCCGAAATGTGGGTCCCTTTCATACCCAGACGATAGGGGATGGATCAAGTGCCCGGATTACAAATGTGGTTACGAAGGCCCATTGTCAGGAGATGATGGAAAGGGTTCGGAATTCACTGATCCGATGACTGGCGAAACGATTGATCTATCCAAAACAATGGCTACCACCGATTCAAAGTCGCTCAAGCACCTCACAGAAGTGGTCGAAGAAGATGGCCCCAGGGGGACACTTAGGGTGGGCGACTACATTTGTCCGAAGTGCGATGGCGATAGAGCATTTGTCGAGCTTAGGCAAACTAGGTCATCTGACGAACCGGAAACCAAGATTTGTACTTGTGAGGAATGTGGCCACAGGTGGAGGGAGTACCAGTAAGATGGTGTTAACTCTCCAACAAGCATCAAGAGCCTCCTATCATTGAAGAGAAAATGGTGAGCAGATGCTTAGGATCACTGCAAAGCAGCAATTGATGAGGGAAATTGTGGATATTCTCTCCGTTCTAACTACCGAGGCCAAGCTAGTCTGGGGGGAAAAGGGGCTCGGGGTTTCGGTTGTTGACGGATCACATGTTGCACTTCTTTCAGCTACGATCGCCGATGAATGCTTTGAGACATACGAGGTTGAGCCAGTGGAAATTGGCCTAGAACTTGGGAAAATGAGGGACCTGCTAACTCTCGCAGGACCCAGTGACCTAGTTGAGATAGACTATGACGCTGCTATTGGAGCAATTAATGTCAGAGTAGGTGAAGTCCTGATGACTCTGCGTGGAATTGATACTAGTGCCATGGATACCCCAAGCCAACCTAGCCTAGAGTTCAAATCTAAGGCGACGATAGATTCTGAGAAGCTCTCGAAGGCCCTAAGAGCTGCAAAGTTCGTTGGAGGCGAAGTTGATCTGAGCATGGACAAGAACCAGCTTGCAGTTTCAGTCACTGTTGAGGCTGGCGAGGGCGTTAATGTAAAATTCGAATCCGGGGAGCTAAGTGAGCTGACTTGCGCTTCGCCCACTCATTCCACCTATTCTCTACAATATCTAGGAGAGCTAACGAAGAAGCTTGCAGGAGGGCTCACCAATGAGGTCTCACTGGAGTTTGAAGAGAAGTACCCCCTAAGGCTAACATGGATGAGCAATGAAGGTGGGGCGAAGTGGACATACTTTCTAGCGCCACGAATAGTCAATGACTGACCCGTGAACTCATGAATGTCCCCCCTCCCGGGACATAATGTGCCTAGCAGAGTGTGCGTAATTATTCCTTCAGTAAATAATGCGCAAGAACTGGGCGTTGCTCTTGATGGGCTCGCAGAGCAGAGCTACACCGATATGGAGGTAGTCGTGGTAGGTCCTTCAGGAGATCCTGCAATACAGCTATGCAAGGTCAGAGGAGTCAGATTTGTAGACGACATGGGATCAAGGAATCGCGCAGATGCATGTAACGTGGGAATTTCGGAAACTGAGTCTGAGTTGATTTTCTTTACCGATGACGACGTTATTGTCCCAAAGGACTGGGTGGAGAAACTAGTACAATGGTTTGATGATTCGGAAGTAGCAGGGGTTGGGGGGCCAAACTTTGCACCAGTAGATGAGTCTTCTATTTGGCAAAGGGCAATAGATGTAGCTTTCTGCAATAGGATTCTAACTGCGGGAACCAACTACGGCAGGCAGTCCAGTGGTCCGATCGAAGAAGTAGATCAACTTCCAGGTGTAAATTCGGCATATAGGAGATCTGTCCTAGATGAAGTGGGAGGATTCGATAAAGGAGCGATTGGGGCTGAGGATGTAATGCTGGACCATAGAATCAGGATTTCTGGGTATAAACTATGGTCTGATGGAAGTGCAGTAATGTGGCATCGGAGGAGGGGAATTGGAAGAGTTAGGAAGCAAATCAGAAACTATGGCTTTGTAAGGACTCTAGCTAGTAAGAGATATCCTAGTCTTTGGGGTTGGAGTCACAATTTGGTCTCAGCTTTCCCAATCTTAGTTCTACTCTCTTTATCCGCTTTCTTATGGGGTTGTCTAAACGGAGGAGTAGCGTGGCCAGAATTCTGGGACATCTCAACTAAAACGATTCCAATGGGCATCGAGAGAGTGGCAGTTCATCAGTTTCCTAGCCTAGTAATTCTGTTCAATACCATAGCATGGATTGGAGCGTACATGGGACCTTCTCCCAGCAAGAGCACGAGTTCTGTTATTCTGTCTTCTGCAGTTACATTCCTGTTACTTTGGGACTATGGAGTAGGAGTTACAAAGGCAAGATTTAGCCTCATCACGGGGAGTCCTACAGCTCAGATAGATGACAGGGAAAGAAATGATTCGCCGTAGGCATTGATGATGTCTCGAGGATATTCTCAATCTTCAGAATCCGAAGACATCTTCCCTGAAATTAGGCGCCAAGTTGGTTGTCGCGGCCTCCAGAAAATAGCTGTGAAAAGGCCCAAGAATATTCCACCGAGTACTAGGTTAAGCCATCCTTCTCGGATATATCCCGGACTAGCGTTAAAGTAAGCCCACACAAATGAAGGGATGATTCCAACAACAATGGAAATGATTGACTCCTCAAGGATAATCCGTGAGTTGCCTCGCTTATTGGGAATAATAGGGGGATCTTCTGACCAAGTTTGTCCCCTAATTACAAGGCGCCTTCCAGAATTATATTCCAATCCACTTGGAAATAGAGAAAGTGGTTTTGGACCTCGGGAAGACCAGTCTCTGATTATCCTAGGGCTACCTCTTTGACCAAAATGAGGCCTACCGTCGCACGCCTTGCCCCAATAGTCCTGAGCTGAGTCAGCCAATTCTTCGGATTCCCAATCCCCGCCAGAGATAAGTCCCCTAGAATTTGCTAACTCCCATTCTGATTCCGAACATAGATCTGCCCCGATTTCCTTGGCTGCGGTTTCTGCCAATGAGGGTTCGACTGGCTTCTTTGAAATTTTGAAAGAATATTCAATTTTCACTTCATGGCGGGGTCCGATACCGCCGAAAATTATCGACCTGTTGTCTGACCCCATTACAACTAATCCGGGTTCAACATCCACCCATTGTATCTCTTTCTCGGACAAGGTCAAGCCCCCTAATCAGCTATCTCCCCAGTCTGTATTGACCACTGTGAGGCATACACGTTGCCATTTTCTAACAGTTCTCTGTGTGCCCCCCTCTCAACTATAGCGCCATCAACCATTGCTACTATCTCATCCGCATTTCTGATGGTAGCAAGTCGGTGAGCTACTGCAATAGTAATTCTCTTCCTAACTTCGTCAGAGCTTCCGAATAGAGACTCCTGGATTCGCTTCTCTGTCTCGGCATCCAGGGCAGCGCTGGCCTCATCTAGAATTAACAGATCTGGATCTTTCAGGAGGGCTCGAGCCAAGCTAATCCTAGCCCTCTGGCCCCCCGATAGCATCACACCCCTGTCCCCTACCATGGTATCCATGCCGTCTGATAATTGGGAAACAAAATCCATTGCTCCTGCAGCCTCCAGGGAGCTGATTATCTCTTCATCGCTAGACTGCCTTGCATAGGCGACATTCTCCCTGATTGTTCCGAAGAATAGGAACGGGTCCTGAGAAACGAATCCAATCTTGCTTCTAACTGACTTAATCTGGAAATCGTTGATATCCCTGCCATTGATCGTTACATTTCCGCCCTGAGGCTCGTAAAACCTCTCTACTAACTTTAGAATAGTGCTCTTGCCTGCTCCAGTGTGACCCATCACTCCCAGGAAATCACCAGAAGAAGCGGAGAAGGAAATGCCATTGAGTACGTTTCCCTCTGAAGTTGGATATGCGAAGGTGACATCATCAAATGTGACAGAAGAAATCGGCTCCTCCAATGGAACTGCGCCTTCTCTATCGAAAATTGATGGTTCCAAGTCAATAATTGCAAAAACCCTCTTGGAAGCTGCCTCTCCCTTCTGAAGTTGGTTCAGCAACATTCCCAGAATAAACATGGGCATCGTCATTCTTGTAGAAATTAACAGGAATGTTACGAATTGGCCGACGGTGATTTCTCCTGATTCCATGACCCATCCTCCAGCCGATACCAGCAGTCCGAAGGAAATTCCAGCCACTACGTAGATTCCCGGAATGAATCGGTTCCTGATGAATGCTGCTTGAATAGCCATATCTCTGTAATCGCCACTCTTTCCTTCAATCCTGGAGCTCTCAAATTCCTTTGCATTGTAAGCCTGTACTACCGTGATCCCCGTAAGGACATTCTCAAGAATTGCGACTATTCCTCCTGTGCTCTCCCTCTGCTTCCTATATTTTCTCTGCACCCTAGTAGAGAACCAAACCACCATTGGGAGGATTAGCAAAAGTGGTGCGAAAAGAATCAATGCGAGTTTGGGAGACATCCAGAACATTATCACGAAAGCTGTGGTGAATGTGATTGCTATCCTAATCATGCTGGTACTAGCATCAGAAATAATATCTTCAAGCTGGGCCACGTCGGCAGAAAGAACTGACATAAGATTCCCAGTCTGCCTACTTTCGAAATAAGACGCTTCCATGTTTAGAAGAGAATGTGTTGCATCCATCCTAATGTCATGTTGTGCCCTATAGGCAGTAGACTGCCAAAGCTGGTTGCTTAGACCTTGGAATATGGCTAGGAAGATGAATGAGAACAAAATCAGAAGTCCGAATGATAACTCTACCGACTCAATCGGACCGATCTCGGGAAATAATCCAGAGCTAACAATTCCCTCCACAGTTGAGCTAGTGAATGTTTTCGACTGATAATAATCGGCAGCCATCCCTATAGCAATGAAAGGTATCAGGTCGAATGCTCTGGCACCTGCATTTGCTAAAATCCCCCCCAGGGCTCTTTTCCAGTATCTGGTAACATATGGGACGATTCTCCAGATCTTTCTACCCACGACCTGATTATCATCTGATAGATCGGATCTATCCTTGCTGATGGCGGTTAATTCGGAATCATCAGCTTCCTCGGCAGAATTCATAGCATATCGAAAAGTCTCCCGGGTTTCAATGCTTACTCTAACTAAAATTTCTTAGAATGGAAAAATGGTGCGCCCGCCGGGATTCGAACCCGGGACAAGAGGTTGGAAACCTCTTGTGATAACCCCTTCACTACAGGCGCCCGTATCTTTCGAACCGAGACGTTCTCTAAATCGATTCGGTTGTGGGAGGTAATTCAAAAGGAATGGCTTTCAGGGATTTGCATGATGGTTCGACAGAAAGTTGGCGCAATTCTGATGCTTCTTTTCTTGCCAATTAATCAGCCACTTTGGAGGATGTTTATGGATCATCTTGGAAAGCCCATACAGATAGGAGAAATTTATTTCCTGGGACTTTCGTTATCGCTTTTCCTAATAGGGGCAGTTCTGACATTCTCATCTGGATTGAATTCAGATTCCATAGATTGACTTCGGCCATCTTTCATGGATGTTTAGCAACAAATCCTCTACTTTGCTTTCCGCCCATCCCTTCGAAAGTAATGATGAGCAGAGTTCTTTTGTCCTCTTTGGGACTGTCTTGGGACCAAGCACAGCTCCCGGTCTAGCAGGATCATCAAGAAAGTCGGATTCCATTCCCCAAGGGGCATTGGAAGAGCTTGCAGTTTCACAAAGAACGCCCACTGTTCCGCTTCCAACATTGACTGTTGCAGAAAGTCCATGAGTGAATTCTGAGCTTACATCTGCTGGAGCAAAGTGCCTAACTGCATGATCGGGACGCAAGCCGGATTTCCTGCAGATCTGTCTAAGCTCTCTGCATGTCTGCTCCCCATTATCTTCCACGTGAAGTTGTACTGGGGATTTGGAAGATGCTGCCATGGAAAGGATTTCTGAAAGCAAAGAGTTAGCGGATTCCCAGATTTCATCGGAAACAGAATAATGGGGGCGACCGACTTCACCAAGACAATTTGCTTCTCCGGACTGGATGAAGTCAAGGGCCAGCCCAACTGCTTCTAAGTGTAATTCAGAAGACTCCTTCAATCCCAAAGTATGGATTTGCTTCTCCCATGAAACTGGATGTGGGCCCAATGCCACGCCAACATCCAGATTCATTGAGTCCCTAATTTCCTGCGCCATTGAGATTGTTTCAGAATAAGCTTCCCTGTAACCATTGATGTCAATGGGCAGGGCCTTTGAAAAGGCGGGCTTGTGGACAAGGATCAGTCCAGTTCCTCCCGATCTAGCGAAATCTGAAACGGCATCCAAGTATCTGTTGGACCTGTCTAGGTGAATGTGCTGGTCGACTATTGGACCGTGCCAAACTCCGTCCTCAATCATTCTCTCACGCCAGGGCGCCCTCATCACTTAGTCTGCTGAACCAGTATGAGGCTGCCAATTCTGCTACTTTCCGTGAAGACTGCCCAATTACAACCCCGCGACCGTTGTTGTATAGCAGAATTGTGCATTTATGCCTCTCTGCCTCGATTCTGAGTGCGTCTAGTCTTATGTCGTGTTCTGCTTCCGAGAATCTCTCAGCGGCCAGATCAATTAGTACTGCTCGACCAAGAGAGAAGCTGGCAAGAACTTCTCCTGACTGGATAATCAAACCGTTTTCCGAGATTCCTATCTTGAGGAGTATTTCCTCTGCGATTAGAGTGGCTGCTTCCACATTGGATATCCCGTGTATTAGCAGTGAGCCGTCCTGGTCAATTACGACAACAGCTCTGGGGTTCTCGTGTTCTATGACTGCGAAAGCGCCATTACTTCTAGCGCCGCCAAACTTTACTGCTTCAGTGAGCTCAATGGGCTGCGAAGGAACTGCCCTGAAAGACTGCGTTTCGATTTTTACTTCCAATCCCATCGCGATCACTCCTTCCTTACTATCTCGACATCCGCACAGGCAAATAGGCTATTCTCTAGGGAGGGCAAGTAAGCCTGCTGAACTGGAACGAGTAGCGTCGGCGTTTTATTGGCTGTAGAAATATTGGCTGACTCCCTCAAATCTGCCAATGCGCCTCTGATCCTTGATGAGAGTCTGGAGTCGCGCTCCTGTACTAATTCTTCAGTCAGCGAGAGAGATTCCTCGGACCACCAAGCCGCGCAGACCGCAGATGCTGCTCCGAGATTTACGTCGGCCCACTTTGAGTTTGAGACAGATGATGCGGCCTCACTACGAGTTCTAGCCCATCTTTTTGATCGGCGCATCGTTGCGATTAGGTTTACTATCCTAACCTGTTCATCTGCCCATCTGGATTGCCAATCTGCCCAATCCACATCATCTATCCCCGGCTCTATGGGATATATCGGCATGCCACCTCTAGAGTTCTCAGCATGCCTAACCAATCTGATCCTCTCTGGATCTGGGATTGATGGGCCGTCTATTTCTAGTTCTGATAGGTCTCTTACCAACATACCTAACGAGGTTCCCGAGGCAACGGCTGATTGAACGTGTACTCCCGGACTGGCCTTTTCCTGAATCTCTTCTTCCCTCAACGAAGATAATTCATCTCTAGATGATATCAGGGCAAGTCCGTCCCAATTCCTTGGCCTCATCTGCTTAGGCATGAGTACGCATGGTAGATATGGCCATAGGATAATTTCCCCGCCCAATGGATCTTGGAAAATAGAAGGTTCCCACCTCAATTCTGGCACTGGCACGAGCTTCCGAGACCAACCCCTCGGTTCAAGTCAGCGGTAAACCGCGTAAATCGCGCCCCAAACACTGTAGCATTCAAGGATGATGGGCAATCAACGGGCACTGATGGACGTGGGCGAGCCGTTCTCCAAGGAGCCTGTAGTAGTTCTGGATGAGGTTTTTCCGGGCCATACAAATGCTCTGAATACGCTTTTCGGTGGAAGGTTGATGTCAATAATGGACACAGCTGCTGGAATGTCCGCCTCCAAGTTCGCCCATAGGGAGTTTGTCACGGTGTCTGTTGATGCCTTGAAGTTCAGGAGGCCAGCTTTCCAGGGAGATATCATCAGAACTACTGCTAGAGTTGTATGGACCTCTCCCCGAACTGTAGGAGTTCACGTTACTTCATGCAGACTATCAAGATCTGAATGGGAAGGGGAAGAGATTTGTTCTGGATTCTTCTTTATGGTAGCTATTGACGAATCGATGAAACCTGTAGAAATTCCCCAATTCAAACCGGTTTCTGAAGAGGAGCAAGAAATGTGGGCAAGAGCGCAGTCTGCAAGAGAAGCCATGCGCTGAGAGATTTTCGGCGGATTCTAAACTGTTGGAAAGAGGCCTTTGAAAGTCCTGTATTCCCCCATGAGCTTATACCGTATGTTTGTTGCTGGAGGTTCGGATGCACTCAGCCGGGCCTAAAGGCCCGACCGAGAAGAGAAGTGCCGAGCTGATCGGTGGCCTCTACTTGGTCGGGGCGAAAGGGAAGTGTTGCGCGGTAATTACTGAGCGGCAGCTGACTATCGAGAGAATCGATGGGAAGGGTGTCAGACTAGATTTGGCGGCAATTGAAAGAATGAGGCATCTAAAGGTCCCAATGCTCCCCTCGGGTACAATCCTCCTTGGAGTGATTTCGTTGTATTTGGGAATTACAACAATAGTGGCACCAATTAGTTTCCTTGCCATGGGCCTCGGTGCATCCGTCATCGTTGCGAATATTGTTTCTAGATATGCCATTCTAGCAATTGAAACTGGATCTGGGGATAGGCATCTGGTCTCAGGAAGCGAAGCAAACCTTCTGAAACTGTGCCTAATGGTAGACAGAATAAGGCATGGCAGTGGAATTGAGGAAGCCCTAGTAGGACTAGAGAATCTAGAGACGGAGCTTCCGACATTTCCTGCAATTAGAGATGCGACTGGAAAAATGGGCCCTAAAGACAGTATGTTTCTCCCAGAACCATCCGCTGAAACAATTGGTAACGAGGTAGGTTCCATAGTTGGAGCTGAAGAGTTACAAAAAGCGGAAGGTGAATTTTCTGTTTCAGGACAATTATTGGGGCGTTCTGATAATGTTAGTAGGGAGAACGATGTTCCTTGGACAGTTGATATTGAGGCGCAACTTGGGGAATCTAAGCAGAATGCTTACGAAAGAGCATGGGGGGGAAGAGAGGCTCCTTCGTGGTACAAGGAGAAGGAGGTCAATTCGACTGAAGAAAGCAGAATTGAGTCGGCATTTTCTGATGCGACTGAGGGGTTGGATATGTTCGCCCCTGGAGGGTTATTCGATTCAGGGGGTCAAGTAGAAAACGATGAAGGGAGTATGGAGGCTTTCGGCTCTTTTGGGACAGACAATTACGAGGTTTCCCCTGACAAGTTCCAATCCAGTTCTCAAATGATCAAGAGGGCGCATGAAGAGTTCGGAGCACCTATTGCCCCTTATTCGAAGCCACTACTACCCCCGCCGACCGAGGAAGCAGTTAGGGAGGAGTGCAAGGCTGGAGTTGTTAAGCAGGCCATAGCTAGGCAAGAGCTGAGAAGTCAAAAGATCGGCGAATCTGCGATTCAAAAGGCAAATCTAGAAGATTATCCGGCACTAAATAAGTTAGCTTCCACCATGGGTGGTAGTGGAATCCCTAATTCAAAATTAGCAAAGAGAAGTTTCGGTACAGGATGGATTGGGAGACTACTAAGTCCAGGAAGTAGCTTTAGTAGTCCTCAGAGAGATTTTTCACGCCCTAAACAGAAGATTGAGACTGAGAGATTCCAAACGTCACAACACATGCGACTTAGGAGTGACCAAGATCATCAAGCTGAAGTTGGTTCAAGAATCAGGTCTATGGGGAGAAGTGAAATCTCAACTGCCAGAGATAAGCTAGATTCGATCGTAAGAAGCGTTTCTAATGGTTATGAGGAAGCCCCAATGATGCTTGAGTCTCCGAGACAGGAATTAAAATTCAAACAACTCAGACCTACCTCGTCTAAAGAGGATCCGCATCCATTACCCGGATTAAGGAGATTGGGCTGACTAGAGGCCGACCATTCTTCGATATGCGTCCATCCTAGCATGGTAAAGGCCCCTCTCAAGAGATTGTAGTTTGTTTGATCCCAATCCTTCTATTGTGAAAGATGAGGTTACTATTGCGTGAATCAAAGAAGTCCTCATTGACTCGATGTCGTTTAGTACTCCTTTCCTACCAGAAATATTTGCTAGAAGGGCACCTGCGAAAGAGTCGCCGCAACCAGTGGGATCGACTGCTTCAGTAACTGGGAAAGCCGGAAGTGCAATTATTCCGCAAGGCAGGTGTGCGAAGACCCCGGAAGAGCCACGCTTAATCACTAGTCCTCTAGGCCCATTTCCGGCTGAAACTCCACCGTGCAGGCACTCGCCAGACAAAATTGGTTGTATGGCCTTTGTGAAAACTTCTTCCCCGGAAATGGCACAGACTTCCTCTTCATTTAGGATTGCTAAATCCGCCTTCCTTAGTGCTAGAGATAATTGTTCAAACTCGGTTTCAATCCAGAGCATGAATGTATCGATGGCAGTAATCTCAGATTCCGGGCATTGATCGAGTACGGATACTTGCGAAGAAGGATGGGTGTTTGCACAGAATAGGACGCTTGGCGAAGACCATTGAGTAGGGATATCGGGATTAAATTCTCCTAGGACGTTTACCTCCGTAGAAATCGTCTCTACGTTTTCCATGGACCCTTCGTACTTTCCGGACCACCGGAATGTCTTTCCTGATAGTTTAGAAACGCCAGAAAAGTCAATCCCTACGTTTTCCAGTAGCAATTGGTGCTTCTCCATAAAGTCATCACCAATAGGGGCCACCATTCCAACTCTGAATGTCCCATCTGGAGTTCTTGGCAGATGGAATGCTGCGGAAACTGCTGAATGAACTGCAGATCCCCCAAGAATGTCTGAACCGCTCCCAACAGGAGTCTCAATGTCGTCATATCCGATGCTTCCAACTATCACTAGTTCCATACTAATGCCCCCCGGTAAGCAGATCTGGGTGCCTCTCCAGATAATCCGTAGTGATGTTTCTTTCTATAAAATCCAATTCTCGGAGAATTTGTCTATGTAGTGGAATTAGCGAGTCGACTCCAATCAATACTGTTTCTTCCAAAGCAGAGTCCAATCTGGCTATCGCCTGTTCCCTGCTTGGGGCCCAGGAAATTATCTTGGCCAGTAGTGAGTCGAATGATCCCGGCATATCATATCCTGAGAAACCATGTGTATCAACTCGTATTCCTGGACCTCCGGGCCAATGACAATCCCATAACTTTCCTGGAGATGGCTCTAGGGTTTCTGGATTCTCAGCATTTATCCTGGCCTGAATTGCGTGTCCGGAGAAATTTACTTGATCCTGGGAGATTGGAAGGGGCTCTCCTGAGGCGACGATGATTCCCAATGAAACCAAATCGAAACCAGTAATCATTTCCGTCACAGTGTGCTCAACTTGTACTCTGGGATTTACCTCCATGAAATAGAACTCACCTTGGGAGTTCCTTAGAAACTCAAATGTTGCCAGACCACGGTAGCCAATTGCTTCTGCTCCGGAAATGACCCTGGAGCCGATGTCTTCTCTCTGTTCGTCACTAAGCCATGGGCCTTCCTCAATTATTTTCTGGTGCCTCCTTTGAATTGAGCAAAATCTCTCCCCGAGATGTATTGCCCTCTTTCCATCACCAATCACCTGGAACTCAATATGCTCGGCAGAATCAATATACTCCTCGATGAAGACCCTATCGTCTCCAAATGCCGACTTGGCCCTTCCTTGGCAGAGCCTTAGGGCCGAGTCGAAATCTGACTCATCATTGACGACTTGCATGCCAATACCACCACCTCCGGAAGCTGCCTTGATCATTACAGGGAAGCCAATCTCTGAGGCAATTCGCAAAGCCCCATCCGAGTCGGTTATCGGATCCTTAGTTGCCTTTGCTACTGGAATTCCAGCCTTTGACATGGCCTCCCTAGCAGCAATCTTATCTCCTAGTAGACTGAGTGACTCTGGCGAGGGGCCAATGAATGTAATTCCCTCTTCAGACAACCTCTGCGCGAAGGTTGCATTCTCTGATAAGAATCCGTAGCCGGGATGGACTGCGTCTGCACCAACTTCCTTTGCAGCAGAGACGATTGCTTCTATGTCCAAGTATGATGCCAATGGGTCGTCACGAGGGATATAATAACCCTCATTAGCTAATCTAACAGGAAGAGACAAGCGGTCCTCCCTGCCATGAATCACAACTGATTCTACGCCTAATGATCTGAGTGAGCGGATAATCCTGAGCGCTATCTCACCCCTATTTGCAACCAAGACTCGGCGGAACACGAGTTTATGCCAAGTGTAATTTGGTTTGAGTGAATCGGCGCTTCAATAAACGTCCCTGAGGTACCTTTTCTCGGTCTTCATCAAACCTGTCTCAACGAAATCCTTTGCTTCATCGGGACTCATATCTCCAAATTCTGAGCATATTTCTATCAGGGTTTTGTGCACATCTTTGGCCATGTACTGCTTGTCTCCGCAGACATAGAAATATGCACCATTATCTATCCAATCCCAGATTTCCTTTCCTTGGTTTTTCATGAGATGCTGAACATATACCTTTTCAGAACCCTGTCTGGACCAAGCAAGATCATGCTTCGTGATTAACCCCTTCTTCTTCCAATCCTCCATCTCATCCCGGTAAAGATACTCCCCCTCCTCGGTCCAGTCTCCGAAGAAAAGCCAGTTTCTTCCTCCAGACTCATCGATTTCTCTCTGTTGAAGAAATGCCCTGAAGGGAGCAATCCCAGTTCCAGGACCAACCATTATTATGTCTTTTGAGCCATCTTCTGGGAGTATAAATGATCTGGTTGGAGACATGTATACTCCGACTTCTGTCTCGTTTGTTTCGCAACGATCGGCCATGAATCCGGTGCAAAGGCCGGTCCTGTCCCTTTCGTGATGATTGTACCTGACAATTGCCACGGTAAGATGAACGGTTCCTTTCTCAAATTCGGGACTGCTTGCTATAGAGTAAAGCCTTCCCTTCAGGCGGTCCATTCCCTCGATAAGCTGTTGAGGTGTGAATCCGAATCCTCGAAAGTCATCCAATGCGTCGAGGTAATCCCTTGACCAGATGTAGTCCTCCATGGACTCAGGATTAGACGTTAGTTCCGAAAGAAGAATTGCTGAGTTATCCCCGAAGGATCCAATCTCCACATAACCATCTGGAGCATCCCCTTCTCCCCCTTCACTATTCCAGTCCATAATTAGAGACCCATCTGTGGAGAATCTCTTCCTACCCACTATTCTCAACTCGATTGGAGATGAGTTTTCTTGGATTCTGCCAGCTATCCCATTAAGCCACTTCTTGGAAACTCTGTGAATCTCATAACGGTCTGTAAGTGCCTCCCTAAGTGTGCATTCTCCCAAATGAGTTTCTACTACTTCTTCTCCTGTGAAGCCAGCCGATTTAAGTAAGCTTTCTACCAATTCGGGAGGGCACTTTGGAACTACTCCTAAAGCATCTCCGGCCTTGTATTCCAAACCAGAGTCCTTTAGCTCGAATACTATGTGTCTGGTCTCCTTCCGAGATCCATCCCCATTCAGTATGAAATTTTCAGAAATGGTAGACATGTAAGGATTCTTTGCACTCCAGTCGGCCATAACTATCCCCGACGTTCGGGAAAGTATTACAGCTTATGAATCGAATGTGAAGGAAAGTTCCTGGAGAAGTAAGCATCAAGGATTAGTATGCAAGCCCGAGTTTGTGGCAGAGCTACATTTCCTAGGAACTGGGAATGCTTTCTCGCCCCCTGGCAGGATGCATGCGCTGGCGCTATTGGATGGGGAGATCCTCATTGATGCGCCTCCCACGGTACTCCCTCAGCTTAGGAGGGCAGGAGTAACTCCTAGCCAACTGAAGCACGTTCTATTCACTCACTGGCACGCGGACCATACCTTTGGATTTCCTTTTCTTATGCTAGATAGAGAAAAAATGGGGGATCTGGATGGGTGTGATAGCGTTTTGGAAATTCATTGCAGGCCTGGGGGGAAGGAGCTTCTTACCGAGCTATGTGATTCTGGATTCCCGGGTAGTCTGGATGGGATTCTAGCTGAGGGAATTCAATGGAATAATTCAGAAGAGGGTGATCTGGATGGTACAGATTGGAGTTTTGAGCGGTTCCCAGTAATCCATTCCCCAGAAACTGATCCACATGGGTATTGCTTAACCCATAGGGATGGAGTTAGGATTCTTCACTGTGGGGACTCGGGGCCATGCCAGGAAATTGAGGATCGAGCCCCAGAGTCTCAAATTGTAATTCTCGAGATGGGAGTGCCTGATTTTGTGAAGAGTCCATTCCATCACAATCCCTCGGACGTAATTTCATTTTCAAGAAGGCACCCTGAAACAAGAATATTGGTTACTCACAATTATGCTAAATCCCCAGAAAGTAGACAGGGGTTCGAAATTCCAGATTTGCCAAATGAGATATTGCAGCTTAATGATGGGGATTCGATAGTGATTGGCGAAGATGCTTCAATTAGTGTTAAGAAAATATAGGAAATTTTTACTATTATATATATTCAAACGATTAAGCATTCACCCATATTGAAAAAATTGGAAGAGGAGGAGATTATTCTGATCATTGAAAATGATCTCTTCATTCTTATTTCGGATTTCATTTAAAGGATCAAAAATATTTTACAATTAGTGTAGAAAATACACTGATATAATTGTCTGAAAAATGATGTATTGATAATCTACATTAATTGTTGTGGATTTGAAAAATGCAGAATTACTTTCATTGTAAATGAGTTATGTAAAATCAATAAAAAACTCATCCAATCAGGACAGTCTTATTACCCCAAACACATTCGCTTCAGAGGCCTACTGCACCAATGAACTCGGATGGGAGGGAATTTGGTTGTAGAAAAGTAACTTTTACAAAGTGATAAAAAATGGATGGAAATATTTTCGAAAAGATTCTTGGTCAGGATAGTCTATTCACTGACAGAAGAGCTTTCGATCATGCATTTGAACCCGCAAGGCTACCTCACAGAGAACACGAGTTAGATGCTTTAGTTCGGAATTTAGTAGATGCGTTGAACGGCCATATTCCATCAAATATGCTCCTTTATGGAGTCCCAGGATCGGGGAAGACGGTAGTTACCAGATTTGTACTAAGTCAGCTTAGAGATAAGGGAATAGAGATGAGCCAGACTGTGAAGACCTATGAAATCAATTGTAGGAATGTGGACACAAAGTACAGAGTTGTCCAGTCAATAGCGACGCAGTTGGCCCAGAGGGGCGATTCCCCCGTTCCATTCACAGGGTGGCCTACTGATAGGGTACTTGAGACTCTGGTTTACAGAATGAATCGTCTTGGTGGAGTCCATATCATTGTCCTTGATGAAGTTGACAACCTTGTAGACAAAGGTGGAGATGACCTACTTTATGCACTTACGAGTCTGAATACCTTGTTAGAAAATGGGAGATGCTCGATAATTGGCATTAGTAACGATCTGCACTTCACACAGCATCTAGATCCCAGGGTTAGTTCGAGACTTAGCCAAGAGGATATCGTTTTCCACCCTTATGTAGCTACTGAGATTCAAAACATTCTGTCCGAGAGAGCTGTGATGGGGATCAAAGAAGGTGTCCTTGATGAAGGAGTAATCAAGTTGTGCTCAGCATTAGCAGCTCAGGAACACGGGGATGCCAGAAGAGCGTTGGACTTGTTGAGGATTTCCGTACAAAAAGCCGAGCAGAGGTCCCAGAACAAGGTGGATACTAAGCATGTAAGGTTGGCACAGAGCCAACTTGAATATGATCAAGTAACACCGGTGATCAAAACCTTGCCCCTCCATCAAAAGCTAGTTCTGTTTTCCATCTGCTTGAATGAAGAAAATGGGCTAAGAAATATTTCAACGGGAGAGGTATATAGGACCTATTCTGAAGCTTGCTCAAAGATAGGGACTGAGCCACTAACAACTAGGAGAGTGTCTTCGTTACTGAATGAATTGGACACTATAGGGCTAATTATGGCTAGAAATGTAAGCAAAGGCAGAGGCGGGAGGAGCAAACAGGTAAATTCTGCTATCCCCAAGGCAATTGATGCGATATCTTTGATGAGTGAGAATGAGCCATTAGTCAATGACGCGTCTATGGGAAAGTACAATCTTCAGGGCCATCTTTAGATAGGTTCTGACAACGATTAAACCAAAGGGTCAGGACGGCGGCCCGATGTCGGAAGAGGACAGGGGCTGGATGGAGTCCCTTCTTGCCCCGAGTGTTTCTCTATCAGCAGGAGCAATTATTGTTGGATCTTGGATGCTTCTTCTAACGATAATTAATATTGCCTTCGGAGCTTTTTCGGGTGGTAGAAAAATTAACTGGATTGACTTCATGACTAACGGTTCGAATACAAATTCGGCACATTCAGTAGGGCTAACTTTACCAGACGACATTGTTTTCGGAATCCTGAGTATTTCCATTGTTGGGGCAGGAGTGTACGGAATGGGTGCAGCAAGGGAAGATGGTTTCTCGGGATGGGCATCAAAACTTCCAGAAGATAGGATCGTCACTAGTTTGTTCTCTGCGAAGGATGGATTGCAGAGAACCTTTGCCAGCTGGCTAATTTTATTCGGATCGATGTACTATTTTATCTGGAGTTCATTAGAATCCACATGGGTTGACCCTGGGGTCTACTCAGTAATGGTTGCACTTGTCTCGATGGGGATCGGAATCCATTTGATTCAGGATTCTAGTTCTTCTGGTTAGTTGAAACTGAATCGGCGAAGTAGGTCCCTACACCTTTGTTTAGACTCTTCATTGCACCTCCTTAGAACGACTCCTTTTCCTGGTTGCCCATATAGGACAACGGAGCCAATTGGCAAAAGTGGATGCAAAATTAGGGGTGCTAGGTCTTCCTCTCCATTGACCCTAACCAGAGTTCTCTCCCCCATCTTAGACCAAGAGGAAACGGATTTCTCACAAGCTTCTAAGAGAGATTTCGTAAGTGAACCTGCGGGGCTGGTGCAATCAATGATGTTGTGGAATATATCTTGGTCTATTTCTCCCACTTTTGGCCACTTCTCTCTCTTTGTCTGCCCATCAATAAGGCAAATATCAGCAGTCCTTCCCTCATTCTGTAAAGAGAGAACTGTAACGTCACCTACTGCAATTAGCGGACCTTCGATTTCAGAAATCAATGAGACTACCTCATTGATTGCAACAGAGGGATTTTCTTCCGGGCCTTCAATGAGAACGCCAAATGGTTTCTTTAGTTGCGATTCCACTTCTGGAGTCAAGTATGCATTATTTTCACGGAGTATCTCGGGAATCCAAGGTTGGCCCTCCCTATCAATCTCACCGGATCTTATCCTAGAGCTGGATATTGGTTTACCATCCCAGGCCATTGACTTTCTAACTACAATTACTTCCAATGGACTAAGTCCGTCACCCTCCCTAATTCGATTTATTTCCTCGCATTGCTCATAGGTTTCTTGGGTGCAAAAAATTGCTGAAGCCTCATTATGAGATGGTGCTGGGCCGAAATTGTCCCTTAGAATATGGGTAGAAAAATCTGAAGAAATATCGGATAGAGCTGTCAGAAGTTCTTCTTCCCGAACATCCCAGCTCTTGATCCGTGAATCCTTGGATCTGATCATCTCATCGCTAGAAATCCATATTTCCAATAGTTGGCATTTAGAAAGAGCTTGTTCAATCAACGATCTGTGACCCGAATGAAAACGATCAAATGTTCCGCCTACCAATCCAACTCTGTGCATCATCTCCAGCCCCATGCACCTTGACTTCAGGTGTGCCCCGGGGCGTAACGGCCACCTTCACTGCTTCGCTCTGGCGCCTGACCCACCCCGGGACGTCTGTCGGACTGCGGGGTAGTCCCTTGATTCATTCTATTCCGTCCTCAGGGGACCTTACGCAGTCCGGCCACCTGATTTGCGTCGTCAATCATCCTCCCTAGGGAGTCATGGCGGTCTTCGACAGGTGGTCACCCAAACCGTGGTGCCGTGTCTCATCCTCCACCTCCGGCGAGGGGGTATCGTCCACACGGTGTTGCCAGTTGGGCAAATTATCGAATTCAGAGTCACTCATGAACCCAACGGTTGAGCTGAAGAGTCCGAATCAAACAAACCTGGATGGAAACCCGACCTTCGGAGAATTAGTCTCTCTGAAATTGGGCCTTCCCCATCCAAAACCATCTCAGAAGTGAATGATGGCCATTTCTCAATAGGCTGTGCAAGCCATCCGGAAAGCTTGTGTGATTTTCCGGATGATGGAGGCTTTCCAATTGAGGCAAATTCCAGAGCTGATATGATATCAGACAATTGAGCTAAGCTTCCAGAAGGGATGCTGGAATTCTGAGCGGTTCTGATGAAGTTTTGGATATGTCCGATGATTTCAGGGTTACATCCGGGATGGGTGATGGAAGATAATCCTGGGGCATCAGATTCCTCGCCAACAGGACGTAGAATAGTGGCACACCAAGGTATTGAGAATTGCATCAATTCTTCTGCCTTATTACTATTCAAGATTGAAATTAGGAAATCAGATGAGAAGGCTGCCCACCAAGAATTGGGCAGATCCCTCAGGATTGATTCAATTGTGTCGAGGTTAGCTTCATTCAATCCCAGGGCATAATCATACAACTTTGACCATGTACGTAGGTAGTGTTCGTCGGAAAAAGTTATCGAGACATCCCTGATTCTTCGGAATAAAGACTCAATTTCTTCTTGGGTCTTATTACTAATTCTATATAGCCAAGACAAGCCAGAAAGTGCACCCAATGACTCTCTTGGGGGTTGGGAAAGCCAAGCTTCAAAGGCCCAATCCAACAAGTCTGGATGGACTTCTTCAGGAAGCCAAGCTGAGTTCTGAATAAAGTGTGAAGCTAACCAAGCTGCACCACTATTGGCTTGGTTTGGATCTATTGCTGGCCAAGAACGAAGGAGATTGTCTGGATCTTCTCTAAGCTTAGATGTGATCTTCTCGGAGAAAATTTTTCTTACAGAATCTGGAGATTGTTCGGCTATCTCGGAGATTTTGTCTATGGGTAAGTAGTCGATGTCTAACAAAGCAAGCCATTCTGGATTTAACCTAGAAGAAACCCTCTGCCACCTTTGCCACCTATTCATTTTCGGGGAGGCTATCCAAGCTGCAAGTGGATATCTCGCCTCTACCTGATTTGCCCATTCCTCATTTCCATTAGGGAATTGGGAAAATGCGGATTCTACAATAGAAGCGTGCTCTCCGTCAAATTCCTCAAAAAAATCATCTGGCTCTGCAGGGAGGCCAAGCACTGACCATGGGGAGAATGTTGTTGTTTCTGTCTTGTCCTCTGTGCTGAGGTTTTTTCCCTTCTCGACTAGCCTAATTGGAATCCTTAGTCCAGAACTAGTGCAGAAGCTAAGCCAAGGAAGAGTTCTGATTCTATCAACTTCCAATGAGTCGAATGAAGAAAAATGCTGATTCTTATCTTCTGAGATTACCAATCTAAGATTTTGTGTCGTTGCGATTCTTGAAAGTAAGTCACTTGGAAGACTTGAGGGGGCTTCCAGGACTAGTGGAATTGCGGATTCCTCTAGAGACCATCGGATTAGTGACTCAATTGCTGAATCTCCAAGACCTCTGAGATCAATTAGTCTAATCGAAGATTCTTCTGTAGTGAATATTGCTCCGCCCCAGTGCTTTCTGAACTTCCTCAAAGTTGATTCGTCTGTTCTAACTCTCCTTGAAGTTGAAATTCTATCTCTTAGTGAGTTTAGTCTTCGTCGCCTTTCGCTGTCTGGCAATCTTGGGTGTGCAGAAGCAATCCAGAATTCCAGAGCACTGATTGGATATGTCCTTCCATCCAAATCTAGTCCGCTTAGGTCAGCAACAACTAGAGAGTTTGGCCTTGCCGATCTAAGTAGAACTGACTTCGGAAGCCTTTCTTTCATGATTGCGGAGACGGGTTGAGATGGCCTAACATCCGGAGAACCACTATGTGTCGATCCAAGAACCCAATCACCACGATGATAAGTTGCCTCATTGAGGGGGGCTTGCTTGATTTGCTGGAGCCTTGGGAACCACTTGCCTGGCGCAATTGTCGAGCTATTTCCTGGTTCCAATAGTCTGGCCCTAATTACTCCGAAAATTGCGGACTTGCCCACATAAGAGTCAATTCTTCCGGGTCCGGCTAGCTCAGGTGGCGAGTCTAGAATCGCCATATTATCCCTATCGAACCATCTGGGCTTTCTTTCCGAAAGAACCGCCCAACTCCATGACACCCCTTGGTTTCTAGTGGATAGTACATTATCGTCAGATTCGCTGATGATCCTGTTAGGGATCTGGATCATCGGCTCGACCGGAGGACTCACGAAGCATAGAGTTAGGTTTCCCTCATCTCTGGAAAGAACACAGCAATATCCACTTTCATTAGGGATTTCTACAAGGTCCAAAACTTTGGACCATTCATCGTCCTCAAGAGCCTTCCAACCTACTTCAGTAAGCTGAATCTTAGATCCTCTGGAGCCTGGAGGAAGGTTACTTGAGACAATTCCCTCGGCCCTCATCCTTCTGATTTCTGCTGAAGCGTGAGGGGTTCGGAGTCCGGAGTCTTTCGCTAATTCTGACACAGTTGCCTCCCCTTGAGAAAGTCTTGAAATTAGCCTCCTCCTATGCTTACTTCTTATCCTGTTAGGTGTAGAATTGAGTTCTTTGGAGGAAGCATCTGACACAATTATACACCTATGTGATGATACTCGTAATAAGATATTATTAAAATATTTGTTTTAGTTACATTTTATTACACATTTCCAGTGGAAATTGATTATACCCCATCACATGGTGGCAATATCTCACTAGATTCATGTTCAAATATGAAATAATTTGTAACCAATAAGGAAAAAAATATACAGAAGCATTATATTACCATCCGCCATCCTGAGAAAAGCGGCCGAGGGGAGGGTCACGAGAAGGAATACGTGAAACAATGAGGACCACAAGATTAAGGCAAAAAATCAAGAAATTTCTAGACGAAAGAGGAGAGGCTAACACCACTGAAATACTTGAGCATGTGAACTCTACTATGAGGCACGGCACTACACCGCAGCAGCTTGGAAATGTACTTTCTAAGGACAAGGACATACTGAAGGTATCCACCACAAAGAGGGGTGGTGCCTTATCCGGCCGTTACGAGATCTGTGTTTGGCAAGTTCGCCCTGGTGCATTGGAAGAAAAGGCGTAATCAAGCCTCTAACTCTTCTGACCAATCCCCACTTCGAGCCAATCCATTCATCTTAGCCCTGTGTGAAAATGCGCTTTGGCTCAAAGAGCCGGAGTCGTCGGTCCCGCTTGCCCACTTTACAAGAGCTTCAGCTTGTAGTGCTCTTCCGTAGGAATATGAGAGTTGCCAAGGATGCTGGACATCCATTGAATTCATCAGATTTAGGTGAGCAGTTGCATCAAGATCAGATTGGCCACCAGAAAGAAAAACAATGCCAGGGAGATCGTGGGGGACATTTTGAGTTAGGCAATCCACTGTCATCTGTGCTACCTGCTCTCTAGAAATCTGATTAGGGCAGTCTTTTCCAGCAATAATCATGTTCGGCTTGAGTAGCGCGCCTGGGATATGGACTCCCTGGATCTGACAGTCATTGAAAGTCTTAGAGAGTATTTCCGCTGTCACCCTAAAGCATTCTTCAGCATCATGTTCGCCATCCATGAGGACCTCGGGCTCAATTATCGGCACAAGACCTTGCTCTTGACAAATTGCTGAATAACGTGCAAGAGAATGTGCATTTGTAGAAATGCAAGCTGAGGAAGGTGAGTTCTCTCCGATGCTTATGACGGACCTCCACTTAGCGAATCTTGCACCCATGGAGAAATACTCAGAACACCTCTCTCTTAGACCATCGAGACCCTCGGTGATTTTCTCACCTTGATGGTGGGCTAGTTCCTTTGCCCCTGTGTCGACCTTTATTCCTGGAATAATGCCCCTGCTGATTAGTGCGTCGGGAATTGTTGACCCATCATCCATTGATTGACGGATTGTCTCATCAAAAAGTATGACTCCACTAATCGATGATTCGAAACCCTGTGTAGAAAACAGGTTTGACCTGTATTTCCTTCTCTCTTCTTCTGAAGGATCAATTCCTACAGCTTCGAGTCTTTTTGACATGGTCCCATTGCTCTCATCTGCCGCTAGGATTCCCCTTCCAGGGGAGACTAATTCATTCGCTGTTTTCTCCAATAATTCCTTGTCCATGTAACCGCCTATATTGCGCGGAATGAGTCCCGGGAAAAGAATCCATCGTAATCTGATTATTGAAAAAAACTACCAATATAGCCATCATTCTAGAGTTGAGTTGACTATCTTTCTACTTTTTGACTGGACATCGATAATCTCTGATTCTACTCTGAAGGCTCCTTCAGTGGTCTCCTTTACTCCCTTTGTCCTTCCATCGCATACGCCAGTACCAATGAATACCGAGTTGTCGGAGCTACATAGGTCGTCGCGACCCCAGAGCCTCTCAATATCACCGCCGATCATCCTATGTGCTCTCTCCCTATGCCCTTCGTTCTTGAACACTAGTCTACCTTCAAATGGAGCATCCAATCCCCTCAGTGCCGTTGCTGTAATTACTCCCTCTGGGGCGGCCCCTACACCCATCAGCATGTCAATATCTGATTCTGGATCTGCTGCATTTAGGGCTGCAGCAATATCTCCGTCCCCTATCAGTAATGGAGTTACCCCATTTTCCTTGAGGTCTGAAACAAGTTTCTCGTGCCTTGGGCGATCCATAACGACGACCTTCATTTCATCGGCCCTCTTTCCCAATGCATTAGAAGCGGCTTCAATGTTGTAAGCGACATCTGCTTCGAGACTAACCTCGCCAGAAATCTCGGCTGGTCCAGCAATTTTGTCCATATAGCAATCTGGGGCATGAAGAAGGGAGCCCCTGGGGCCAGCTGCTAAAACGGCCATGGCATTTGGGAGGTCCTTTGCTACGTGGTTTGTACATTCTAGTGGATCGACAGCTATGTCGATGCTAGGTGATGAAGGATCTCCTTGCTTGGAACCCAGCGGCTCACCGATCCAGAGCATGGGAGCGTCATCCCTCTCCCCTTCCCCGATAGCAACCCTACCATCAAATGGGATCGAGTCGAATATAGCTCGCATTGCTTCGACGGCTGCGCCATCAGCCGCCTTACCATCGCCTAGGCCCTTCCACTTCGATGCTGCAACTGCAGCAGCCTCTGTGGCTCTAAGGAATTCTGGAATTAGTTCGGATGTTTTCATATCCCTGTGAAGGGGTCTTGGAATTCAATCCTGTGGGTCTGACTTCCTCTTACTTATCACTCGAATCTCACTGATTGCCACTTTGGGGTACTGTCCTTTTTCATCCTTCTCAATTGCCTTAACCATGTCCCATGCACAAAGCAATCCAGCGTTTACGCCACAAAGTGCTTCCATCTCCACACCAGTGGACCAGTGGGCCTTCACTGAAACTGTGCAACGTAATCCTTCGTCTTCTACATTCCATGAGACCTTGCATCCCTCAATTGGGATTGGGTGGCAGTGAGGGATTGTCCTAGGAGTCTCCTTTACTGCTTGAATTGCGGCGACCGTTGATGCCTCCCTAACATCTCCCTTCGAAATCTGTCCATTTTCAATGGCTTCTAACGAATCTTTGGAGAGAATTATCAGTCCCGATGCGGTAGCTTCTCTTTCCACGACTGGTTTTGATCCTACATCCACGATTGCTTCCCAAGAGTCTCTCATGATTTAACTGACACAAGATTTAGTGATAACGATTCAGGTATAGTTTGAACACTGAGATGAAATACTCATACTGAGATGGGTCGGCATGGCGAAGGGTTTTGGAGACAAGGCCACCCCGGGGACTGTTCCCCCTCTAATTTCTGGTTTGGCTCATGATAGACCCGTAGTTGAAGGGTCAAAACTCAACGTTCTGAATGAACTATGTGTGGGTTGCTCCTATTGCCTCATGGCTTGCGAAGATGAGGCCCTTCTAGTCGAAGGGCTATGTGAAGTGATTGAAGAAAACTGTACAGACTGTCTTAGGTGCCTACTTTGGTGCCCCACGGGTGCATTGGTGTATTCCTGAGGTGTGTGAGTGAAGAAATCCAATGTCATCGTAGTTGGGGCTGGATTAGGGGGATTAACTTCGGCGGCCTTACTTTCTAGGAGAGAAAACACAGAGGTCACTGTTTTCGAGAGGATGTCATTTGCTGGAGGTCGGTTTACTCAACACGACCACGATGGTTTTCAGATCCCTACTGGAGCGGTTCACACCATCCCCCATGGAAAAAGGGGACCCTTTTCCAAACTCATTCTTGGCGAAAGATCTCGGGGTGGACTTGATCTGGGAAAACGAGGGGTGGATTTCCTTCCAACAACAAAGTTCGCGGGAATGTGGAGGGATAGGAAGCACTATTCATGCAAATCTGTATTCGGAATTCTTCCTTGGTTCCCCGTCAGCAATACACTGAACATGCCTAGGCTTCTTACATCGAGGGCTAAGCGTCCTTGGAGAGACGAAAATACAGATGGAAGGACCTGGCTAAACAAGATGTTTACTGAAGATTTTATTGACTTCCTAGAGGCGTTTTCAAATTTCGCAATTAGCTTACGATTCGATCAGATGCCAGCATCAACAGTTGCTAGAATGCTGCAAAACTCATTCTGGAGCGATAGGCCACATATCCCAAAAGGAGGGTGCAAGGGGGTAATTGATGGATTAAGGCATGACCTTAGGAACAATGGAGTTAGGGTTAAGTTATCTCACGAAATTACTGAAATACTTCCAGGTAGCGAAGAGGAGGCCACGAAGGAGAGTCGATTCTGTGTTGGAATTCGAAGGAGAGGCAGGGAGGGGGCGGCTTGGATTGGTGCGGATGCGATAATTCACAATGGGGGCCATCCTAATCTCCTAAATTCGCTTTCAGAAGACTTTGAAATCTCTGAAGAAATTAAGCAAAAAGTCGGAAGGACACAGGCAGTGGGGGGAATAGGTTTCGTTTTCGGCCTAGATGAGAATATACCGCAGAAGGACAGCGCAGTGACAATGATTCCGGGTGAGGGGCGTCTCGGAGGTTATGTAATCCCAACATTCAGTGAGCCTGCTCTAGCTCCAGAAGGAAGGCACATGATGATTACCCATCAATATGTACCCGATGCTACTGTGAAGTCAGAGATAACAAAAGGAAGAGATGAGATCTACGAAGCTGTTCCATGGCTGTCGGATCACGCTGAGGAGTTGTGTGTCCATTCCTATCATAGGAATTGGCCCTGTAACAGGGCCCCTATGGGTTCTGAGTTACCTTCGGATATAGGAGTAGAGGGAATTAGAATGGTCGGTGACGGCGTAAAGGGACATGGTTGGATGATGATTGAGGGAATCGCATCAAACGTGCCCAAGGCAGTGAAAGAAATCTCTTCCGAACTGGGGTGAGTTTGGTTAGCCAAGTCCTGACTTCCAAAACTCTCCATCTTCTCTAACTTCCTTCTTCCACAGTGGGGCCTGTTTCTTCAATTCAGAAATCAACCACGAACACGCCGAGAATCCTTCCTCTCTGTGGGCAGATCCGACATGAATGCAAACTATATTCTCCCCTGGACCTACAGAACCCGTCCTATGGGAGATGACGATTGATAATACCCCGAAGGAAGAGATTGCTTCTTCTGCAATTCTCTCTAGAACGATGGGAAGTTCTTCTTCCCAGGAGTCAAAGATCAGTGTTTCAACTAATTTTCCATCCTCAAATCCCCTAGTTTTTCCTACGAAGCTTACTACGCTTCCACAGCCTTCAGCATCGATTAATCTGCGGAGTTCTCCAGGATGAACCGAATTGCTATCGACACGAATGTGGACGCTCACGTGCCTCCACCCATATTCCAAGCTTCAAAGCAGCGGATGACCCAACCGTTCAAGCGGAAAACGCCCTCCGATTTTCATGACAGAAGTGATTCACATCTTGGGTGCTGGACTATCTGGGCTAGCCGCGGCCACTATCTTAGCTAGATCTGGGAAAGAAGTGCACGTCCACGAGATTCGTGAAGACAGCGGAGCTAGATTTGATGGGGACTTCCAGGGCATAGAAAACTGGACTAGCGATTTGGACTTCTTCGAAGAGCTTAGAGAATGGGGTTTTGACGTAGACGAGTTCAAATCAGATTCGTTCGGAATTATTGATCTGATACATCCTGATGATGAAATTTCGCATCCAAAAACTGAAGGAGTTGCATTCAGAGTTGTTGAGAGGGGTACGGAGGCACATACCATAGACCAGGGATTCAAGAGGATGGCTCTGGAATCTGGAGTAAATATCCACTATAAAGTAAAGAAACCTGCAGAGGATTGTCGAATAGTTGCAGCTGGACCAAGGGAGTCAAGTGCTGTAGCTTTCGGAGAAATTTTCGAGACTAGCCATAAGAATCTGGTAGCATTTCAATTGAACGATAAGTTAGCCCCAGGGGCATATTCGTACATGATCATTATTGATGGAGTTGGCTTGATATGCACCTGCCTATGGAGGAAGCAGAGGAAAAGTGGGCGTTATCTCAATGAAACTATTGCTTGGTACGAGGAGAACTACGAACTAGATAGGAAGCCAATAAAGAGAGTAGGTGGGAAAGGTGACTTCGGCCTTCCGTCAAAGTATGTTCACGATGGAAGATACTACGTTGGAGAAGCAGGGGGGCTTCAGGACTTTATGTGGGGCTTTGGAATGAGGTATGCAATAACGAGTGGAGTTCTTGCTGCGAAGGCTATACTTGGTGAATGCGAATACGAGAAAGAAGTTAGGAGGCGCCTTGTACCTCTGGTTAAGGCCAGTGCAATAAACAGATTTCTGATGAATAGAGTGGGTAATAGGGGGTTCAAGATGGTGGCAAATCAATGGATGAGAGATCAGAAGAGGAAGGGTGACGGGTTGAAATTTATGCAATGGCTCTACAAGCCTGGAATTCTCAGAAGATCATTGTGGCCACTAGTTAGAATTGGGATGCTAAGAAAGAAGGAGCTACCTGATGGCAGAATAGTTCACAGAATGCCATTTAGGGGATCACTAAAGAGAGACCTATGGGAACAAAGCCCAAGAGCAAACGAGATTGGCGAACAGTGGAAATCTAAACAGCGGGAAGGAGGCAATCTATCTTTTGCAGATTCGGATGCATAGTATGAGTTTGCTTCCGTTTGATTGATATGGCTTAACACAGCCGAGAATACATGACCTCGTGGCCAGAAATGAAGTCGATGAAAAATCGGCTTGTAAACTACGGAGAAACCGACAACGGCATAGCAATTATTGAGCTGATATCAGATTCGGCTGGAGAGCCGCTTGAAGGGGACAAAACTCCAGTAAATACCTACACAAGGGAGATGTGGCACGATATCGACGATGCGATACTGAATGCAAGATTCAATGACGACATATCAGTGATCATGATTACTGGGCACGGTGAGAAGTTCTTCTCTGCTGGAGCTAGCATCAAGTATCTTAACAAATTAAGTCCTAGGTACAAGTACTTCTTCTGCCTACATGCGAATGAGACTCTTTCAAGGCTCGAGCAGACTCCAAAACTGGTAATTGCGGCGTTAAATGGACACACGGTGGGAGGGGGCCTTGAGATTGCAATGGCTGCTGACATCAGGATTGCTCGTAAGGGGAATTTCCAAGTTGGGCTTCCAGAAGTGGCCCTTGGAGTGCTTGCAGGGACCGGTGGCACTGCTAGATTATCTCGCCTAGTTGGTAAGGCCAAGGCCATGGAGATTATGGTCACTGGTAGAAAATTCTCCTTCGAAGAGTCCAAGGATATGGACCTGGTTCACGATGTATACGACTCTCTGAGCCTGGATGAATTCCGCCAAGATGTACTCGATTACGCAGGTCGTTTTACGCTCCCATTTGCTGCAGCAAAGGCTATTGGGAACATCAAGAGGAGTGTACAAAGCGGGCTTGAGATCCCTCTAGAGTACCATCTGGCTCTCGAGAGAGAGCTTCAGTCAGATCTGTTCCAGTCCGATGATGCCAAGGAAGGGATTAAGGCATACGTCGAGACAAAGACCCCTAGGTTTGAGGGGAAGTAGTAGCAATTGCAATGTACCCGCTAGAAGCAATCTCTGAAATACCCGTAAAGCATGGGGCAGATGATGGCAGAGACAGAAGTCGTAGAGAATTATCCGACGAACTTTGAGGCATGGATTGATGAGTTCAATGATTGGCAGACCAGGATCGGGTTCGATCCATCTTGGTTGGGAGATTATAGGTTCGACATAAAATTCGACTGGGACACCGCAGGAGGAGAGATAGAGTTCGGAGACTTCGAAGGTATGCCCAAATGGGAAAGAAGGATGCAGATTCCACAGCAGAACATTACTGATGCAATTATCACAATGGTTAGTGTCCAGGGGGACACTGAATTCGCCAGTGTCGAGCAGCAGAATCATCTGCTGGATACTGCTCCAACAGAGTACGACAAAAAATCTGCTCTAAGGATAATGTGTGAAGAACAGCGTCATGGTTGGCAGATGGCATACTTGCTATGCACTTTCTTCGGGGAACAGGGAGTGAGGGAGGCTGCCAAGTTACTAGAGAGAAATGCTCAGGAAGGGACTAGAATTCTCGGCTCTTTCAACGAGCCTATAGACCACTGGTTGGACTTCTTCATGTTCACCCACTTCATAGACAGGGATGGCAAATATCAGCTGAAGATGTTGAGCACTTCATCTTTCAAGCCTCTTGCAGCAAGCATGGGGCCAATGCTCAAAGAGGAGTCATTCCACTTAGGGACTGGTGCGAATGGTCTTCGAAGGGTAGTGAAACAGGGAGTGATTCCATGCTCTTTGATTCAGAAGTATGTCAACAAGTGGGTTAGCACGGGCCTAGACTTGTTCGGTACGGATGAGTCGACGAGCGCCCAATGGGCATACGTTTACGGCATAAAGGGGAGGTACGATGAGAGAGAATCCTCAGAATCGGCTGACAGGGACCAGCTAAATGAAGCAAGTAGGGAGCTATACTTCCAAGAGCTTAGGGAAGAAATGAGAAGAATTAGCAAGGCTAGGAAAGAGGGAGAGCCAGAGCTATTCATCCCATCGGACAGGTTTAGGAGAAGCATTGGGAAATATGCTGGAAAGAATTACACTGTCGAGGGAGAGCCTTTCGAAGGAAACGATGAGGAGTGGGAGGACTATCTATCCTCAGTTCTACCTACTGAAGAAGATGAGGATCGGCTCATCAATGAATACATGAAAGAAGACTGGATTCAGTATCGGGAATGGAAGGGGAATTAGATTAGGTGATTGGATGCAGCACGTAGCTCTATCCTCATTCGACAAGAAAAGGTGCAATCCTTTCTTCGAGAGACTAACTGAATTATTCGAGAGTCATCATCATTCAGAAGAGCAGGACGCTGATGGATATGAGGAGCTCCTATACAAAGTTCACAGACCATATACCCCAGAAATGCTAGACAATATTGACCAATGGATGGGTGTCGAGAAAAGAGAGTGGAGAGAAGAGACACAGAGAGAGGTCCTTCTCTCTCTTTATGCGATAAAGTACCCGGACACTCTGTTGATTGAGAGCCTGACTGAAAGACCTAGATCCGACATTCGTAGGCTCTCTTCTTACCTGCACTTCACACACCATACATACTCAATTTGGGACCAAGATACTGTGGATGGACTTGCTAGGCTTGGAATCTCTTTACCTTCCATGGACTATGCCGACCCATTCGTATATGGTGCATACATCACATCGATTGAGCTGCTGAAGGACGTTGCGCCATTCACATGCTTCCTTGAGCACGACGTCCCGAGGCAGAGGCTGTTCCAGTCTGCTCTGGCTGCATATGGCCGAGAAGGTTAGCACGTCTTATTTCCTGAAGCACCCTCGGGATCTCGTGGAAATTAGCAGAGTGGGAGTAATTGGTGCCGGGGCCATGGGCTCTGGGATAGCCCAGATATGTGCCGAAGTAGGGTGGAAGGTGACAATGTACGATGCCTTTCAAGAGTCTCTTAAGAAGGGTGACGAATCTATAAGGGACTTCTGGAAGAAGGGAGTTGAGAGGGGAAAAACGACGATTGAAAACGTGGAGTCTTGGTCAGAAAATATTAGTCTTACTTCTGAAATTTCTATTGCTTCTAGGGGAATGGATCTGATCATTGAGGCTGTTCCGGAGAAGATTGAGCTGAAGAAATCAGTTTTTAGGGAGATTGAAGTTTTTGCTCCTGAAGGGGCGCTTCTCGCAACAAATACCTCAGGACTATCGATATCGGAAATTGCCTCTGTGACGGAAACGCCTGAGAGGGTGATTGGGATGCATTTCTTCAATCCTGTTCCACTGATGCCTTTGTTGGAAATTATACGTCACGAGAATGTATCCGAGGAAGCTGTTTCCTTGGCAAAGAAGGCAGGGGAGTCATTGGGAAAAACTGCCATAGTTGTGAATGATTTCCCGGGTTTTGCCACCAGTAGGTTAGGGGTTGTTCTAGGAAACGAGGCAATTAGGATGCTAGCAGAGGGGGTTGCATCCGCTAGCGACATTGACACAGCAATGAGGTTGGGATACCGACATCCCATGGGGCCACTCGAGCTCTCGGACCTAGTGGGACTAGATGTCAGGAGGGATATCCTGAATAGCTTAGCAGATGCTTTCCAAGACGAATCATACAGGCCCCACCAAATGTTAGAGAGCCTTGTAGCGTCGGGCGATCTGGGGAAGAAAACCGGGAAAGGAATCTATGACTGGACTTCGGGGGACAAGGTGGAAAGATAGCCTACCAGTCTCCTTCGAAAGTGCACGAGTCGTTACAATAGTCGTGTAGGACACCAGTAAGCAGGTAATGGTAAGCCATAAGTTGGGCCTCTTCGACCTCGAAAACAAGATTGTGGGCCAGTGAATGATGCCAGCCCGGACCATTGGTATTTCCAGTGGGCAATGGTGGGAAGGTACCATCGAAGTAAGCAGCTGCGGAGCCATTTACCGGCCCTTCGACGACATTTACAGCAAATGGGTGGTGGGCTGAGCCGTTGATTACTGGAACATTTCCTGTCCTGACAGCCCTATCGGCGGATAAAGTTGTGACCTGGGCGTCCATCATTGAGCTGAGATAGAATACGTCGAATGGCTTCAGAGAATCTTTCCACCCTGTTTCCCTGAACGGGAGAAAGGTCTCGCCATCTGTAGAGTCCCAAATTGACTGCAACAATGCGATGGCAATCGCTCTATCCAATCTTGACGGGAGAGATGCTTCGCTTGATAGCAGGGAGAAAAACTCCATTGGATACTCTTCTGACCCATAGTGAGTGGATCTCTCAACCTGGTGAGTGAACGAAGTCCCCCCCACCCACAAAACGCCCCAATCCAATTCAGGTGCCATGGCAAGCAACGAAGGCCCTCTCAATCCACCAAGAGAAATTCCCCAGTAATTCACAGTTTCCATATCAATTAGGTTAGTCCCATTGTGAAAAAAATTCTCATTTTCTGAGCATGCTCCGGTAATGGTTCGAATCATTGTGAGGTGGTTAATTACCGCCTGCATTTGCCTTTCTTGCTGATACTGGAATTCCTTTAGATCCAATAGGGCAAAGGTCATGGCATCCAAATCTCCATCTGAGCTCCAACCCTTGAAATCGGTAGCTAGCAAGGTTGTTCCATAGGTATCTCCGTAATACCTCCCCATACTATTGCTAACATAATCTCTGCCATTTCCGAAAAGGCCGTGTCCAAGAACTGTCAATGGCCCAGATGAGTTATTGTCTGCCAAAGATTGGGGAATCATCATGGAGAAGTCAATTTCTCTTTCGGCAACGAATTGTGGGTCCCCTACACTGTCCCTCATCAATGGAGATCTGGCCTTCTTTTCCACCATATAGTGTGGAGTAGTGATTGTCCCAGCAATTAGCCTGAGGGCTTTGCCATCTTCCCCATAGCCCTCGATAACTTCCGTAATATTACATGCGATTCCCTGGGAGCCTATCCTCTCCTCGGCGTCACTTTGCATAATTAGTAGATCCCTAAGTATTGAATCTGTGGAAGCGGTGTGGAACCACCATGCAGATTGGATTTCAGACCTCTGAACCCCCACTTCCTCAAATGAGTCGAACATGTCCTCGTAGTTCTTCCTCTGGAATTCTATACCTTGATTATCCGTAGAGATATTGTCTCTTAGAGCCCTAAAACCGTCTGATGGAAGAATTGGCGAGCCGTTTTCACTAAGTCCTGAAAATGCTACCGCGTATGAAGTTCCATGTTCTAGTCCCTGCAATGTTCTGAGGAAAACCAAAGTCGGCTCCCCCTCTTGGGCTCTTGCGTCCAATTCCACCCAGTGGTGAATTAATTCACCGGTGTCTAGATTTAGCAGAGATGATCCGTGGCCAGGGTCCGTAGACTTGGAGATATCAAACTGATTTGCCAAATCCGATATATCTGGGACTTGGTTTCCAAAAGAAGTGAAAATTTGTGTAGACGGACTGAAACCATCTAGCCTGTCGAGAACCAGCATATTTTCGCTAACTGCAGAATTTGTGTCAGGAATAGCATCACCTTCAATTGAAAGTGAGTACCCAGTTTCTGAGTTGGATGAGTCTTCTTTCAAGAAAGATCCAGAAGGAAATGGAAGCATGCAGTGATCAGTGTTAGTGTCATCGCAATTTGGACTATATGGGACAGAGACGATTCGTGAATCTTCCACCTCTACTTCTTCGTATTCGCACGAAGATTCGTCTGCAATTGTCGCATCTGGATTGAAATTTAATGCTCCTTGTTCCACACATCCAATTATCCCTGCATCATCATCCCCTACTTCTCCTGAGCATCCTGATAGAAGTTGCAGGAAGAATAATAGAGACAGGAAGAAGGCCGTCTTGGAGTTCTTTCCTTGAATTCTAATCCTCATTTGACAACCACCTTGAAGTTCTAGATGATGCCAATAATAGGGACAATACAGACAAGATTACAGAGAATCCGGGCGTTCTACTTGTTTCCTCATCGCCTTCAAGGTCTTCAATGGGGTTTGTTAGTTTGATCTCAACGGAAATAACGCCTTGTATGGGGATTGATGACCAATCTCCATCGTATTCGACCCCATCCAGGTACAATGCCAGATAACCGCCATCGGAGACAGCAAGATCCATGATCTGTTGAGAGGAGAAGTTCTTCCCCCATATCTCAAAGAAATGATTTAGGGTGAGATTGTTTTCTATATTTGAGATGATGTTGACCGAACTCTCTCCCGAGTACATCACATGAGTTGACTGCCTACATAATTCTGTGTTGAAACCAATGTAACTTGGGACCGGGATGTCTTCTCCATTATTGGAAATAGAAAGATACATTTGTCTATAGCTAGATTCTGACCAATCGAAACAAGCCTTCGTAACGTCTCCCTCAATCATAATTTCTTCATTGGGTTGCTCTGAAAGTGAGAAATCGGCAAGAGCAATCAATTCCTCTTCAGAAAGCAATGGATAATCCCCATTTGGCGATGGAAACTTCTCATTTATGGCCCTCATCATGTAATTCGCCAGAAGGCCTTGTCCTACAGATGTAGGATGTAAAGAGTCGACCATGATGCAGTTCTTCTCGCACATCTCGGGAGGAGAAATGACCTCATGAGATCCTAGTTCTCTAGCAGACTTATTCTGGAGAAGATCATCTGAAGCAGTCATCAAGTCGAAAACTTGAACGCTTTCCCCATAACTATCTGCTATCTCATCCAATCTATTAGCCCAGAGAAGGCTTGCTTCTGTGAAATGAGGATGGACCTCTGTAGGAAAGATCTGAGTAAGGAACGGGAGAAACGACATATTTGGCAGATTCCAAACCAAGACGTCAATATCTGATGCAATCAAGGTATCTATAATGATCGTGATGTTCTCTTCCAGGTCCTCAATAAATGAGTAGTCCCCATCTACGATCTTTATGTCGGAATCTATGAAATCCCAAGCACCGACCATCATGGTCACGAGTGTGCCTGCACTGTAATTTTCTGCGATAGATGTGTGCCTACCAGCATTGATGAGCGTCCAAGACCTATCTCCCCCTACTGCTCCCTCATAATAATCCACTTCCATTAGATTGGCAGCATGAATTGAGGCAAATGGCCCCCTATAGCCAGTAGGATCGGAGCCAAGAGTGCTATCTCCTAGAGAGGCAATCGTGTGAAACTGGAATGTTTGATTCCCAGTTTGTTCATCCTGAGAGAAAACTACGGGGGATATCGAACTAATTGCCAATAGAAGGAAAACTATTGCTGCGCTTGTTCTATTCCCTGTGTTCACAAGAGCAGTCTGGAACGTCTATGATATTTAGTTGATATCACTCGAAATTGAAGGTTAAGATAAATGTCCTAATCATCAGTTCTCGTCAGAATCCTATGGAAGTGGTGAATTCCGGTTTCCATGGTTGGAGAATACCTTCCCCTGTCATATGATCCTGATTCTACACCGCTTTGTGTCGCTTCTACAATTTCTTGGTCCTCGAGCTCGACCTTGTCTAGATTTCCCCCTGCACCACGCCCTAGCATCAGAGGATCCCCAACATAACCATGGTAAATTATCTTGGTTCTATTAACTGAAAGTGGTATTACCAAGTTTACAGAGAGGCCCCACGGATAGAAGTTCAACATTGTTCCCGGGAAAAGCCAGTAGTAGTATGCAGCGACTCTGAGCCCGAAATCTGGGGAAGACTCGGGAAGGTCGAATGATGGCTCCCCTTCGCTAGCAATTCCAATTTGTAGTGTGCCTCCCTCGAACAGCTCCGTTCTGTAGCTGTCATAGTCGAGAGCATTGTTGAGGTCACTGTGAACGTAGGGTATGTGAAATCCCTCAAGGTAGTTATCTACGTAAAGTAGCCAGTTTGCATCTATTTCGTAACTCCTATTCCTAGAAGGGTCGTTTTTGAAAGACTCTATGGGAATCCATTCTAGCCTCTTCCTCAGCTCTTGGAAATTTCCCTCGGAAGATGAGTTTCCGACTCCGGAAAAAATTAGTCCTTTCCAAGATTCTGTTACAAATTCCTTGAGATTATCTTCCGGGCTTGGAAAGTCTGAGACGTTATCGAACCTCGGCATAGACCTGAAGGTTCCATCCAGCCCGAATGTCCTTCCGTGATATGGGCATTTCAGAGATTTAGCTGAGCATTCTGTGCTACAGACCAACATTCCCCTATGAGTGCAAACATTGGAAATGCAACGAATCCTGTCGCTTCTGGTCATTATCATTGGTTCTCCGATCAATTCCCCCATGTGTTGAATGGGGATCGCTGTTTGGTCATCCAACTGACTCTGATGGCCGGCAAAATGTAGATGATTTGCGAATCTCTTCCTCAGCTCTGAGAAAATTTCTGGGTTGGTATAGTAAGAGGAAGGGAGGGTCTTTGCCTTTCTGATATCCGAATCGATAGTTATAGGCATGATTTCATTTGAATCCTATAGGCATTCCGATGTAGGCATTTCGACTCCCCCCATATGGATAGCGAAACTAGTTACTCTGTCCTTGTTAACCCCGATGTCCGAAATTCCTAACCTTGACTGGGAGAATACGTAAATCACAGACTGACCACCTTCACAGAAGCCAGAAACCAAGAAATCATCTGGAAATCTAAACATTAGAGATTTGAAAACCGAGTGAGTCTGGTTTGTCCATTCGCCTATTAATTCAGTCCTAGGCTGAGACTCTATCCATTCCCTGGCCTCTTGCATCACCGTCTCTAGATCTGAATTGAATCGAAGTTCTACCAGACCGCCGCTCCGGTGAGAATTTGGCGATATCATCGAACAGTTCAGAGAGTCTTCGGGGCATTTCTCTGGAAAGTCGCCAGGATCGATAATTCGGTCAGGAGCAGCGATCTGGATTGAAATTACGGAGAGTAAATAGGAAGCGATGATGAGAATGGCGAACAATCTCGGGTTCAATTTTGTCATGAGTCACCTTCGGAAACTATCACTCTTGAGGCTCTTAGGATTCGTTCATGCATCCTGTATCCGCTCTCCACTACCTCAATCACAGTTCCTGGTTCTTTTCCCTCTGGGCATGGTATTGTTGCTATCGCTTCCATGCATGTAGGATCGAAATTTTTTCCCAGGGCCTCGATCTGGGTGATTCCTTCGGACTCCAAAGAAGACTTCAGGCCATCTAGAGTGAGCTTGACCCCTTCTATTACGGATTCTGAGCTCTCTCCGCTTTCTGCAGATTCTATGGCCCTACCTAGAATGTCCACTACAGGAATTAGCCTCCTTGCCAGAGGAGCACCTCCATACTTGAGAGCCTCGGTTCTGTCCCTAGCTGCTCTCTGGCCGACGTTTACTGTCTCTGCCTTTGCATACTGGAGTTCCTTCTGCAACTCAACAATCTTACTTTCTAGGTCTAATTCTTCTTCCTCTGAATCTTCAGAGGGTTCGCCCTTGGAATCTTCTCCCACGGGCATGGGCCGTAACAGTCCCTCAATAATCCAATGGTTCAATTTATTCCGAGTAGAAGTATTCTCCTGAAGACTTCTGTTCCCTGTCCTTTCTGCTATTAGGCTTGTTAATTCTTGGCCGATGAGACTCCACATCCCTTCTGAATGAAACTTCTGCATCTGAAAGGAATAGGTTCATCCCTTTCCTCAGGGATAATGGCCCAACGGCTTTTCCTTTCCTTCCACCCTCTCCCTGGAAAACCAGAATTGAGTCACTGACGATATCCAAGAAATATGTGTCGTGATCGATGACCATTGCTGCTTTTTCATTGCTTTCCATCGTCCTCCTTATTGCCTTGGCGGCTTCCATCCTAGCATTGGCATCAAGGTGAGCGCTTGGTTCGTCGAAGAGATACAGATCGGCTTCTTTTCCGAGGCAGATTGCTATGCAAACTGCTTGGAGCTCCCCCCCTGAGAGTTGCCTTGCATCCAACTCTAGCATTTTGTCCACCTGAAGCGTCCTCGTGACTTGAGTATGGAACTCTCCTGACCTCCACTTGTTTCCAATCTCGGAGTCTAGCCAGTCCTGTACCGTCCCGGAGAAATCTGATCTAACATGCTGAGGTTTGTAAGATACCTTGGCGTCCATTGTGCACCATCCCTCGTCGGGGTCAATCTCTCCGGCAATAATTCTGACAAAGGTTGTTTTTCCTGTTGCGTTTGGCCCGACTACACCTACTACTTCGGCTGACTTAACCTGGCCCTCCCCAGTCCTTAGATCAAATCCTCCCAGATTCTTTCCTATGTCCCCCCATTTCAGAATTGGGTCTCCTGCCTCTTCTCCCCTATTTCTCCCCCTTAGAAACTGGATTGGTTTTTCCCGGATTCTGATGTTCTCTTCTGGCAGAAATCCTTCCAAGTAAGCATTAATCGCAGTCCTTGTTGATCTGGGGGGGGTGAATATTCCATAGGCAGACCTCTCGCCATAGATGATATGAGTCGAATCGCAGAGCACATCGAGAATCGCCAAGTCATGCTCAACGACCAGAATCCTCTTACCAATCTCTGCTAATTCTCTGATTACTCTAACCATTCTCATTCTCTCATAAATATCTAGGTATGAAGACGGCTCGTCGAAGAAATAGACGTCGGCTTCCTTGAGGAGGGTAGCGCAAATTGCCACCCTCTGAAGCTCACCTCCGGATAGGTCCCCTAGACTCCTATCTTGGATGTGATCAACGCCCATTAATTCGGAGAGTCTTTCTAGCTCTTCTCTATCATCTACCCTTCTAAGGAGGGCACTTACTTTCCCATCGAAAATTCTCGGTAATTTATCGATATATTGGGGCTTTACTGCAATGCTGACCTCACCCTCTGAAACTAGTCCTAAGTAATCCCTGAGCTCCCCTCGGGGGAATGACTTGATGACTTCCTCCCATTCTGGTGAGGGGTTTTTCCAGTCTCCCAAATTTGGCCTGAATGCCCCAGAGAGTAGGTTTATTGCCGTAGATTTACCTATTCCATTGGGCCCAAGAATGCCGACAATCTGGTCTTGGCGTGGGGAAGGTAAGCGGAATAACCTGAACGAGTTCTCACCATAAGAGTGAGTTAGGTCTGTATCCAGCTCTTCTGGAAGGTTGATTATCTTGATTGCCTCATCGGGGCAGTGTTTTGCCCTAGTGAAGCAGACAGGACAAGCAGTCTCAAGAATCCTGCACTTGTTTCCTTCTACTTGGATGCACTCCCTTTCGCACATAGCTGAGTATTTCTTCAAGTAAGCGAATGCGTTACTGTTTGGCTTGCAACGTTCCTCAATAAGTACTGCAACCCTCAAACTACCTCCCCCTTACATTTTTCTTATTCATAAATAATGCAAAAGCGGATGCTTTCCATCAGAATCCGAAGAACCTGTACCTCACGTATACATAGGCAGCTAGGATGATCTTCTCCGTCTTGGTTAGCTGAATTCTCTCACTGAAAACATCGCCTTTCTTCTTTACTATCTTAGCCATTATGGATTGGTAGAATGAAGCCATGGCTGCTGGAGAGTACCTTGCGGATTTGTCAAGATGGGAAAGTAGCTTGAATGCTCGTTTCCTGTATCCATCGGCCCTCTCTAGATATTCCTCTACGAATGGGGCCCAACCAGGATGGTTTACAAGTTCCTTGCCGCTCTTGATATCTGCCTCGCTAATTCCCCATCTTGCCAGATCATCCATGGGGAGGTAAATCCTATCCCTATCTGCATCTTCAGAAACGTCTCTTATGATATTGATCAATTGCATAAAGACTCCCCAAGATTCGGCATATTCCTTAGCTATGGGGTCGTCATATCCGTAGATCTCAATACAAACCAGACCGACGGTCGAAGCCACCCTATAGCAATATGAGTATAATTCTTCGAATGTCTGGTACCTGTTCTTGTGGAAGTCGTTCTCCATTCCGCTAATCATGTCATCAAGCAGTTGTCTTTGAATTCCATGCCTCATTACTGTGTCTTTCAATGCAATGAAAATAGGATCAGTAGAAGTGACTTCCCCATAGGCAGTAGAGAGCTTTTTGCGATAGTAGAACAACTGTGACATCTTGTCGTTGTAAGAAGAACGGTCTAGGACTGGTCCTCCTGGGCTCAACCTCTCTATGTTCGTTCTATAAGATATGGACTCGGGGTCATCTGAAGATCCCCCTGGGAAGACATCTACAAAATCCCCATCAGCAATATCGTCAGCTCTCCTGCAGAATGCATAGTATGCCATTATTGACTTTCTTTTTGCCTCTGGAAGATATTTGAAAGAATGATAGAAGTTGCCTGCCTCTCTTCTTGTTAGCTCTTCGCAGAACTCATAAGAAGTTGAGACCATATGCTGAGGGATTTCGGGTTCGGTCCATATTGCTGCATCTATATGCTTGAAAGGATCTACAAGTTCTCCTCTTGATCCGATAACACCCATGAAAAGTGCACCTTCCCTTACAGCCTCAAGGGCAGTGATGCTAATTGCTCGAGCAGCTTCCTTGGTTACGTCAACTGCAGCTCTGATGAGATCTATGGGCTCTTCAATCTCTTCCACGGGCTCTATGTAATTCAGATCCTCGAGAGTTTCACCCAGAATGATTTCTGCATTGGAATTCTCCTGGCGGTCCATAGCGCTCCCTTACCGGGCGACATTGGGTGTCACTTGAATGTCTCCCGAGACGGATTGTTTGGCGCTTCGAAAAATATTGGATCAGTCGGTCCTCGGATACTGTTTAGGATCGGATAGGATTTTCTTACTCGAACTCTTGAATGGCACGGCTAAAACTAACCTATTTACAACTGACTTAATCTCGGTTCTATCGATCTTTATTCTATTTCTAGAATCTAGAACATTTTCCCCTCTTAGCTTGGCTGCTGTTCTCTTTCCTATGATTACTGGAAGCATGCAAGCGCCGCGAAGTCTAAACTGGGAATGGGGGATCATTTCTATGTATCTTACTGCAGCTCTGAAGTGAGAGTCGGTAAGATCGAGATATCTATCGTACAGTGGTCTAAATTGACTCATCTTTTCTGGTTTTAGAAGGTCTTCTGGGGCTAATTCAAACTCATACAATGATTCTCTAGGGATGTAGCACCTTCCAAGAGATAGGTCTGATGGAATGTCTCTGAGAATATTGATCATTTGTAGGGCTTTTCCGAATCTGACACCATACTCGAAGAGTTCTTTTTCTAACTCCGAGTTGATTTGGAATAGGTGATCTAGTGACATCCTTGTCCAGAACTCCCCTACACTTCCTGCTACGCGGTATGCGTAATCGTCCAACTCCTCTTCGTTTTCTATAGAGATGATTCGTTCTCCGGAAACGGAGAATCTTTCGAGATCTAGCCTTTGTCCGCCGATTATTATTCCTAGGCAACGTCTAATTGCTTCTTGATCCGATTCAGAGAATTGCCCAATCATAGAAGTCACTTCTTCGACCTTATCAAGAAGCAATCCCTCCGATTCGTTTGTTTGTTGTAAGGCAAGAGAATGGAAGTTTGGTGCTTTGTCGGTGTTTCCTTTAGAATACTCATTGAATGATTCCAAGGCAATTAGGCGCTCCTCAAAGGTTCCATCTTTGGAGTCTGCTATGGTGTCAGATGTTCTAGCAAGCATGTAGAGTAAGCTTACTTGCCCCCTAATTGGCTTTGGCAGCTCCTTTAGGGAAAGGAAGAACGAGCGAGACGTGCCCTCCAGAATGGAGTCTAGTTCTGAGTCAAAAATGCCAGACATGAGAATCCAATGGCCCTTGGTAGATGCCCTCACACCTAAGACTCTCGGAGCCCCGCATCAACAAGCGCCCTAACTAGGGACTCGCCTATCTTTGACGGATCTCTGGCGATGTATATGCCAGCCCTCTCGAAAGCTGCGAACTTCTCTTCAGCCGTCCCCTTCCCTCCTGAAATTATGGCCCCTGCGTGACCCATTCTCTTTCCTGGAGGGGCAGTTGCCCCGGCAACGAATCCGACAATCGGCTTGGAAAAGTTGTTTTTCGACCACTCGGCTGCCTCTTCCTCTGCAGTCCCCCCTATTTCGCCAATCATCACTATAGCTTTGGTTTCGGGGTCTTTCTCGAATGCCTCCAGACACTCGATGAAACCGGTGCCATTGATTGGGTCTCCCCCAATTCCTACACATGTAGTCTGGCCTTCTCCGACACTCATTGTCTGAGCTACGGCCTCATAAGTCAGGGTTCCTGATTTGGATATAATGCCAACCCTACCTTTGGCATGAATATGGCCTGGCATTATGCCAATCTTACAGCCACCATTCTCCCCGGGAGTGATGATTCCAGGGCAGTTCGGTCCGATCAGCCTTACTCCTGGTTTGCTTTCTATATGTGACACTGCCTTCATCATATCCAGAGTGGGGATTCCTTCTGTGATACAAATTATCAAGCCGCCCCTATTGATTTCGAAGAATGCATCTGCCGCTTCAATAATGGCTGGAGCAGCGAAGCGTGCTGGGACGTAGATTACACTGGCATCTGCTTCAGTTGAAGAAACAGCCTCGAACATAGAGTTGAACACTGGGGCCTCCCTATCTGGAAGTGATACGGTCTGGCCTCCTTTTCCAGGAGTTACGCCCCCTACAATGTCTGTCCCATACTCCACCATCCTAGAAGCGTGGAAAGTTCCCTGGCTCCCTGTAATTCCCTGGACCAGAACTTTTGTCTCCTCATTGATCCAGATGCTCATGACGATTTTCCCCCTATGGCCTTGACAATCTCCTCTCCTGCGTCACCTAATGTGCTAACTGTAATCACATCGAGATCGCTTTCTTCCAGAACATTCCTTCCTTCTTCGTGGTTGGTTCCAGAGAATCTCACTACGAGAGGAACTTGCAATCCAGTCTCCTCCGATGCCTCGATTATGCTCCTAGCCACAATATCGCACCTAATTATCCCCCCGAAGATGTTTACCAGTATTCCTTCCAAGCTAGGATCTTCCAGGATTATTCCAAAAGCTGCAGTAATTGATTCACTATCGGCACCTCCCCCTATGTCGAGGAAATTTGCAGGCTCCCCTCCGTAAAGCTTGATGACATCCATGGTGGCCATGGCTAATCCGGCCCCATTCACTAAGCAACCGATGTTTCCATCTAGATCTACATAAGAAAGACCATGCTCATTGGCCCTTACCTCAACATCTGATTCTTCAGAAAGGTCCCTAACTTCGTCCCTCCAGGGATGTCTGAATGAGGCATTGTCATCGAAGCTTACCTTGGCGTCCAATGCCACCATCCCCCCGCTGCCGGACCTAACAAGAGGGTTGATTTCTATCATTGAGCAGTCCTTTTCGACGAACAACGAGGCCAAGTTAATTGCCATTTCCGTAAAAGAGTCTGCAGAATGGCCATCTAGGCCAAGTGAATTGGATAAAGAGAATGCCTTCTCCGAGGATAAACCATCGATAGGATCGAACCATTCCTTGTGAATCGCTTCTGGAGTTTTTTCTGCGACCTCTTCAATATCGACCCCTCCCTCAGTTGAGGCCATAATGAGCAAAGACTCTGTTTCTCGATCAATTAGCAGGGCCAGATAATATTCGTGAGAAATGTCACAGCCTGCTTCAATGTAGATATTACTTACCTTCTTTCCATCTGGTCCGGTTTGCTTCGTAACTAGCTTATTGCCTAGAATGTTCTTTGCAAACTTCTCGACATCTTCCCTAGAGAATGCTACCTTAACTCCCCCGTCCATTACTAGATCCCCAGATTCTGGACAGAACAGTTTTCCCTTGCCCCTCCCACCAGCGTGAATCTGACTCTTCACAGCGACAACTTCTGAACCCAATGAGTCGTAAGCAGAGAGCGCATCTTCCAGAGTTCTACAGTGAACTCCCTCCTGCACTGGAACTCCTGAGTCTCTGAACATTGCCTTTGCCTGATATTCGTGAATGTTCATCGGAACCATCCAATCAATGGATGCCCTTCAAAGATGCGGCTCAGCAGTTTCGAGAGGTTTGGCGAGAAGGATGAAAGAGCCATGCATGGTGGGGACCGTATGGATGTAGTTGTCTTGGCAGGGGGATTTGGGACTAGGCTTAGGCCATGGACTGAGGAAACCCCAAAACCACTTCTTCCAATTCTAGACAAGTCAATGATTGAACATGTTGTTGATGTCCTACCAGAATCTCACGTCGATAGAGTCCTAATCGCTGCAGGATTTGGAATCGAAAAAATGGAGTCGCACTTCGAAGACGTCGATCTACCCTACGAGGTGAGAATTGTCGAAGAGAAGGAGCCCCTTGGAACAGGAGGGGCAATAGCAAACTGCATTGGAGAGCTCACAGGTGGTACTTTCTGTGTGATAAATGGAGATTTGATTACAAGCCTAAAGGTGGAAGAAATGCTAGAATTCCACAGAACTAATGGTGGAATAGCCACAATTTCACTCTGGGAAGTGGAGGACCCCTCTAGATTCGGGGTCGCAGACTTCAGAGCTGAAACTGGGAAAATAATGAGGTTTCAAGAGAAGCCGCCAATAGAGGAGGCATTCTCTAACCTGATCAACGCAGGTACATACATTCTAGAACCCGAGATTTTCAATTTGATGCCTCAAGGGGCACACAGTATAGAGAGGGACGTTTACGAATCTCTGTCGGAAATCGGGGGTTTGAACGGTTTCCCGTTCGAGGGGTGGTTCGTTGATGCTGGAACACCAGAGTCGTTCATTGAAGCGACCCAGCAATGCATTACGAGTAGAAAGAATGTCAGTGGGTCGATAGAAGGTGATTCTTGGTTTGGGGAAGGGGCGGAAAGCCACGGCCAGGTTTTGTCGAGTTCCATTGGAGCAGGAGCGATAATTGGTAAGGGATCTAAGATTAGGGGCTCAGTAATCCTTGACAGTGCCAAAATTGGCCAGAATTGCATCATTGAAGGTTGCCTGATTGGCAGGGGCGCATCGATTCCAGAAGGGTCTGTATTACGAAGTCAAATAATCAACCATATCATATGATTGTGGGCTCCAAAAAAATCGCAGAACTAATGCCGAGAGTGAAAAATCCCCGTCATGGTCAAAGAGTCGGATACTTCCGCGATGTTGTGAGTGGTCCCCTAGTCGTTGTTAACTTCAAGACATACCAAACAGCGCATGGAGCTTCGGCGGAAGAATTGGCAATGACAATGGCTGGAATAGAATCTGGAGCGAAACTTGTAGCAGCAGTTTCGGCATTCGATCTAGAGTCTGTAGTTACTGCTGCTCCCGACCTAGAAGTCTGGTGCCAACATCTCGATCCTGTTGGCTTTGGATCTAATACAGGATGGCTGCATCCATCCACCGCTATCGAGAGGGGTGCTTCAGGTACTCTAATTAATCACGCTGAGCACAAAGTTGATTTGGAACACGTGGCCATGCTAATTGAGCAATTGCCAGATGGTTTCAGCATCTGTGCCTGTGCGGCGGATATGGAAGAAGCGGGTGCCCTAGCGGCACTGGGGCCGACATTTGTTGCCGTGGAGCCCCCCGAACTAATTGGAGGCGATATTTCTGTCACAGAAGCTGATCCCATAGTTGTAAGCGAAACTGCGGATGCTGTTAAATCGGTATCTGAAAATGTTAGTGTTCTTTGCGGGGCTGGAGTAAAAACCGGAAAAGACGTCTCAGAGGCAATAAGACTTGGAGTTTCCGGGGTTCTACTGGCTAGCGGCGTAACAAAATCAGAAAATCCGATAGAGGCTCTGAGGGATCTTGTTAGCGAAATATAGCTTCGAAGCTTTTCCAATGACATATTTATTCCATTTTGAGTGACCACAGCACTTTTGTCAATGGCGGTAATCGCAGGCTGATTGACAATGGGACGAGACGCGGATGGAAAAGTAGAAAGAATTGCAAAAAAGCCATACAGTGCAGAGCTATTTAGACTTCAGCTAGAGCTGATTAAGCTTCAGGAATGGGTCAAGGCAAAGGGACTCAAGGTAGTTGTAATCTTTGAAGGGAGAGACGCTGCTGGCAAGGGCGGTGTTATCAAGAGGATTACCCAGTACCTGAACCCTAGAGTTGTCAGAGTCGCAGCGCTACCTGCTCCCACTGAAAGGCAGAAGTCGGAGTGGTACTTCCAGAGATATGTAAACCACCTTCCGGCGGCCGGGGAAATGGTTCTATTCGACAGAAGTTGGTACAATCGTTCTGGAGTTGAGAGAGTCATGGGTTTCTGTGACGAAGAGGAGTATGACGAGTTCATGAGATCATGCCCGATGTTCGAGAGGATGTTGATTAGGTCCGGGACAATTCTAATCAAATACTGGTTCTCTGTTTCAGACGACGAACAACTGAAGAGATTCAAGGCAAGGCTGGACGAGCCTCACAAGCGTTGGAAGCTTAGCCCTATGGATCTAGAGTCGTTGACTAGGTGGGAGGAATACTCGGAAGCAAAGGACATAATGTTCGCACATACCGACACAAAGCAGTCCCCTTGGTTCGTAGTTAACTCTGAAATCAAGAGGCATGCGCATCTAAACTGCATCAACCACTTACTTTCAATGATTGATTACGAAGATCTGACCCCTCCGCCAATAGAGCTCCCAGAGAGGAAGAGTGCAAAGGGATACGTCAGACCTCCAATGTCAGAGCAGACGTTTGTTCCAAATCATCATGAGTCTTTGACCAAGTGATGTAGGAAATGGACAATAGGGCTGAAAATATGAATAAAAGTAGGTTCTCTATTCTCATTTCCTTTCTGTTAATTTCTTCTGGCTGTATTAGCGATTCCCCCCCCGATCTAGATGATGATGGAATTCCAGATCTTGAAGACTATGATGTTGATGGTGATGGATGGAACAATACTCTGGAGGTTGAATGTGACTCTGACCCAGAAAACAGTGAGAGCCGACCAACCGATACTGATGGGGACTTGACATGCGATATTATCGACAATGACGATGATGATGACACTTGGGAAGACTCCAATGAGATTGAATGTGGTTCAGACCCGCTTGTTGTGTATTCTGTTCCGGATGATTTGGACGATGACAAAATTTGTGACCCCCTGGATGATGATGCGGATGGAGATGGACTCCCCAATGAGTGGGAGTCGGAGAGGGGGTTCGACCCTATGGACCCTGGGGACTACCTTAGCTGCCATGGAAAAACGGTATTTTGCCTTAGGACTTATGACAACTTTACTTTCCCAGAGACTCACAATGCTTATTCCACGATCGAAGACCAAGTTTTACTCGGTGTAAATCACTATACTGGGCTCCAGAAACAATGGGATAATGGAATTAGGGCATTCATGGTAGATTCTCACCACAGGAGCTATGAAAACACCTCTCAGGAAGACGTGCGATTTTGCCACAGTACGGCGCAATTCATTCACCCTTGCCAATTCGGAGAAGTGGATGCATTCGAGTGGATTGACCTGCTAAATTCATTGATGAATAATTCTAGTGGAGATGTAGTGACCCTACTTATTGAGAATTACGTCCCACCAGAGCACCTAGGTTTTCTGTTTAATCAAACAGGGATGATGAGTAGGATTTACGAGCATAGTCTTGGAGATCCATGGCCAAGTATAGGGGACATGGTCCTAGGTGGAAAAGACTTGGTAGTCTTCTGGGAGCAAGCTCAGAATGATGAATATCCCTGGCTCCACGATTTTGGGATGTTCAGCTGGACCACTAACTACGCAGAGAGCAGTAAGGAAGAGATGTCCTGCACAGTCCATAGAGGAGATGGTTCCCAGCCTGTTTGGCACCTCAATAATTGGTTATCTAGCATTTATGGCCTGCCTGATCCTGTGGCTGCGAATGAAGTTAATGATTACGAGACTCTACTAAGTAGATCTATTGAATGCTGGGAAATCATGGACAACAGGCCCACTTTCATAGCAGTAGACTACTGGGAAGAAGGCGAAGTAACTAATGTCACAATTACTCTTAATCAGATGGTTCACTGGTCTGACGAAATCCCAGAACATCCTTGATCTCTAGATTTCCTTTGGCCTAATAACATCCTCTACTACCCATATTCCATCTGATTCCACCAAGAGTGCTGCTGCTGCAGTAGGCATCCTGTGCCATTCTCCCGATAGGTGATTAATCAGCATCTCAGAGCCTGGGTTGTGTCCAATCACCATGGTGGTTCCATCATCTGCCATGTCCTCTAGTTCAAGAAGTAGATCATGAACGGAAGCATGGTAAATACCGGGTCTGATCTCTGTCTGAATTCTGCCAAATCTGTGAGACATTCTTTCTAGAGTTGACTTGGTTCTAATTGAGCTACTTACTAGAATTAGCTCTGGCGACCAACCTCTCGAAAATATTTCATCTGCTATTCTGGGGGCATCGGCTCGACCTCTGTTGTTCAACGGTCGATCGTGATCACTAAGGCCAGGTTCTTTCCAGCTGCTCTTAGCATGACGCATTATTACCAGCCTTCTGGTCAAACTACTCCTCCTCACTAGAAGTGAAAATAGGCTCCCTCTTCTCCCTAAATGCACTTACTCCTTCTGAGAAATCTCTTGTCTGAGAAGCAGCAATCATTAGAGACTGCTCGAAATGTAGCTGAGTCTCGAAGAAAGTGGAAGTTGATGCGTCCAATAGCTGCTTGGTACTTCGCCTGCTATTTACAGACCAACTTCCCCACTCTCTGCCTATCTGTATGGACCTTTCCAAAAGATCTTCTTTTTCCACAATCTCATCCACAGCTCCTTTCTTGAGGGCAACGTTCGCAGACCAAGGCATCCCTTCGAAGAAGAACCTCTTAGCGTTCTGGAAGCCTACCAGCCTAGGTAGTAACCATGTCATACCTCCATCTGGAGGTAGCCCGAGAGAGAAAAATGCCGGAGCTAACTTGGTTTCTGGAGTGCAAATCCTGTAGTCTGCAGCTAGGGAGAGGCCTAGTCCCCCTCCTGCCGCTGATCCATTCATTGCACAAATCAACACGGTTTCAGATGCTCTAATCCTCAGTAGTAATGGATGTAGTTTGTCAGTCATCTTTTTGACCATATCCCCAATTTTCCCCTCCTCTATCCCTCTGTGGAAATCATCTATGTTTCCCCCTACAGAGAAGAATCTACCCGTTCCTGTCAGTACGATAGATCTGCAATCTGGATCCTTCATCAATTTGTCCAAGGTTGCTACTAGCGGTACGAAGTTAGTTTCCGAGAAGGTGTTCGATGATGCCTCTGGCGACATTGTAACCAATACGACACCGCCCTCAAGGGTATCTTCTGATACTGGCATGTCATTGGGTAGGGGCATGCACTATTGAACTGCATGAATATGATAAGATAGCACAGAGTGGGACAAACGTGCACGACCGCAAGAAACTCTACATCGATGGAAAATGGGTTGAAACCTTGGGAGTAGGATCAATCACAGTGATCAATCCTGCGACAGAAGAAGTGTTTGGAAAGGTCCCAATTGGGACAGTAGAAGATGTTGATTCGGCAGTTTTTGCTGCCAAGAAGGCTTTCCCAGAATGGTCGAACACGACTATAGAGGAACGTTCAGAGATCCTGAATGATATTTCTTCTGCAATAAAGGAAAGAGGGGAAGAGTTGGCTAGGCTAATTACGTCCGAAGTAGGAACTCCCATCGATTACTCCCGGATGGCCATGGTAGGTACTCCTAGGGTTGTAGCTAGGTCATACTCAAAGATCCTACAAGATTTCGAATGGGAAGAAGAGATCAGGAATTCACTAGTTGTCAAGGAACCAATAGGAGTAGTAGGAATGATCACTCCTTGGAATTTCCCTCTTCACCAAATTATTGGAAAGGTGGCACCTGCAATTGCAGCTGGTTGCACAATGGTGCTGAAGCCTTCCAAAGAAGCCCCACTAAATGCCTTTGTTCTTGCGGATATTCTTCACGAAATAGGACTACCTAGAGGGGTCTTCAATCTAGTCTCTGGCCATGGTTCAGAGATTGGCGAGGCTATTGCTGGGCATCCCGATGTGGACATGGTAAGCTTCACTGGATCAACAAAGGCTGGAGTTAGGGTTTCGGAGCTAGCTGCAGCTAGTGTGAAGAGGGTGACTTTGGAACTTGGTGGGAAAAGTGCAAACATAGTTCTAGATGATGCTGATTTCCCTAGGGCTGCTTCGTCGGCTATCCATGCTTGCTTCGGGAACTCAGGGCAAGAGTGTTCTGCACTTACAAGGCTCTTGATACCAGAAAATTCCAAGGACGAAGTGATTGAAGTGATCTCCGGAAAAATCGGACGGTACACCGTCGGTGATCCCATGGATAATTCAAACAAGTGTGGCCCTCTAGTTTCAAAGAGGCAGCAGGATAGCGTGTCGGCATTCATTTCTACGGGAAAAAGTGAGGGTGCAACTCTAGTAGCCGGAGGAGAAGGGATGCCTGAGGGTCTCGAAAGAGGTTTCTTCGTTAAGCCCACTGTATTCGCAGACGTTACTCCGGAGATGACTCTTTTCAGAGAGGAGATCTTTGGCCCAGTTCTTTCCATTACCACTTATTCTAGTGAAGAAGAGGCCATTGAATTGGCCAATGATTCAGAGTACGGATTATCTGGCGGAGTTTGGTCAGGAGATTTGGATAGAGCAATGGATGTGGCAAAGAAGTTGCGCACTGGCCAAGTAAGTATCAATGGGGGGGCCTTCAATGTCACCGCACCATTCGGCGGATACAAACAATCGGGACTAGGTAGGGAAATGGGGATTCACGGATTGGAGGAGTTCCTTGAGATTAAGTCAATCCAGAGATAGGTGCCCTAATGAGTTCCAGACTCCTAATAATATCTGGAACTAGTGGAGTTGGGAAATCCACGATGTCTGCGAAGCTAGCGTCTTCGCTGGGTTTTTCTAAAACTGCATCTACTGATACTGTGAGGGAAGTTCTTCGTACTCAATTCTCGCCGACTGAAATCCCAGCATTACACAGATCTTCTTTCGAATCTGCTGGAGGATCGACGATTGAAGACTGGAAAGAGACTGTCGAAGCTCTTTCGGAAGGGGTGAATGCAGTCATAGCTAGGGCAAAAGATAAGGGAGTTGACTTGATTATAGAAGGGGTTCATTTCATTCCAAATAAGGCTGTGATTGATTCCTGGATAGAGTCTGGGGGATTTGCAACTGGTGTAGTCCTATATGTCGCTAGTGAAGAGAGGCATAGGGGGATGATTGCAAATAGAGAAAAGCACAATGGGAAGAAAGTGGATCATTATATCAAGAATCTTCCCAGAATCAGGGAGATTCAGGAAGATATGGTCGCAAGTGGGTCTAGTTCCGACTGGCTACTCATTGACCCGACTAGGGAGTTTGATGCTGAAGGATCGATTGGGAAGAGGCTTGGTTGAGCTACTTTCCTACCCACTTTGGGTCTGACCTTTCGATGAATGCCTGAACACCAATCTCTTTGTCTTCCGTATCGAAAAGGGCTACGAACTCTGACCTTTCCATCAATATTCCTTCTGAGAAAGGAAGATCGAGGGCCCCCCTCACTGCTCTCTTTGCTACTTTGGTAGTGTATGGGGATTTCCTGGAGATCTCCTGTGCTAGATTCATAGTTTCAGACTCAAGATCCTCCGCAGGAACGATTCTATTTACTATTCCCATTTGTAAAGCCAGATCTGCGGAAACCATCGAGCCTGAGAGAACTACCTCCATAGTATTCCCGTAACCTATCAGGCGACAAAGCCTCTGAGTCCCTCCCCCTCCTGGAATCAGCCCTAGATTAATCTCTGGTTGGCCGAAGTTAGATCGATCTGAAGCAATTCTGATGTCGCAAGAGAGTGCTAACTCAGTTCCCCCTCCGAGGGCAAAACCATCAACCATAGCTATCGTTGGTTTGGATAGATTCCA
>CEPK01041519.1_pt1 | contig 62966 bp, 62 predicted proteins | sample 356231 | NCBI WGS metagenome assembly CEPK01 (sample SAMEA2620259, study PRJEB7988) | marine metagenome | biome: marine biome (ENVO:00000447); feature: deep chlorophyll maximum layer (ENVO:xxxxxxxx); material: "saline water (ENVO:00002010), including plankton (ENVO:xxxxxxxx)" | depth 80 m
GTTCATGGAGCAGTTTGGGTTGTACCTAATGGGGAAATTCGTCGAGTGTGCAACTCTTCACAAATATGGGCTCGTTCTGTTCTAGATATCGATGTCGCTTATGACACTGATATTGACTTGGCAGCAAGTGTTATTAAAGAAGTTGCTGATGACTTATGGAAAGAAGACCTTGAAACCGCAACAATTATTGAAGAGCCTGAAATTTGGGGTGTTCAAAATTTTGGAGCCGATTCGATTTCTATTCGCTTAGCGGTAAAAACTGAAGCGGGAGAACAATGGTCGACTGCAAGGAAAATAAGAGCTCGTCTTAAAAAGGCTTTCGATGAAAATGGAATAGAGATACCTTTCCCTCAAAGAACTGTCTGGGTAAGAGAAGTTGAAAATCAGGTAATAGTTGAAAAACCAGATTCTCAAATAAGAAGAGACTTATTAGATGGCAGGTCTGGAAGTGATGCCGATTAATACCTATTGCATATCACTCCGACTAATAGCTCTAGTGTCTGTTCCTAAATAACTAGCTATAACAATAGGATCGTTTCTAACTTCAGAAGGCTTACCTTCCGAGATGACTGTTCCTGCTTCTAGACAGTAAACACGGTCAGAAAGCGCCATGATCATTGGCATATCGTGTTCAATAACAAGCATGGATGCACCAAGTTCTTGTTGTATTTGTTTTAGAAGCGGACCAAAAGCTTCGGTTTCTCTTTGGGCGATGCCAGCCGTAGGTTCATCCAGACATAACATTTTTGCATCTAAAGCTAAAAGACCTGCCAATTCAACTATTCTTCTTGTTCCAGTAGACAGTTCGGCAATAAACGAGTCGGCATATCTGCCTAATCCTAAAAAGTCAATCAGTTCTGTGGCTTGGTTAGTTTTTTTAAGTTCACTACGAGTTGCATTTGGAAAAGATAAGGCGGTAGGTAATAGCCGGGTGCGGTGCCTGGCTTCAAGCGCTACTTGCACTGTTTCCCTAACAGTTAATTCGGGGAAAAGTTGAGCAGCTTGAAAAGTTCGACCCAAACCTTTTCGAGACCGTTTTGCTGCCGTTAAGGAAGTGACGTCATCACCCAAGAGAGTTACATTGCCGGTTGAATTAACATAGCCTCCGATAGCATTCATCAGCGTCGACTTACCAGCGCCATTAGTTCCGATAAGCCCCACGACTTCTCCCGCGGCAACATTTATATTCACAGCGTTAACTGCAATAAGACCACCGTATGAAACTGAAACATTTTTAGTTTCTAATACAGTTCCGTAAATTGGAACGGAGTCGAGGTTTTTCCTTATTGATTCAGGTGGCTTATTAGTTGTTTTAACTGGAGTGACTGGAAGTTTTTGTTCCGCCCAATTTAATAAAGCGTTTCTAGCTGAATAGGCGATTTGTACAAGACCACCTGGAAAATACAGAAGTAGCACAAGAAGTCCGATACTTGAAGTGAAAAGTGGAACCAGATCGTTTTCTGGCCAAATAGCTGGTAATCCAATTACCCACATTGATCCGATCACTGGTCCCATAAGCGTTCCTAGTCCACCAATCACAATCATTGAGACGACTTTGAGTGAATTGCTGATCATGAAGAATCTTTCAGTGAAAGGTATATTTTGCACTAGACCGCCTAACAGAGATCCTCCAAGGCCTGCTAAACATCCCGCTAAAGAAAAAGCAATCAATTTCGTTCTATGTGGCATTACCGTGTATGCAGCAGCAGTATTTTCATTTTCTCTTACAGCAATTATCGATCTTCCTATACCACTTTTTCTTAGTTTGTTAATTAGAAAAAGAGTGATAACCAAAGCTCCAAGACAAATGAAATAATAGGATCTTTGACTTGCTAGTTCAATTGGACCAAAATTTCCTCTTCTAAACGGCACGCTTTGGTTATAACCCCCGCTAAGAACAGGTCGCCGATAAATGTATTGTGAAGCCGCCAAAGCGAAGGCAAATGTTGAAACTGCTAGAAGGAGGCCTTTGACGCGCAAAGCTCCTAGTCCAATCACTGCAGCTGAGATACCTGCTACCACACTTGCTAAAAGCATTGAAATCAGAAATGGAAATTTAGGCAAAGAAACAGAAAAAAGATGCCATTTTTCTCCTAAACCAACACCAAAATCCAAGCCACGATTAAATCCAGCGGCGGACAGTGCTCCTATACCAGCAAAAGCCATTTGGCTTAGTGACAATTGTCCTGCCCATCCTGTAACGACAGTAAGTGAGATAGCACAGATAGCAAATGCTAGAACACTAGCGTAGAGAAGATGTCTAGAAGGCAGAGTAACGATAAAAGGAAGAATCAAGGCAAAAATTAACAAAAGTGAGAGAGTCACCGACGACAAATTTCTAACCCACCAAAACTGGTTCAGCCTTTCAGGAATTGGTTTTCTACGTGGGCTGAAGGAAAATGAACTTTCTTCTGCAATGGAAGAACGACTTTGAAATGCCACTGCAATTGCTACTACTAAGAAAAGAATGAAATCTATAAGGCCTACTTGATCTAGAAAAATGAATTGAATATGAGCCTGGGCAACCCCTATGGCTATTCCTGCTATTAGAGCCCTCGGAAATGAAGACATTCCAGCAATAACTGCTGCCGCTAGAGCTCGAGTCATGGTATTGGGACCAAGATTTGTTATTCCAGTAAGTGAACCTCTGCTTCCAGATAGAAGAAGGAGTGAAACACTTGAAAGAGCTCCGGCTACCGTCCAAACGAAAAGTGAAACCACTTTTGGTTTAATTCCTGATAATTTTGCCAAATCTGCGTTATTTGCGGAGGCTTGAACTGTTTGCCCAAATATTGTTTTATTCAAAAACCAAGAAAGAGCTATGGTCAGGAGTGGTACGACTATCAAAATTGTTAATTTTGGCCCAGTAATTCGAAGTCCGAAAACATCATTCCATTTTCCAGAAATTGGAACCGGGAACCTGACACCTCTCTTACTTTCGATATCAGGATATGCAGCTAAAATCGCCTGCATTAGTTGCGCTATTCCAATAGTGGCAACTAGAACGATTACTCTAGGTGCATTGAAAAGACGGCGGATTACAGCAAGTTCAATAATTGAGCCGACTAAAGTTCCAACTAGCAATGCAATTGGTAATGCGACCCAATAAGGAAAGTCATAGTTGATTACCATTAAGGCCATAAGACCCACTGCGGGTAAACCCATGTTTCCAACTGCAAGATTAATTACACGTGTTGAACGATAGATAAGAACAATTCCAAGAGCCAACAAGCCGAAGACCATTCCATTAATCAATCCGTCAAACCAAAGTTGGCGTGTGGTCCATACAGCAAGCAATTGTGAGGATTCAGGCAAAAGAATTTCTACATATCTATGCATTTACCCTCCCTCATCACCTAGGAAAACAGCGCGGGCTAAATCGTCACGTTGTGACAGTTCGTGTGCTGAACCTTCGAAACGTACTTGCCCTTTTTCCAAGAAAATTGCCCTATCAGCGATTGAAAGCGCGATGTTTAAAGACTGCTCTACGACAATCATTGTTTGACCTTTGTCTTGAAGTCTTTCGATAATGTTTAAAAGGTCTTGTACAACGGTTGGGGCAAGACCCAAAGACAACTCGTCAATCAGTAAAATTTCTGGCTCATGAAGTAAAACACGTCCGAGTGACAACATTTGTTGTTGACCGCCTGACAATGATCCAGCTTTTTGTTTTCTTAGATTTTTTAGTTCTGGAAAAAGTTGGAAAACGTTGTCTATTCTTTGCTGAACGTCTTCTTTGTTTGCTTTATGGATAAAAGCACCCATTATTAGATTTTGTTGCACTGTCATGTCACTGAAAACTCCAGCACCCCCTGGAAGTTGTTGAATGCCGAGTTTTGCTCTTCTTTCTGGTGAAGCATAAGTGATTGTTTGCCCATTGAGTCTTATAACACCTCTTTTAGGAACGCCGAGACCACTGATAACTCGAAGAAGAGTAGATTTACCAGCACCATTCGTACCTAAAAGTGCAAGTGTCTCACCTTTTTCCACTTCAAGAGAAATATCAAAGAGAATTTGAACCGAACCATAAGAAAAATCGACGTTGTTCACATGTAAAGCGGGCACTTTTTCATTTGTATTTGACCTTCGGCGTTGCTCTTCTTGTTCTTCGAATAGTTCTTGAACGTTTAGAGAAAGATCGTTTCTTAAGAATTTTGCTCCTCTGTACATTATCCAACCACCAATTATTGAAGATGGCAGAGTAAGGACTATCACAGTGACTCGTGGACCCCATGTGTCTGTGAAAAGGAGAGAAATTAAACCCCCACCTGTTGCTCCAATGAAAAAAATGTAAAGGGTAACCAATGCTGAACCGCTGCCTCGTAAACGGTAGGGAATAATAGCCTGAAGGATTGGGCTTACCATCGCGAAAGAGGCCGTAAGGAGGATCAAACTTGGAACTCCTGTTACTACAAATAAAGCTACATTTGGCATGAAAAATTGAATTGGTTTAAGTAAACCTGCTAGAGCAATTCCTAAACCAATTAGATGGAGAGTTCGCGTTGGGTTTTCACGCCAAAGGCGGTCAAATTTCGGACCTACCCAAATAAGAGCTATAACAGCGAATACACCTCCAGCCGTTCCACTGATTCCCCTTTCAAAAGCATCTAGTCCAAATTCATCTTCAAGAAACAGATTTTCTAAAACAGGCGCTGTAAATAACCCGAAACCAAGTGCGCTAAAAGCAACAACAACAGTTTTAACTGTTTTTATTTGCAGCAAACGTGCAAATGCTGCTTCCATTGAAATTGGGAGGGGTTTATTTTCAATAAATGACTCTCCAAGAACATCGGTTTTTTCCCACTTACCTCTTTCGGGTTCCTTTAAGAAAAATGAATACAAAGCGACGATTACAACTGGGATTCCTAATAAGTAGTAGCACCATCTCCAGCCATTTATTCCATCTGAGCCATCTGCGATAAGAGCGATTGCGCCCACGAGGACTGGGCTTACAACTCTTAATCCGTTATTAATAATTCCAGTTAAAGAGCCAAGTCTTCCTCGGATGCCGATTGGGTAAGTGTCTGCAATTACAGAACTATGAACAGGAATTGTGCTTGCTTTTGCAATTCCAACACCAAACCTCGCCCAGAAGAACATGAACGCGTTAACTGCCAGTCCTGAAAGGAAAACCATTCCAGCAAAAATTGAACTAGCCCAGCCTATTATTGGGATTCTTTTTAAGCGGTCTGCCATCCATCCCATAGGCAGTGAACCTAAAACTACAAAGGCAGCTGAAGAACTTGCTATGAATGTAATTGTTCCATCGCTTACGCCAAAAGTATCTCTGATGTCCGGGGCTAAAACATTAATCGCTGCAGTTTGTAGTTCTTCCAAACCCGATAGCAGCGCAAGAGTAAAAAATGTTGCAGCTCCCCCGCCTAATCGGAGACCCTTTTTTAAACTAATTCCTTCTGATTTTACGCCCGGAAGAAGATCGTCCGGGAAAATTATCTCCGACTCTCTTTTTTTTGACTCTCTTCGTTCTTCTTCGTCTATTACTACAGCTGTTAATGAAGAGAGTTTATTTTCTTCATTTTCTTGAGAATCTGAATAACTTGAAGATCCTTTTTTCATTTTTCAGCTATCTCCATAGAGTGACATTTTTTCACGTCACAGCTTATGAAGCACAGTGGGAAGCTTTTTTATTAATTTAATTTGAGTCGCTAAAGATCATTTCTGCCACTATTAGGTCCCAAATGGCAAGTCCAACTGATTTAAACAGTGTTATAGCTTCTGGGTCAGTTCTTATGACGTTGCCACTAATTAAATCTAAGAAATCACCTTTGATGTTTTCAAAAGACCAAGTGCTTTCCCGCTCTGCATTTATAAGTTCGCCAGCTTCTTCTTTGGCTGCTTTTTTATGGTCTACGTAAATTTCAGCAGTTTTGATAAGACCTATGTCAGCTTCTTTTTGTGCTTCGGAAAAAGATCCAATTAAGTTTAAATGAGTACCCGGCTTTACTGATTCAGTTGGGATTACCGCCGTTTTTGAGCTAGTGCAAGCACAGATTAAATTGCACGATGCTGTTTCTTCGGGTGATCCGGTATAAATCTCATACCCTTCTATGCCCAGTGTCTCAATAAATTCATTTGATGAATCTGGAGATCGTCCACAAATCAAAATTTTCTTGATACTTGGACGAACTGAAAGCATTGCTTCTATATGACCGCGTGCTTGAACTCCCGTTCCAAAAATGCCTAGAGTTTCTACATTTTTCGATGCGAGTATTTCTGTTGCAACTGCTGAAGCTGCTGGTGTTCGAAGTGTTGTTAAAGCTGAGCCATCAAAAGTTGCTTTCGGCACGCCAGTTTTTTTGTCGCAGTACAGATAGAAGCCGTGAACTAAAGGGAGACCAAGATTAGGATTTTCAGCCATCACGGTAACTAGTTTTATTCCTAGACCTGTTGAAGAAACTGCTGGCATGAGAAGAAAATCTTCTCCCTCACCTAAAGGAATGTGTTCTCTGGGAATGGGTGAGTTGTCTGTTCTAGTAATAGTTTTTAAAGCAGAAATTGTCTTTTGTATTCCAAATGCAAAAATTTCGTCTGCTGAAAAGTGAGGGATTTTTTTCATCTGAGGTTAAATCCAAGACCAATTGGATCACGAGGATCTAGTTCGAAAGAGTTCTTACTACAACAATAAGCTGAGCCTTCTACTGATGTAATAACAGTGTCTTCTTTTTCTTCGATTACCTGTCCTTTGAAAACTCCTCCGGCAATTCCAGAGTTTAAAAAAGGTTGACCAAGTTTTATTTGTTTTTCCTCATATAACAGCGCAAGACGAGCGGAGGTGCCAGAACCACATGGTGAACGATCCACTTGTCCATCACCAAAAACGGTCACATTGCGCTGATGCAGAGGTACTTCTTCTAAAGTCTCATAGAAGATCGAACCATATATTCCTGAAAGTCTTTCATCAGAAGGGTGTTCAGCAAATTCTAGATTTTCTGCTTTTATTTCTCTGCTTATTTCAATTAACTCATTCAAATGTTCAGAAGTTGGTTCTAAATTTAATTGATCAGTTGAGATTGAAGCATAGAAGGCTCCTCCAAAAGAAATGTCGAGAGTTATAGGGCCAAATTTTGTATCTATTTCCAAATCTTTTGCAGTAACGAAAGAAGGAACATTCTCAAAACTAACGCTTTCAACTTTTCCGTCCAATATTTTGGCTTTTGTGAATAGCCTTCCAGAAGGTACGTCTACAACCACTTCGATTACATCCGATTTTGATTTGATTAGACCACTGTCTATTGCCCATGTAACTACAGCAATAGTTCCATGTCCGCATGCTGTGCTGAAGCCATCAGAATGGAAGAAAACGACCCCAAAATCTCCATTTGCATCATCAGGGGGAACGATAAAACCTCCATACATATCTGCATGCCCCCTAGGTTCTTGAACCAAGAACTTGCGAAGGTTATCGAGGTTTTTTTCAGCCCAAGAACGACGATCAATAACAGTTTCACCTTCCATTGGGCCAACGTCAACGATTCTGAAAGGTTCTCCAGCTGTGTGGTAGTCACAACTTTCAATATTTGCTTCTAAATCAAAGGACATGAGGAAACCTATTTTTTAACTTAGTCTCAGAACATACAAATATAGTGTGACTGACTTACAGAATCGAAATCTCATAATCGAAACCAAATAATGTTTAATTCTGAAGTTTAAAATATCTTAAAATATAAACCGTTCAGTAAGCATTTTAAAAGTTTCTGACCTACGATTTTTATTTGAGCTTTGGAGGCAATATGGAGGAAATTGAACAGCTACCAAGAGCTAGTTTCACTTCGTTTGCTGATTCCACAAAGGAAGATTGGCACTTAATTATGTCTCAGCGAGGCGAATTAGAAGCAGCGCTGCCCGGACGAATTCTTGAACAACTTGAGTTACTGCGAAATGATTATGGAGGATTTCCAGTAGATCGACTAGAACACAGTGTTCAGACTGCAACTAGAGCTGAAAGAGATGGCCGCGACGATGAGTATATTATTTGTGCTTTATTACATGACATTGGAGATGTTTTGACGCCTTATAATCATCCGGACGTAGCAGCAGCAATACTAAAACCTTTTGTTTCTTCTGCTAATCACTGGATGGTTGAAAATCATGGAGTCTTTCAAGGCTATTATTTCTGGCATCATCTGGGGGGTGATCGTAACGCTAGAGATGCATTTAAAGGAAGTGAGCATTATCACTATTGTGAGGAGTTTTGTTCCGAATATGACTCTCCAGCCTTTGACCCTTCATATAAGTCCAACCCTCTGGAGTATTATGAACCACTTATTAGGGATTTTTTTATCAAAAATCCATGGAAGAGTAATGATTAATTTTCAAATCCACGGTTCATTGCGCTAATCATGATTCTCTCCGACAGATCGATTTTAGAGGCAATTAATGATGGAAGAATCATAATTGAACCTTTTGATAAAGAATGTTTACAGCCATCTTCGGTGGATCTTCATTTAGATCATCGTTTTCTGGTTTTCAAAAATCACACTTTAGGTCATATAGATGTCAGAAAAGATTTATCTAATTTGACTCAGGAAGTTTCATCGAGTGACGATGACCCATTTATGCTTCATCCAGGTGAGTTTGTTTTAGGTTCGACTTCAGAAAGGGTAGCTGTGCCAGAAGACTTGGTAGCGCGGCTCGAAGGAAAGTCAAGTTTGGGACGTTTAGGGCTACTAATCCATTCAACTGCTGGTTATGTTGATGCCGGGTGGGACGGACAATTGACTTTAGAACTTTCGAATGTGTCGAATTTGCCTATAACTCTTTATCCCGGAATGAAGATCGGACAAATTTCTTTTGTTCAGATGACAACTCCAGCTGAGAGACCATACGGGGCGTCGGAGCTTGGTTCGAAATATAAAGGACAAGAAGGGCCAAAGGCAAGTAGATATTGGGAAAACTTTTAAGAGCTTTCCTCGTTTCCTTCAGAAACGGTTTCTAAATGTTTATCTTGACTATCTTTTGATTGAAGAGCTTCTAAAAGATGTATAGCTATGTCTCCGACTTTGACTTCATCTTCATCGACCCCTTCACCTTTAACTCCATCGTCAATCATTACGAAACAGAATGGACAAGCTGTAGCTATTCTGTCAGCTCCAGTTGCAAGAAGTTCTTGTGACCTTTCAACATTTATGTTTTTGCCAGTATTTTCTTCCATCCACATTCTTCCGCCGCCAGCGCCACAACACATCCCTTTTGTTCCTTGGCGCTCTGCTTCAACCACCTCAAGACCACCAATGCTTGCAACTACTTTTCTGGGAGCTTGATAAACATCATTATGGCGTCCCAAATAGCATGAATCGTGGTAGACAAGCCTTTCGTTTAACTCGGCATTTGACATGTCAAGCTTCCCTTGTTCGATAAGCCATTCGAGTAATTGAGAATGGTGTATTACTTCGTAATGCCCTCCGAGTTGTGGATATTCATTTCCTAGTGTGTTAAAGCAGTGGGGGCACTGTGTGATGATTTTTTTCACTCCCATTGAATTAAGAGTTTCTATGTTTTGAGCTGCAAGCATTTGAAAAATATATTCGTTTCCAGATCTTCTTGCTGGATCACCTGTGCACATTTCAGAAGGTCCAAGAATCGAGAAAGATACATTTGCTAAACTCAACAGCTGAGCCATTGCTCTTGAAACTTTCTTATTTTTGTCGTCAAAAGAACCTGCACAGCCAACCCAGTAGAGAAACTCACTTTCAAGTGGTTCACCACCTTCAATAATCTTTACCCCCTCTAGGTCATCTGCCCATTCCGTGCGAGACCCTTGTGATAATCCCCATGGGTTACCAGAATTTTCCATTGATCTATATGCATTTCCCAATTCTGTTGGAAAATTCGACTCCATTAGAGACAGGTATCGGCGCATGTCTAAAATTTTGTCAAGAATTTCTATATTTACCGGACAAATCTCGTCACAGGCTTTACAAGATGTGCACGCCCAAAGCTCTTCGGGTGTAACTCTTTCAAACATTGATTCGGCTGAAATTGAAATTTCTGCATCTAATCCAAGCGGTGGTGAAACAACTGGGTCGCCTGTTGCGGCCATTACTTCTCCTGTTTTTAGAACTATTTCGCGAGGGTCTAGAGGTTTTCCTGTCGCGTGAGCAGGACAAACGCTTGTGCACCTTCCGCACATAGTGCAAGAGTCGGTATCGAGCAGTTGCTTCCATGTAAAATCCTCAATTACAGAAGCACCGAAAGATTCTAATTCGGTTTCCATAAGGTCAGGTAATGGTTTCATTGCACCTTTAGGTCGATCTCGATCTTTTAGGTACATGTTTAAAGGGGAAGTAAACATGTGTCGAATCATGGTTATTGGCAGAAGCGCTAGAAATGCAATAAATGAAACTACGTGTGAGATCCACCAAAATTGGTGCCAACCATGCGCGTTGTTTGCTAATGACTCTGACCTGTCAATTATTTTTGCTAGTGGGTAACCGATTACTGACCACGTTTCTGCACTCCTAGCGGTTGGTTCAACAAGGGCGATACGGAAAGCTTCTGCTCCAAAACCGGTTACACCTATTGCTAAAAAGATTAGTAATACAACTGCGTGTTCAGGTTTTGATTTTATTCGAATCCGGTAAGGGCGAAATCGTTTCGGACCATAGCGTCTGAGTAAAGCCCACACGACACCGATTAAAAATAGAACACCTGCGATATCACCAACGGCCGTATATGCGCGGTAAACGTCTCCATGTAAAAACTTCAAACTTTCTGGAAGTTGATGATTAATTTCTAGAACTGTCGTAACCGCCAGAAGGATAAGAAAAGGAAAGTACATCAATGAATGCATTACACCGGCAGCGGGATCGCGTAACAGAGTTTTCATGTAGACGCCAGATCTAAAGTCTGAAAAGCGAGACTTGGCGTTTGATTTGTTTGTTGAGCGGTTATCTGGAGTTCCGCGCTCCCAGTTTTTAACCCTGTTAGCGAAAAGAACAGAACCGTAAATAAGGACCAGAGGGATTACTAGATAAAAAGCAAATTTTATCGACCCTGGTACGTTCTCGAAGACCTCTCTTGTAATCGGAGAATCGTCATGGAATTTAGCAATTGAAGCTAAAACCCCAGATGCAGCTGTGAAAAGTGCAATTAGTACACCTAGTCCAATAATTGCATGATGTGGTCGCATGCTGGGTTTTTTCATTAATCGAGGACCCTATCGTATATCTGGCTGCTACATAATTTTTTAGCAATTAAGCGCAACTTTTATATTTGCTTTATTCTAGAAAAACTATCTAGCAATTCTAGAAATAATAGAAGATTTACATTGATTCTTTGAACATTTACTAATGGACCTGTTTCTTTACCAAATCTGCTTTTAAAAGAGCAGATCCGGGGTCGACTGCTCTTTCTAGGACAGGTTTTTTGATTTTTGGATTGAGCCTGTCATCAAGTTCATATACGAAAGGCACACCTGTCGGAATGTTTAGTTGTGCAATTTCATTATCTCCGATTTCATCAAGGTGTTTACAAAGTGCTCGAAGACTGTTTCCATGTGCAGCGACAAGAACTTTTTTTCCGGATTTAAGATCAGGAACAATTTTGGATTCCCAGTAAGGAATCAACCGTTCAACAACATCAGCTAAACATTCACTTAACGGAATAGATTTCTCGGGAATCTCTGCATATAGGTCATCGTTATTTGGGTTAAATTTGTTGTCGTCGCTTATTGGAGGAGGTGGAGTGCGATATCCTCTTCTCCACTTTTGGATCCTTTCCTCACCGAATATCTCTTTGGCTTCTTTTTTGTTCATGCCTGTAAGGTTTCCGTAATGCCTTTCGTTAAGACGCCAATCTTGGTTAATTGACGCTTCATTTTTAAAACACTGATTTACTAATTGAGCTGTCCTTATAGCCCTTTTTTGTAAAGAACTATGTATTACATCTGGTATTAAATCAGCTTTAAGAAGAAGTTTTCCGGCTTCAAGGGCTTCTTTTTCACCTAAATCTGTTAAATCACAGTCATACCAACCCGTGAAGAGATTTTTCTTGTTCCATTGACTTTGTCCGTGTCGGAGGAGAATTAGTGTTGGCATCGAGAAACCCGCTATTTTTTCTATTTCTTTAACATTACTCAAAAAACACAGAATAAAAGTTGCTAATACCCCACTAAAGATTATATAGTAGATCCTACTTAGAAAATAGTATAGATATGATATAAAATTACATTTTGCTTCATAAGGAAAGACCTTTTGTTGTGAAATTCATAATCATGAGAAATCAGGAGAAAAACATGGGTAAAGCTGTAGGAATCGATTTAGGTACAACTAACTCAGTCGTGAGCGTACTTGAAGGCGGTGATCCAGTAGTTATAGCAAATGCAGAAGGTTCACGCACAACTCCTTCTGTTGTTGCTTTTTCAAAAGATGGAGAAGTTTTAGTAGGGGAAGTAGCGAAAAGACAAGCAATTACGAATCCAGATCGCACGATCAGATCAGTTAAAAGACATATGGGAACCGGGTGGAAAAAAGAAATAGACGATAAGGGTTACACAGCACAAGAAATTTCTGCCAGAACTCTACAAAAATTGAAAAGAGACGCAGAAGCCTATTTGGGAACCCCTGTTACTGAAGCTGTTATTACAGTCCCTGCATATTTTGACGATGCTCAAAGAACTGCAACAAAAGAAGCGGGACAAGTAGCGGGCTTAGAAGTTTTGAGAATAATTAATGAACCTACAGCTGCTGCATTGGCCTATGGCCTAGACAAAGAAGACTCTGATCAAACAATTTTGGTTTTTGATTTAGGAGGCGGAACATTTGATGTTTCTATTCTTGAAATAGGTGATGGAGTATTTGAAGTCAAATCTACACATGGAGATACAAATCTGGGTGGAGATGATTGGGATGAAGCAATTATTGAATGGTTAGTCAACTCATTCAAGAACGACCATGGTGTTGATTTATCTTCTGACCCAATGGCAACACAACGTCTTAAGGAAGCAGCAGAAAAAGCCAAGATTGAATTGTCACAAGTTCAGCAGACACAGATAAATCTTCCTTTTATTACAGCTACGGATGGTGGTCCTTTACATTTGGACTATTCATTAACCAGAGCAAAATTTCATGAGTTAACCGCAGAACTTTTGAAAAGATGCCGTGGTCCGTTTGAGCAAGCAATTACAGATGCAGATGTAGGCAAAGGTGAGATAGATCACGTAGTACTTGTTGGAGGTTCTACGCGTATGCCTGCAGTTGTTGATCTAGTAAAAGAAATTTCAGGTAGTGATCCCAGCAAAAATGTAAATCCTGACGAAGTAGTTGCTGTTGGTGCAGCTGTTCAAGCTGGTGTTCTTGTAGGTGAAGTTAAAGATGTTCTATTACTAGATGTAACACCGCTATCCCTAGGAATAGAAACAAAAGGTGGTGTAATGACAAAACTTATTGAGCGTAATACAACTATTCCTATACAGAAGTCAGAAATTTTTACAACAGCTGAAGATAGTCAACCATCTGTAGAGATACATGTATTGCAAGGTGAAAGAGAAATGTCCCAGTTCAATAAAACTTTAGGAAAATTTCAATTGGTTGACATTCCTCCGGCACCGCGTGGAATGCCTCAGATAGAGGTGACTTTTGACATTGACGCAAATGGAATTGTCCATGTTTCGGCGAAAGATAAAGCTACTAACAATGAGCAGTCGATGACTATTACAGGACAGTCAGCTTTGGATAAAGATGTTATTGATCAGATGGTTCAAGACGCCGAAACTCATGCAGAAGAAGACAAGTCGAGACGAGAAGAGGCTGAAATTAGAAATAATGCCGACAACCTTGTGTATCAAACTGAAAAGATGCTCGCTGAGCAGGCCGAGAACATTACCGAAGAAGAGAAAAGTAATGTTCAGGAAAAATTGACTGAACTTAAATCATTGTTAGATAGTGACGATATCGAAGCAATAAAAAATTCTACGGAAGCATTGATGATGGCTAGTCAAGAATTTGGACAAAGGATTTATGAATCTGCCGCTCAAGAAAACTCCGAGTCTCAAAGTCCAGGAAATGATGATGTTGTAGATGCTGAAATTGTAGATGAACAGTGAATTCATTAGGACCGGAAGAAAAACATGAGAATGAAACTTCTCATGAAATTCCAGAAGAGCAACGCCAAGACATTGCAGCAAATGGAATGGAATCAGAACAAAAACCTGACGATGACTTAATCGATTCATCTGCAGAGAGCGAAATAGAGAAAGATGTAGATGATATCGAACCTTTGACTGGTATATCTATTGATGAAATATTGCTAGAACGTGATGAATATTTAAATCTCTTACAAAGTGTCAAGGCTGAATTCGATAATTACAAAAAGCGCACAGACAAAAGAATCGATGAAACACGTATTCATGCGCGTGGAGATTTAGTTGAAAAACTTCTTCCGGTGCTCGATGCATGTGATGCCGCTGTTGCACAAGGAGCTGATGATGTGGTGGCTATTAGAAAAGCACTAATTGACTCTTTAGAAGTTGAAGGTTTAAAACTTGTTGGGACAGCTTTAGAAAAATTTGACCCGTCCATCCATGAAGCTATTTCTCATGAACCTGGAGATGAAGAAGACGAAGGCCAGTTAGTAATCGAAGTGCTAAGACAGGGATATTTTTGGGAAGGTAAAATACTTCGCCCTGCCATGGTCAAAGTACGCGGCTAGTGGCATTAGCGAGATATTAAGTGAGTGTTCAAAAAGATTGGTTGGAAAAGGATTTTTATAAGATTCTCGGGGTTTCAGACACTGCATCATCTAAGGAAATAACAAAGACATACCGAAAACTCGCCCGCAAGCTACATCCGGATGCAAATCCTAATGATCAAGAAGCTGAGAGAAAGTTTAAGGAAATTTCAGCTGCATATGACGTTATTGGTGATGAAAAGAAACGTTCTGAGTATGACGAGATTCGGCGTTTAGGTCCTGTTGGCGCAGGTTTCAATTCAGATTTTGGCAGTTTTCGTTCAGGTGGTATGCCTTTTGACATAAGTGATCTTTTTGGTAATTTTTTTGGGAACCAACCAAATATGGGCAGACAAAGAGGTTTAGATCTCGAAGCTTCCCTTTCTCTTTCATTTATGGAAGCTATTAATGGCATTACAACGACTTTGACATTAGGAAACATTGAAGGAAAAAGTTCCACATCCGTAAAAGTAAAGATTCCTGCTGGCGTTGAGAACGGTCAAAGGGTAAGAGTAAAAGGAAAAGGTCAATCTGGTCCTGCCGGTCCTGGGGACTTATTTGTAATCGTAGAGGTAGAACCACATGAACTTTTTGGACGTGATGGAAATAATCTGACCTTAATTTTTCCAGTAACTTTTCCCCAGCTTGCGCTTGGGTCTGAGATAAAAGTCACCACTCTGGACGGTAGTAAAGTCAAGTTACGTATTCCTGCTGGAACGCCAAATGGCAGAACATTTAGAGTAAAAGGAAGAGGAGTTACCAGGTCTGAGGTTGTTGGAGACCTCTTGGTAACAGTCGAAGTTCAAATTCCAACAGAAATGAACGAGAAAGAAATGGCATTAGTTGAAGAATTGGCTGATGTGATGTCAAAAAATTCGCCCAAGGATTAAAAAATTGATTAAAAAAGCTAGTGTCTTGAGTGTGTTGAGTTTTGCCGCTCAAGCAGGGGAAAATATATATGGAACGACCACAACCTGATCAAGCAGTTTATGTCATCTCAGTTGCGGCTGAACTTTCTGGGATGCATCCTCAAACTTTACGTATTTATGAAAGTCGCGGATTGCTAGATCCAGCTAGAACAGCTGGAGGAAATCGTAGGTACAGCGATGCCGATATAAGACTCCTCCGCAGGATTGCAGATTTAACTTCTGATGGTTTGAATTTGCAAGGAGTTAAGCGCATTTTAGAACTTGAAGCTGAAGTAATTCGTCTAAATAGAGAACTTGAGATAGCAAAAAATAAAATAGCTGAGGCGGTGACCGAAGTGCATCGACAGTATCGACGAGATCTTGTTCCAATTCAGCAAAGTGTCACTTTACTTCGGCAGCAGAAAAGGCCTTGACCTGCAGTTTTAGGAGATTTTCTCCCAAATATTTAGTAAAAAAAGATTACAAATAGATTTCATTCCACAATTGACCCCTTTGTCTGAAAGGGTATAGAAGACTTTTCCACAGGCCATGTGGAAAAGTAAATCTTTAGTTCTATGAACTAAGGATTTACTGTTTAATTCTTTGAAGTTGTGAAATAAGTAACGGAAAAAAATGAAAGATTAGGTTAAGATCAGCGAGTAATAATCCCTATCTAGGAGGATTAATGTGCCCGCAACAGTAGTTGTAGGAACTCAATGGGGTGATGAAGGTAAGGGTAAATTTACCGATCTTGTCGCTCAGGACATGTCGATGGTTGTTCGCTATCAAGGTGGACATAATGCAGGACACACCTTGGTAGTTGATGGAGAAACTTTTGCTCTGCAGCTAATCCCAAGTGGAATTTTGTCAGAGCATGTGACGCCAGTAATAGGAAATGGAGTTGTAGTTGATCCAGGTGTTTTGATTGAAGAAATTGATGCCCTTGAATCACGTGGAATTAGTACAAAAAAATTGCGCATTAGTGGTAACTCACACCTAATCCTTCCGTATCACCAAGAATTAGATGCGCTTTATGAGAATTATCTCGGCGATGAGAAAATTGGCACAACTAAACGTGGTATCGGTCCCGCATACGCCGACAAAGCTTTACGTATAGGCCTGCGTGTTCAAGATCTTCTCGATAGTGAGGTTTTTACACAGAAATTAGAAGCAACGATGCCTTATATAAATGGTCTTTTAACTCAAGTTTTTAATCACTCACCAATGGATCCAGCTCAAATTGCAAAGATTTATTTAGACGAATATGCACCCCGCATAGTCCCTCACATAGCAGACACCATTCTTTTAGTTAACGAAGAGTTGTCAGCAAAGAGACGAGTCTTACTCGAAGGAGCTCAAGCTACATTCCTTGATTTAGATTATGGAACCTATCCTTTTGTAACTTCTTCAAATCCTGTTGCAGGGGGAGCTTGTACCGGATCTGGTGTTGGTCCACTTGATATTGATCGAATAATAGGAATAACCAAGGCATATACAACACGAGTTGGGGCCGGACCTTTTGTAGCAGAACTGTTTGATGAAGTTGGTGAACACCTTATTGACATAGGTCATGAATACGGAACCAATACAGGTCGTAGACGTCGTGTGGGTTGGCTCGATTTGGTAATGCTTAGTTATGCAAATCGTGTGAATTCTTTAACCGAGCTTGCAATTGCAAAACTTGATGTTTTGGATGACTTGGAAACTATTAAGGTTTGTGTTGCTTATGAAGTCGATGGTGAAAGATTAGATTGGATGCCCAGTAATCAGTCTTTACAAAGTAAAGCGGTTCCAATTTATGAGGAATTTCCTGGTTGGAAATGTGACTTGTCAGAAACAAAAAATAGATCTGAACTTCCAGAAGAAGCTGAAAATTATTTGAATTTCATAGAGAATTTTTTAAAAATTCCTATTGACTTAGTTGGAGTTGGACCAGGACGCCATCAATATTTCAGCCGTCAAAATTGACGCGGTTAAATGAAGGTTTGTGTTATTTGATCAAATGCTGATGCCGTCAAGATAGAATGAATTCGTTTTGATTGTGGAAAATGTTCTCGCTAGTCGCTATGCAAGCCAGGAAATGGTGGATATCTGGTCAGCCGAATCGCGAGTAATTCTCGAACGAGAACTATGGGTTGCTGTACTAAAAGCACAAAAAGAGTTTGGAATTGAAATTGATGATCAGGTAATCAAGGACTATGAATCAGCCATTCATAAAGTCGATTTGGGTTCGATTCGAAAGCGAGAAGAAATTACTCGTCATGATGTTAAAGCTCGCTTAGAAGAATTCTCTGAATTAGCTGGACATCAGCATGTCCATAAAGGGATGACATCTAGAGATTTGACAGAAAATGTCGAACAGTTACAAATTAAAAAAAGCTTAGATTTAGTTTTAGATTTGGTTGTAGCCTCATTGAGCAGATTGGGACGTCTTGCTGCTGAAAATTCTTCATTGATGTTAACGGGACGTACACACAATGTTGCAGCACAGCCAACGACTCTTGGTAAAAGATTTGCTAATACAGCAGAAGAACTTATCAATGCTTATAACAAGGCAAATTTTTTATACAATCATTTTCCACTTAGAGGACTTAAAGGTGCTGTAGGCACTCAACAAGATTTGTTGGACTTATTTGAAGGCAATTTTGAAAAAGTAGATCTGATTGAAAAGCGTTTAGCAGAAATTCTGGAATTTGATGAGATTTTAGACTCTGTCGGTCAGGTGTACCCGCGGTCACTGGATTTTGAAGTTATTGCTGCATTAGTTCAGATCTCTAGTGCACCTGAAAACTTTTCTAAGACAATCAGATTAATGGCTGGACATAATTTACTTTCAGAAGGTTTCCAAGAGGGACAAGTTGGTTCATCAGCTATGCCTCATAAGACAAATACACGAACCTCTGAGAGGATAAGCGGTCTTTCAGTGATACTTAAGGGTTATTTGTCAATGTTTGGTGGTTTAGTAGGTGATCAGTGGAATGAAGGAGATGTAAGTTGTTCTGTTGTTAGAAGAGTTGCTTTACCAGACTCATTTTTTACCATTGATGGCTTGTTTCAATCGTTTATAACCGTGCTTGACGAATTGGTTCCATTTCCAGAAGTTATTGAGAAAGAGTTACTAGAAGAACTTCCATATCTGTCGACTACGCGACTTCTTATGGCTGCTGTACAGAAAGGAGTCGGTAGGGAGACTGCTCATGAGATCATTAGTGAACATGCTAGAAAATCGGCGGCATCTAGAAGAGAGGCTTCAGCTGATTTAGATTTTGTATACCTCCTTGCTAATGATGACAGATTTCCATTGGAAGAAAACGAAATAAATCAATTGTTTAATCAGAGAGAAGTCTTGATAGGTAATGCCCCGAATCAAGTTCAGTCGGTTGTAGAAAAAATTGCAGACATAGTTACACATAGACCTTTAGCGGCGTCTTATAAACCAGAACCAATTATTTGAGGTAATTTTCTTTTATGGATAAAGATGGATTGATCGCTCATTTGAAAAAGTTTTCGATCCAAGAAGGTGATTTTGTTTTAAAGTCAGGGCGTAAAAGCGACTGGTTTTGTGATGCCAAACAAACAATTTGCAGACCTGAGGGAATGTTGTTGGTAGCCCAAGCTGCTCTTGAAGTTATACCTGAGAATGTTCAAGCAATTGGTGGATTAACTGCGGGCGCAGATCCAGTTGCATTTGGAATTGCTGCTGCTGCTGCTAGAGATGGAAGGTTTTTACGTTCCTTTAGTATTAGAAAGGAATCGAAAGATCATGGTGTTAAAGGCAGGCTGGCTGGTGCTTTAGAGTTAAACGATCGGGTGGTTATTTGTGAAGATACTGTCACAAGGGGAACTTCTCCTCTTGAAGCCGCAAGAGTAGTACGAGAACTTGGTGGGGTGCCGGTGATGATTATTGCGGTTGTTGATCGGGGGGGCACTTGTGCTTCAGAGGCTGAAAAAGAGGGTATTTCTTTTCATGCTTTAATTTCAGCCCCAGAATTAGGGTTTAATTACGAAAATCAATAGCTGTATTTCCAATACATCTCGTAGGCTTAAACCTTATGCCGTATCTACCTACTGCCGCTTATTCCATTTATCTAAAAGTAGAACTTCAAAATGTCCCAAATACTTTGGGGAGGTTTGCTACAGCTGTTGGAGAGGCTGGCGCGAATATTGTTTCAATGGGTGGGTTTGATGTCAGGGGTGAAATATTAACTAATGATGTTGTAGTGAATTGCAGAGATGAAGATCATGTTGATTCGGTTATTTCACATATAAAACAATTAGAAGGTGTTGAGTTGCTGTCTTGGCATGATCGAACATTTGAGATGCATAAGGGCGGAAAAATAGAAGTTTTACCTCTAACAGAAATTTCTGATAATCATGATCTTTCAATGGCTTATACGCCGGGTGTGGCAAGGGTCTGCATGGCTATTCATGAAGATCAATCCCGAGTTCATGATCTGACGATTAAGAAAAATACAGTTGCCATAGTTACCGACGGGACAGCAGTTCTCGGATTAGGAGATATAGGACCTGAAGCATCTTTACCTGTAATGGAAGGAAAGGCTTTACTGTTCAAAGAATTTGCTGGGGTAGATGCTTTTCCAATTTGTTTAGATGTAAGTGATTCGTATGAGATAATTGAAGCAGTTAAAAAATTAGCGCCTTCTTTTGGAGGAATAAATTTAGAAGATATTGCTGCGCCTGCAGCATTTGAAGTTGAAGAAGCTTTACAAGAAGCTCTTGATATTCCGGTTTTTCATGATGATCAACATGGAACAGCTGTAGTTACTCTTGCCGCTCTTTGGAATGCACTCCGTTTGACTGGTAAAAATATTGAAAATCAGTCTGTTGTAATTGCAGGTATGGGTGCCGCAGGAGTCGCTGTGGGAAAAATATTGATTGGTGCTGGAGTTGGAGAGATAGTAGGTGTTGACCGAACGGGCTCTGTTTATAAAGGAAGAGACAATTTAAACGTTGCTAAAGAATGGTTTGCTGAGAACACAAATCCAGATAGAAAAATGGGCACTTTGAATGAAGTTATTAAGGGGTCAGATATTTTTATAGGTCTAAGTGGACCAGGGCTGATCGATGCTAGCGATCTTAGGAATATGGCTTCAGATCCTATTGTTTTTGCAATGGCTAACCCAGATCCTGAAATTCGTCCTGAAGAAGCTGATGGTCTTGCAGCTGTGATGGCAACCGGAAGAAGTGATTATCCGAATCAAATTAATAATGTTTTGGCTTTCCCTGGTATTTTTCGAGGTGCTTTAGATGTAGGTGCAACTGAAATTACTGAAAATATGAAATTATCTGCAGCGCAAGCGATAGCAGATTCAATTTCTGAAAAAGAACTAAGTCCGGAGTTTATTGTTCCCTCGGTTTTTGATAAGTCAGTGCCTTATAAAGTTGCCGATGCTGTTGCAAAAGCTGCAGTTGCTGACAATGTTTGTCGTAATTAAGAGTTAATGAAAATTGAAATTACAACATGTTGATTTTCAAGGTATAACTTTCGATCTTTGGAACACTCTTTTGGTTAGTGAACCAGGTGGTGTTGAAGTTAGACAGTCTTTTTGGCAAGAAGTGATTGATGAAAGAGGATTGAATATTTCTTCTGACCTTCTGCTATCTGTTCTTGAAATGCTTCCAGTCCGATTCGATGTTGAATGGCGAGCTGGCCGTCAATACACAGCCAAAGAAGCATTAGAAGATGCTTTCAATGTTTTTGGACAAGAAATCACAGATGAAGATCGTGAGGTTTTAGCTGAAACCTTTGATAAAGCTTCTTTTGCCCTCGAAGTAAATATTGTTGAGGGAGCGGATCAAGTTTTGGCTTATTTAGTCAAGAAAGGTATTAAAACTGCAATAGTGAGTGATACATCATTGTCAGCTGGTCGACATTTGAGGTTTTACTTGAAAAAGTTTGAAGTAGACCATCACATAACTTCTTTTGCCTTTTCAGACGAAGTTGGGGTTTATAAACCTGACAAAAAGATTTTTCACCATGCACTAAAAGGAATGGGTGAGATTAATCCAATTAATGCTGCCCATATAGGTGATTTGAAAAGAACAGACGTTGCGGGAGCTAGAAATATTGGAATGACAAGTGTCAGGTTTAGAGGTGCGAATGACGATCAAGAGGATGAATTGGAGGCAGATTTTGTCATAGATCATTTGTCTGAACTGCCTTCTGTATTGAATTTATGATCAGTCTGTTAAGAGAAAGTTTTTCAGTTTTTTAACTCTTTCGTCACTGATTTTTAGACCATTAAGCCTAAAGTTGTCCCAGTTTCCAAAATTTTTCTTAACCTCATCAAATACTGAAGTGATAAAGTTCTCTTTGGCGTATAGAAGTGACTGAGCTATTTCCATACGTTCTTCAATAAGTGTTTCGGAACTGTTTTCAGTGGTTTCAACCAGATGATCTCTGATCTGTTTTTCTTTTAGCTGCATTTCTTTTTCACGTAGTTTATTTGTCAGTAAGTAATCTTCAATAATCACAGATTCATCTACATCAAGAATTCCGAGCAGAAAAGCGGAGACAATTCCTGTCCTGTCTTTGCCTGCTACGCAATGGAAAAGTAGAGGAAAATTGTCGGGGTTAGTTAATGATTCAAAAACTGGTATGTAAGAGTCAAGCTTTTCCGTGACTGAATTTTTGAAATATTTTTCAATAATTTTTCCTGTGATTTCAGTAGGTAGTTGCTCACCATTAAGAAAATTTGCGGCTACAGCAAATTCGTTATCGTCAGAAGACACTGAGAAATTAAGAGTTTCAACTTCTTCCAAATTCGGGGTTGGGTACTTTTCTATTTCTGAAGGCCTTCGTAAATCTATGATCGTTCTTAATCGCAGGTTTTTAAATTGTTTGAAATCTTCCTCTCCCAATTCGCTTAAATGACCACTGCGAAATAGATATCCGGTTTTTACTTCCATACCAGTTTGAGTTTTGTTACCGCCTAAATCTCTCAGATTGGCATTTGGGACGATAATATTCGGGTTGTGATCCACAATTAAACTTTATCTAAGATGATTTGGATGATTATTAGGAAATGCAAGTTTATGCGCATTCTTGATATTGCTTCAGAAGATGAAAAGTTAGGAGTTTCCTCATGGGGAAAGCTGTCATAGTAGAAGCGTTGAGAACCCCTATCGGAAGGGGAAGAGAATTAGTCGGCCAGTTCAATGGTTTCCATGCGACACAACTACTTGGGCTTTTACAACAAGGAATAGTTGAAAGAGCAGGAATTCAATCTTCCGAAGTAGAGCAGGTAATAGGCGGTTGTGTAACTCAGGCTGGGCAACAAGCTAGTAATGTAACTCGAACAGCGTGGTTAAATACAGCAGGTGATTACACGACAGGTGCCACGACTATTGATACTCAGTGCGGATCCGGACAACAAGCCAACAATTTGATTCACGCTCTGATAGAAGCGGGAACAATTGATGTTGGATTAGCATGCGGAGTGGAGTTGATGAGCCGAGTAGGGTTAGGAGCAAATGTCCTCAACGGTCCTGGTTCTTCGAAACCTGATAATTTTCCTTGGGATAGCCCTAACCAATTCGAAGCTGCAGAACGAATAGCTTCAAACAGAGGTATTAGCCGTGAAGAGGTAGATCGCTGGGGGCTTCGCTCACAAGAAAAAGCATCCGTTGCGCGAAATGAAGGAAGATTTGAAAATGAGATTCTTCCAATAAATGCACCCGTTTTGGATTCTAAAGGGGAGGTAACTGGTGAGACTTTATCGGTGAGTACCGATCAAGGCATTCGTGATACTAATTATGAATCTCTTGCAAGCCTAAATCCAGTATTAGAGGGGGGCATTCATACAGCGGGCAACTCTTCGCAAATTTCTGATGGAGCAGCAGGTTTGTTATGGATGGATGAAAATCGAGCTAAAGCAAATGGGTTAAAGCCCCGTGCAAAAATTGTCGCAAACGTAGTTGTTGGCACAGATCCTTACTATTTACTGGATGGCCCTGTAGACGCTACAAAAAAGATTTTATCGAAGTCTGGGATAAGTCTTTCTGATATTGACTTGTTCGAATGCAATGAAGCCTTTGCATCTGTTGTGTTGTCTTGGCTTGGGGAAAATCCAGAGATTGATTCTGAAAAAGTAAATGTGAATGGCGGAGCGATAGCACTAGGTCACCCAGTGGGAGCGACAGGTTCCCGTTTGATGGTCACTGCATTAAATGAACTCGAAAGAAGAGATGGCTCTTTAGCAATGATCACGATGTGTTGCGGCGGAGCAATAGGCACAGCAACAATCATTGAAAGGATTTAATATGGGTGCTCTTGATGGGAAGGTCGCAGTTGTTACAGGTGCTGGAAGAGGCCTGGGGCGAGTTGAAGCTTTGGAATTAGCGAAGCATGGAGCGAGTGTTGTAGTCAATGATCTTGGACTGTCACGAGACGGAATCGGATCGGACACTGAGCCGGCGGACTCTACGGTTGCTGCGATTACTGAACAGGGAGGACATGCGGTAGCGCATTTTGGTGATATTGCTGATTGGGGGCAGTCCAAGGAGTTGATAAATACAGCTGTCGATGAATTCGGTTCTTTAGACATTTTGGTTAACAATGCAGGTTTTATTCAAGATTCGATGTTGCAAAAAATGACTGAAGAACAATTTGACTCGGTTGTAAGAGTTCATCTGAAAGGACATTTCTGCATGATGCGTCACGCGATGGGTTATTGGAGAGAAGCTTGGAAAAAGAATGGAGAAAAACCATTAGGTGGACGCATCATTAATACTTCTTCAGAAGCAGCGTTAATAGGAGCTTTAGGAACAGGGAATTACAGTGCGGCTAAAGCCGGGATTATTGCTTTAACTCTTTCGGCTGCTAGAGAATTACAACGATTCGGATGCAATGCAAACGTTTTGGTTCCAAGAGCTAGAACGCGTATGAATATGGGTGGCCCATCAGCTCCACTTTTTGAAAAACCTGAAGCAGGTTTTGACACATATGCACCTGAGCATGTAGCTCCACTAGTTGCCTGGTTAGCGTCGTCTAGCTCTGAAAGAGTTTCGGGAAACGTCTTGCAGATTTGGGGTGGAGAACTTGTCGTTTATGAGAAGCCTCGACGCATTTTTGAAGCTTCCACAAATGAAGCATGGTCTTTTGAGGCAATAGATTCTGAGCTGGGTCCTTTTTTCTCGGATAAAGAACCAATAACTGATGGTTTCGGGATTTAACTAGTCTTATTTGAAGCTTCTTCAGCTATCAACCTTCCTAGAGTGTTTAAGCTTTTTCCTGCACCGTCCAAAGTGTCAGCTAATTGGATAACCCATAAGAAATAACGATGAATTGGATGTGTTGTATCTGCACCTGTTCCACCATGCAGGTGTTGAGTTGTCACCACTACTCTCTGCCCGGCTTCTGATGCCCACCATTTTGCTGAAGAGACAGCTTTGGAACATTCAAAACCTTCGTCAAGTTGCCATGCAGCCTGCAGTTGTGTGACTCTGATCCCGTCTATATCAATGTGTGCGTCTGCCGCTTGCAATGCGACACCTTGATTTGTAGATAAGGGTCTTCCAAATTGTTCTCGTTCTGAAACATGTTGAGCGGTCATAGTCAAAGCTTCTTCACAACAGCCGAGAATGAGTGCGCAGATGCCAATTTTTGCTCTTTGAGAGACTTCTTGGAAAACTATTTCACCTTTTTCATCTAAAAGGTCTTCTTCAGTTAACTCAACACCGTCAAATGAGAGGTTTCCTTGAAGTTCGAGGTTTGTAGTTTCGACTGTTTTTGTCTGCAAACCTTTTTTATCTAGAGAGATGATTGCAATTCTTTGGTTTCCATCAATAGTTATTGGGATTAGAACAGCACTGCTTAAATTACAAGCAGGGACTGCAAGCTTTTCACCTGTTATGCGCCACCCATTGCCATTGTTTTCAGTAATTAATTTTGTTGAATTTTTTTCCCGAGTCCATGCTCCTGTGAGTATTTGGTTTCCTGAGCAAATCTCTTGCAACCAATGTTCTTTTTGAGCACTTTTACCATATTTTGCTATTGCCCACGACCCAAGAATAGATGTTGCAAGAAGTGGTACAGGAGCAACTTTCCTTCCTTGTTGCTGAAGTACAAGGGAAAGTTCAACCATGCCTAAACCGAGACCCCCGTAATTCTCCGGAATAGTTATTCCTAGCAGTCCAGCATCGGCAAGTGCTTCCCACAGGTTTTTGTCGAACCTCTGATCAGTTCTTTCAACTTCAGCAACCCTGTCACTTGTTGACAGATCGTTGAAAATTGTTTTAGCGAGGTTGGACAACTCTATTTGATCTTCTGAATAGTCAAAATCCATTAGTTTTTTTTGCTTTCTGCCTGCCGGTTTGCTCTCGCCATTCCCAGACCGACCCATGCGACAATTTCTCGCATGACTTCGTTAACACCTCCGCCAAAAGTATTAATTTGGGCAGCTCGCCCCGCTTTTTCCAGGTCGCCAAATAAGACTGTTCCGTCTTGACCTGCTTTTATTCTTCCTTCTTCGCCAATTATCCCTAGTAAGCGTTCGTATATTCTTACTGCTGCTTCTGTTCCATAGACTTTTACTGCAGATGAACGGTCGGGTGTAAGTCGACCTTTTTCGACATCAATAGTCATTCGCCAATTCATAAGCTTCAGTGCTTCAAGTTCTGCATAGCAGCGTGCAAAATCGAGTTGCACCCACGGTTGATCGATTACCAGTCCACCTTCTGAAGACTCATTTTTAGTAGCCCATATCAAAGTTTCTTCGTAAAGACGAAAAGCCAAGGCGCTAGTAGCTGCGAGGCCAACTCTTTCGTGGTTTAGTTGTGTAGTGATCAGTTGCCAGCCGCTGTTGATTTCACCCAACAGATTTTCTGCTGGGACTCTTACATTGTCATAGTAAGTGCTAGTTGTTGGAACGCCGCCGACAGTATTTATTGGAGTCCAAGAAAAACCTTCTGAGTCTGTGGGGACGATAATCAGTGAAATTCCTTTATGTTTTTTTGCTTCTGGATCAGTTCTGCAAGCTAACCAGACATAGTCGGCTTCGTTAGCACCACTTGTGTAGATTTTCCCTCCGTTAATTATCCACTCATCTCCGTCTTTTATAGCTTTTGTGCGGAGAGAGGCGAGGTCAGTTCCCGCTGAGGGTTCAGAATATCCACATGCAAAAATTATCTCGCCATTTAAAATTCCTGGTAGATATTTCTGTTTTTGCTCTTTTGTGCCAAATTCTATAATTGTGGGTCCAACTGTGTTGAGTGTCACAAATGGCATTGGACAATTTGCTCTTTGAGCTTCATCGAAAAGAATGAACTGGTCTGTTGGGGGACGCCCACCACCGCCATACTCAACTGGCCAGCCGAGGCCCAACATTCCGTCAGTTCCCAATTGCCGGAAAATCTTTTTACGAATTTCTGAGCTTTTCTCTGCATTTCTTAGACTCTCGCGGGTTTCTTCAGTCATGATTCCCGCAAAATATTTTCGTAAGTCACCTCGTAATGCTTGTTGGGATGCTGTTTCGTTTAGTTGCATAGGTTTAAAAAATGTTAAGAGTAATTACAAATAAATGTTAGAAAAATTGTGGTCGGGCCCGGCATCGATCCGGGGACCTTCCGCTTTTCAGGCGGACGCTCTGCCAACTGAGCTACCCGACCGCAAACTGCGGTAAAAACTTCAGTTTTGCGGTCCTGACGGGATTTGAACCCGCGACCTCCGCCTTGACAGGGCGGCGTGCACTCCAAACTGCACCACAGGACCAAAGTAACTTCATAAGCTAAGAGCTTATTGTTACTTTATGATTTATTTAGTTTTGCACCCCCAACGGGATTCGAACCCGTGTTACCGGCGTGAAAGGCCAGCGTCCTAGGCCACTAGACGATGGGGGCTCATTCCCTATAGAAGTTTTGCCACGATAGCAGAGGCTTGAGTATTAGCGTTCACTCTTTAAATTATTCTTTTATCGCCTCCAAATGAATATATTTCATCTTTCTTCTTATAGAAAATCAATAATCATGTTAATACGGCTCATCTTTATAAATACATTTCAATATCAAAACCTGATTCTTAATTCCTCCAGAGATGTTTATTAATCATTGTTACATAAGATTACTTTGTGGAAGTAAAGGACTGTGTTGCGGTTGTAACTGGTGGTGCTACTGGAATTGGTAAAGCATTAGTTGAGAAGTTTCACCAAGAGGGGGCATCAGGTTTAGTAGTCGCAGATTTGAATTTTGAAGGTGCAAAAGAGGTTGCCGAAAATGTCGATGGTTTAGCGATCGCCTGTGATGTATCAGATGAAAATTCTATTTCTCAACTTATTTCAAAAACAGTCGAAACTTTTGGTCGTATTGATCTTATGGTTTCAAATGCAGGTTATGTAACTATTGGTGCTTTAGAAGCACCAGATGAAGAGTTGAAAAAAATGTTTGATGTTCATGTCATGGCTCACCTTTGGGCAGCCCGACATGCAATTCCACATATGATTGAAGCAGGTGGAGGCTATTTGTTAAATACCGCTTCTGCAGCAGGTCTTTTAACCCAGCTGGGTTCACTGCATTACTCGATAACTAAACATGCTGCAGTTTCTCTTTCAGAGTTCTTATCTATTTCTTATAGAAATCATGGAATAAAAGTTTCTGTTTTATGTCCGCAAGCTGTAGAGACAGATATCTTGCACAACAGTCCTACAAAAGATTTAATGTCCGGTCCGCTTGATGGACCAGCATCTGTTGATGGAATTATCACCCCAGAAGATGTAGCTATTAGTGTTGTGCAAGGGCTTAAAGAGGAAGAGTTTTATATCCTTCCTCATCCGCAAGTAGTTGAATATTTAAGTCGTAAAGGGGACGATATTGATAGATGGCTGGCGGGTATGCATAGATTTCAACAAAAGTTATTTCCCGATGGGAATTCGCCCGGAGATTGGCTTATTTCTTAAAAAACAATTTATGTGTTTGCGAATTAAAATGAACCCATAGCCTAAGCATGATGTCTGTTTTTAGCCCAGTTTTTACTCAGTTTCGCATAAATGCATTTTTTGCCTTAACTAAACCCGCGATAATTAGAACTTTGCTGATTACAACTGTTCCAACAATGTTTGTAGCGGAAAAGGCAACTCCTTCGTTGTGGCTAATAATTGCAACCATGATTGGTGGATCTTTTGCGGCAGCTGGCGCTAATTCTTTCAATATGGTTTTAGATGTTGATATTGACAAGCGAATGAACAGGACTATCAACCGGCCTTTAGTTACAGGTGTGATTAGTCCAAAGGAGGCACTAGTTTTTGCTTCGATTTTGGAAATAGTTTCGTTTTTCTGGTTTTTCATTTTCGTTAATTTATTAAGCGCAGTTTTGGCTATTTCAGCAACTGCTTTTTATGTCTTTGTTTACACAATGTGGCTAAAACGTTCTTCCACTAACAACATTGTTATTGGAGGTGCCGCTGGTGCTGTGCCTGTTTTGATTGGTTGGGCGGCAGTTACAGATACTTTAGATTGGGCCCCGATTGTTTTATTTTCGGTGATTTTCTTTTGGACACCGCCACATTTCTGGGCTTTGGCAATCAATTACCGTGACGATTATGAGGCTGCAGAAATCCCTATGCTTCCAGTTGTTACAGGTTTAGAAGAGACAAGTAAGCAAATTGTTTTCTATTCGGTTGTTTTAATAGCTTTTTCAATTTCTTTTTTCTTTGTTGCAGAAATGGGAATTTATTATCTAGTGGCTTCTTTAGCGCTTGGAGTTTTGTTTTTATTTTTCGCTCTGAAAATAAGATTTGATCCCACTGAAAAAAATGCTTCAAATTTGTTTAGGTATTCAATTACCTATATTTTCTTACTTTTTAGTTCGATGATTGTAGATGTTCTTTTATAGCAATTAAAACTGATAGAAAATGTCACATAAGAAGTAGCTAAGGTTTTTCATCTCAAGTAATTTTTTGAGTAATTTCAATCGAATAAAATTTAATAATTTCATCTTGAATAATTAGTTTGGAATGTTAGAAAACGGCTAGCGTGACAGAATTAATACTTCTTTAATCAACTTTTTTTACTATAAAAACATGTAGATTTAGTTGAGCAAAGTTTCGATTTTTATACCCCCAGGACACAGGATTAAATGACTACTACTGACATCGCCCCAGATTCTGTAGAAGTTAGTGTGCAGCAGAAGCAGACGTTTATTGAACGCTTAGTTACTAGTACTAATAATCTATCAATCGGAAAATTATGGATTAATACAGGTCTGTTCTTTTTGGTTGTTTCCTCTTTGCTTGGCTTTTTACTTGACATTGTCAGATTTGACGCTGACAGTTATCTAATTTTTTCTAATATTGACAGTTTTTTTCAATTCTGGTCATTGAATCGCACTGTTTTGGTTCTGTTGACGTTAATTCCAATGATCATTGGTTTAGCTACTTGCGTATTACCACTTCAGATAGGTGCTAATACGATTATTTTTCCAAGGGCAGCAGCTTTTGGTTTTTGGATGTGGTTTTTAGGAGCATGTATCACAGTTTTTGGGTTTTTGGCTGATGGAGGTTTTGGTGCTCCCGAATCAGGAAGCCAGAAAGAGGCGGTAGCACTTACACTCGTAGGAATTCTGCTTGTAATTGCCGGTATCTGTATTTCGGTAATTTGTTTATTGACAACAGTTATTTCAGGTAGATGCATGGGAATGAATTTGCGTAGGATCCCATTATTTAGTTGGACCATGATGGTTTCAGGAACTCTTTGGATTCTTACACTGCCGGTGCTGGCCGCTAATGCTGTATTGACATATGTTGATTTGAGAGGCCGCCCAGCAATTTACTTCGGATCGGAAGATTTGATTTGGGAACAAATTTCATGGGCCTTTAGTCATCCGCAAATATATGCATTTGTTCTGCCTTTGGTAGGTATTGCTTATGACATCATTCCAGTTGCAACAAAGACGCGCCAAAAAAATCATGATTTAGTGTTAATTTTGTCAAGCCTTTTTGGGATTATTGGTTTTGGAGCGTATGCGCAACCGTTTTTTGATACACCTGGAACTCCAGTTCGAGAAGAAGCTTTGTATGTAGTTACAGCTTTTTTAGCAGTTCCACTTTCAGTTCTAATTTTGGCAGGAGTTTTAGAAACTTTGCGCATGGGTTCGAAAAACCTCACTCGACATCCACCAGCACCCTTAGTGCTGTCCCTCCTGTCTTTACTTCTTTTAGTTTCAGGTACGGTCGTAGGAGCTTTGAGGGCAATAGAACCTTTTGAACTTGTTGATACAGCGGCTACAAGTGCGCAGATGAAATTGACTATTGGAGCTGGCATAGTTGCCGTTATTGCAGCAATGCTTTGGTGGGGCGAACGAACTATAGGAAAGAGCGCGAAGCAGGGCTTTGGTCTGATTTCCGGACTGCTGATAACAGCAGGAGTTTTGATAAGTGGACTGACTGAAACAATTAATGGATTTTTAGGATTAGATGATTTCACAAGAATTAATTTCTTGGAGAAAGTTTCATCAGAGTCCACGGTTAAGGTCCTTATCTTTTTCTCATTTATCGGATCGTTGCTGTTTTTTGCAGGTTCTGCACTTTTTCTAGTTGTCGAGGTTTTAAGAGTTAGAAAGGGCGTTGAATCGGAAGCAAACCCATGGGACGGTCATACTCTTGAATGGGCTGAAGGACCAATTGCAGTTTTTTCAGAAAGGCCTCTATTGGATGTGAAAGAACAAGTAGGAGATAGTGATGTCTGAAACTATTTTGCCACCATCTCCTTCTAGGCCTAGAACTCTTATTACCGGAGCCGTTTTAGGAAGCATTGCTTCAGTAATGTTTTTCGCGGGATTATTGGCCATTTATTTTTCGATGCGTGCAGATGCCATTGCTTGGGGAAATGAATGGTTTCCTGAAGGAGCTATTCAGCTTGTGCCAGGGGGCATGAATATGGCCACCATGTCATTATCTGTTGTAACAATGGCATGGGCTGTGCGTTCAGTTTCAACTAATGACCGAATTCATACATATTTGGCTCTTGGGTTAACAGCACTTCTTGGAGTGGCGATGATTAATCAGACTGTTTTTTACCTAAACGACATTGGATTGCCCATTGACCACAGCAAAGCGGTCACTTTGTTGTTTACCATCGTTGGTGCCCATATGACTATGGTAGCTGTTGGAGTTATCTGGGGTTTATTAGTTCTTGTAAGAGCTTTTGGTGGTCAGGATACGGAACGACACCAAGATCTCGTTTCAGCTTTATCTTTTTATTGGTATGCAAGTGTTGCTGTCTATTCGATCATTTGGATCGGCATATATATAGCCAAGTAGGGATGTGATTAACTAATGCTCACGACTGGATTCAAATTATGGTTTGGTCTCTGTGTATTGATGGTCGCAGCGGCAGTTTTTGCTGGCTATACAACTGGTGGAACAGAAACAGGTCCAATTTCTTTAGGTTGGAAAGGTGGGGTTGGGAACCACGTGGTTTACACCTTGCTAATGCTTGGAGCCGCTTCTATGGCTGTAATGGCAATTGTTAGTCAGGCTTTTCGTGATAGTGAACCTGAAGCAGCAATTGAATTGCTTGGGGTAGATGAAGTTCCTGAAGCACAGTCTGAAATAGGAAATTCTTGGTGGCCAGTGTTTTCTGCTCTTGGAGTAAGCATTTTAGTAGTTGGTCTAGTAGTGCATCCTGCAGTTTTTGTCGTGGGAATAATAATAATTGTTGCAATCGGTTTTGAGTGGACGATGACTAACTGGTCAGAGAAAGCTTCTTCAGATCCGGAATTGAATAGTGAACTTCGCGAAAGACTCATGAGACCGATTGAAATACCTCTTATCGGAGCTTTAGGAATAGGTGTAATTGTCCTGGCCGTTTCTAGGATACTTCTTGCATCTTCTGTCTCAGGTGCAGTTTGGGTGGCCACCATAGTAGGTGTGATTATTTTTGGCACAGCTTTTTATTTAAGTAAAAGGCCTTCTATCTCAAGAGGTTTGATACAAAGTATTCTTTTTGTTGGGATCGCGGGAATCTTGATAGCGGGAGTAGTCTCAACTGCGATAGGAGAACGTGAATTTCATCACAAAGGGCCACATCACCATGATGATAAAAGTCATATGGACGAAAAAGAGTAGAAACCATGATGCAGAAATATTTTAAATTTCCGGTTTTCTTGCTTAGCGTTCTTGTTTTCGTATCTTCTTGTTCTTCAGGTGCTGAACTTGACACATTAAAACCAAAAGGACCCACCTCACGGTCAATAGATGCTCTTTCAGATCCTGTTTTTCTAATTGCAGGAATTGTATTTATTATTATTTTCGGTGGTACTGCTTTATTGTGGATTCGTTTTAGAGATGATCATTCAGATGATGAGTTCCCTGAACAAGTGCATGGAAATTTCAATCTTGAAATTCTTTGGACTCTTATACCAACTCTGATTCTTGCAGGAGTAGCCGTTTTTACTCTTATAACACTTTCGGAAATAAATGATAGTGACAACAATGTGATGGCTTTGTCAGTCGATGGTCAGTCAGTTTCTTGGGAACCTGAGGTGGTAGTTGTAGGACAACAGTGGTGGTGGGAGTATAGGTACTATCTGGATGGTTTGGAAGGAGTAGATCTTTCGGATGCGAGAAATTTGCCTCCAGCTGACATCGTTACATCTACTCAAATGGTTATACCAACAGGTGAAGAAATTGAACTTAAAATTACAAGTCGGGACGTAATCCATAGTCATTGGATACCGGCCTTAAACGGTAAACGAGATGCAGTGCCCGGAAGAGTAAGTCCATGGAAAATTGAAGCGGATGAACCTGGTGTTTATTTTGGTCAATGTACCGAGTTCTGTGGTTTGTCTCATGCCAGAATGCGGATGCAGGTAGTTGCTATGGAGCCGGATGAGTTCCAAGAATGGGTTAATCAACAGAGTGAATCAGCTAATGAACCTAAAACTGAAACTGAAAAACGAGGATTAGAAATTTTTGAATCTTTATGCGCACGCTGTCATGTGATAAACGGAGTCAATGATCAAACTTCAAAAGGAGCCGATTTAGTTTCCAATGCAGCTCCCAACTTAACCCACTTAATGAGTCGAACGACTTTCGCAGGTGGAATATTTAACATGTATGAACCCAATGGAAGCCTAAACCGTACACAACTCGAAGCATGGTTAAGAAATGCTCCTGATGAGAAACCTGCTTATGCAGAAGGTAGAAGAGGAATGCCAAATATGGGTCTTGATGAAAGCCAGATAGACGACCTGATCGCTTATCTTGAAACTTTAGGTGAAAAACCAAAAATTGAAATAATTTCTGCTACGGAGGTCGAGTAATGACACAAACATTAGAGCCGGAAGTGGAAGAAGTGACTGAAGACGGCACACACCAACCTCTGGGGGTTTATACAAGGCCTAAAGGGGGTAATGGCTGGAGGGATTGGGTAACCACTGTAGATCACAAAAAAATCGGAATTCTTTACGGTGCAGCAGCTTTATTCTTTTTCTTAATTGGAGGTATTGAAGCTCTGTTAATTCGACTCCAACTAGCTACACCTGATGGAACAGTTTTGGGTGCTGATATGTATAACCAAATGTTCACCATGCATGGTGTCACAATGGTGTTTTTGGTGATTATGCCTCTAGCTGCAGCATTTGCGAACTATTTGTTGCCACTTCAGATTGGTGCAAGAGATGTTGCTTTCCCAAGACTGAATGCCTTATCATTTTGGATTTTTCTCGCTGGGGGTCTTTTCCTAAACACTGCCTGGATTTTTGGAGATGCTCCTGATGGTGGTTGGTTCGGTTATGCACCGAATACGGGAATTGTTTTTTCTCCAGGCAATGGCATGGATTTTTATGCAATAGGGCTTCAGATAACTGGAATTGCCTCATTAATATCTGCAATGAATCTGATAGTAACTGTTCTTAATATGAGAGCACCAGGTATGACATTGTTCAAAATGCCTGTTTTCACTTGGATGATACTGGTTGTCCAATTTCTTCTAGCTTTTGCGGTGCCTGTTATAACCGTTGCGCTCTTTTTATTAATGTTTGATAGAAATTTTGGATCGCATTTTTTCAATCCGGAAATGGGAGCTGATCCTTTACTCTGGCAACATCTCTTCTGGATATTTGGTCATCCAGAGGTATATATTCTGATACTTCCATCATTTGGAATCATTTCAGAAGTAATTCCAACTTTTTCTCGGAAACCTATTTTTGGTTATCCATTTATGGTTTTTTCAGGAATTGCAATCGGTTTCATGGGTTGGGGAGTTTGGGCACACCACATGTTTGTCTCTGGTATAGGTCCAATTTCAGTTGCTGCCTTTTCTCTTTCGACAATGTTTATTGCTGTTCCGACAGGCGTGAAAATTTTAAACTGGATGGCAACTATGTGGGGAGGCAAATTATTGTTCAACACCCCGATGTTGTTCGCCGCCGGAGTGGTTTCTATGTTCACGATTGGTGGCCTTTCGGGAGTTACCCACTCGGTAGCACCAGCTGATACTCAACAAACCGACACTTATTACATCGTCGCTCATTTCCATTATGTAATTTTTGGTGGAGCGCTGTTAGGAATTTTTGCTGGTTTTTATTTTTGGTGGCCGAAAGTATTTGGTTACATGCTCGGCGAAAAGTTAGGAAAATTGAATTTCTGGCTCATGATAATTGGATTTAATTTAACTTTCGGCCCTATGCATATTTTGGGTCTTCAAGGCATGTCTAGACGAATTCATAGTTACAGCCCAGGTTTTGGATTCGAATTCTGGAATCTGGTAGAGACAATTGGTTCTTTTGTTATAGGAATAGGAGTTTTATTATTCCTCATAAATATTTATGCCTCAGCTAAAAAAGCCAAAGGGCAACCACCTGTTGGTCCAGATCCATGGGACGCTCGAAGTCTTGAATGGATAACTCCGAATCCGACACCGGTTCATAATTTTGATGAGGTCCCAGTAGTAGAAGAACTTGATGATTTCTGGCATAGAAAATATGGAAAAGATGAGAATGGAAAAGTAATTAGAATCGCTTCTGCCGAAGAAGTATGTCAAGACGGTTCAGCAGAAAATGTTCATCTCCCATCACCTTCTTATTGGCCACTGATTCTAGCTTTAGGTTTTCCATTTATCGGATATGGGCTTATATATAACCTTTGGTTTTGTGTACCCGGCGGAATTATGATTTTGATGTCGATTTATGCATGGGCTTTTGAACCCCCGGATGATCCTGATGCAGACCACGGGGAAGAACAGCACGATATGAACTCAGATAGTGAGACAGAGGAGGTTTCAGTTGACTGACAATGAACACTCTGTTGGAACCGGGCTTTCAAACAACAAACTATTGATGTGGGTTTTTTTAGGGTCTGAGTGTCTACTTTTTGGAGGTTTGATATCGACTTATCTGATCTATAGAAGTCGTTTTGCAGATGGTCCGGCTCCAGGTGACATTTTTGATATTCCTTTTACTTCAGTCAGCTCTTTCGTCCTATTAATGAGTTCTTTAACCATGGTTTTGTCTTTGTCAGCTTTACAAAGAGGAGACTATAGAAATAATCGACTTTGGTTACTCACAACAGCTTTACTAGGTGCTCTATTTATAGGCGGGCAAGTTTATGAGTTCACTACATTTTTGAGAGAAGGACTTGGTTATACGACAAGTCCATTTTCATCGGCTTTCTTTACTCTTACAGGCTTTCACGGAGTCCATGTGAGTATAGGAATCGTGATGTTGATGTCACTTTATGTTTCTTCAATGCGAGGTAATTTAAGACGCGAATCAGCAGAAACAGTAGAAATAGTTGGCTTATATTGGCATTTTGTGGATGTAGTATGGATCTTTATTTTCACAGTAATCTATTTAGTTCCTTCACCGACGAGTTGAAATTAGGTTTTAGCGCATGAGTAACACCGAAAATAAAGATATTGAATCCCCGAGTGACGCCGAAGATGAACACGATCACCCTTCGGACAGCAAATATATTCAAATAGCAATCATTTTAGGAGTGATTACAGCTTTAGAGGTAGCTACTTACTTCTTTGAAGACATGCCCGGTGAAATTTTGATACCACTACTTATGGTGATGATGGTAATTAAGTTCTTTTATGTGGCTGCATGGTTTATGCATTTGCGATTCGATAGCCAGGTGTTTACAAAATTTTTCGTTGGTGGATTGGTTTTGGCTACTTTTGTTTATGTTATAGCCCTGACCATGTTTGAGTTTTGGAATAAAGGTTGAAATACTTTCAGCATTTGATCATTAAGTGTCTAAGTCTCTAGTTTTAAAACGAGTTTTAAGGTGTTTCAAATAAATTCAATAAATCCTTGGGTTTGGAAGGCGCATCCAGAAGTCTGGGTGTTAGTAATTGCGGTATCTTTACTTGGGTTTTGGGCTGTAAAAGTTATAGGTCCTAAAGTCGTAGATCCTGGTCAAAAAGTAGTTTCGAAAAGACAAAAGATTACATTTATTGTTGCTACCGTTTTGCTTTTTGTTTCAGCCGACTGGCCTTTACACGATATTGCCGAAGATCATTTATATTCGGCGCACATGCTTCAGCATCTTCTGATCACTTTTATCATCCCACCTTTATTTTTGCTTTCTATACCTATGTGGTTGGCTAATCTTCTTGTTGTTAGTGATACTTTCTCGTCACAAATAATTAGAAAACTTTCTCATCCGGTAGTGGCTGGAGTAATTTTTAACGCTTTAGTTGCGTTAACTCATTGGAGTGGGTTTGTTCAGTTTTCTGCTGACTCAGGAATTTTTCACTACACAATTCATGTTTTGTTGTTCATAACAGCGTTGCTCATGTGGCTTCCGGTGGTTTCACCAATACCAGAACTTCGCTTATCTCTTCCTGGTCAAATGTTTTATTTGTTTTTGATGTCAATTATTCCTACGGTTCCAGCGGCATGGTTAACTTTTGCAGAAGGAACTGTTTACAACCACTATGACGATGGTTATCAAATGTGGGGAATAAGTGTTCAATCAGATCAACAAGCAGCCGGTCTGATTATGAAATTGCTTGGCGGGTTTTATCTTTGGGGAATAATTGTATTTAAGTTCTATATCTTTGCCCGTGAGCACACTAGAAATCAGAATATGAAGACAATTTCGACTAGAAATTGAAAAAAAGTTTAAGGACCGAGTCTTTTAAAGGGTAAGTTCGTTTCAATGATTGATATTCGTTTATTGCGTAATGATTTGGATTTGGTAAAAAAATGCATTTCACGACGCGGGGAAAATACAGAGGTTTTGGATCTGGTAATTGAACTAGATCTTAAGCAAAGACAAAGTGCTGAAAAAAGGGATGAATTACGCAACGAAATCAAGGAAGTTTCAAGGCAAGTAGGAGAATTGCATAAATCAGGAAAAACAGATGAAGCTACTCCACTTCAAGAATCAAGTCGCAATATGAGAGTAGAAGAAGAGAAATTAAGTGAAGAATGCGATCGAATTTCCGATGAGATCAGAGAACTATTACTTCGAGTGCCGAATATACCAGCCGAGGATTGCCCAGAGGGTGTAGGCGTCGAAGACAATGTAGTTCTAAGAGTTGAAGGTGGGGACACGTTATGGGAAGAGCACCAACGCATACCACATTGGGAAATAGGTGAAGCTTTAAAAATTCTTGATGTTGAAAGAGCCACCAAACTCTCGGGAGCTATGTTTGCGATGTATACAGGCTTGGGGGCTACTCTGTGTAGAGCATTAATTCAGTATGGGTTAGATAGGAATGCTGACGAATATCGCGAAATAAGACCTCCTACTCTTGTTTTGACAGAAACAATGATTTCTACGGGGCATCTTCCGAAGTTCATAGATGATGCTTATCATCTTGAACGAGATGATCTTTGGGCGATACCTACTGCTGAAGTTCCATTGACTTCATATGCTCGTGATGAAATCCTTGATGAATCTGATTTGCCAATCAAGTTAATGTCACATACTTCATGTTTTAGACGCGAAGCAGGTTCTGCTGGTAGAGATACACGTGGTCTTTTGAGAGTTCATGAATTTGACAAAGTTGAGCTGTTAGCTTACGCGACTCCTGAACAAGCACAGGAGGTGCATGATGACATACTTTCTAGAGCCGAGTCAGCAATTGCTGATTTGGGCTTAACATATCGAATTTTGGATTTATGTACAGGTGATTTAGGCAACTCTTCAGCAAGAACTTTTGATATTGAGGTATATGCACCCGGTGCAGATCAATGGCTCGAAGTTTCATCAGTTTCTTGGTTTAGTGACTATCAGGCGCGCAGGGCAAATGTTAGATACAGAGCTCAAGGAGAAAAAGGAACATCTGTTGTGCATACTCTTAATGGCTCAGGTTTAGCGGTGCCTCGTGTATGGGCAGCTCTTGTGGAAACTTATCGACAAGAAGACGGCAGTATTTCGATTCCTGAGCCTCTCTTACCTTATATGCAAGGCGTGAAAACTATAAATTAGTTGAAATGTTCAATCCAATTGTTGAAGCTATAACACCAGAGATGACATTAAGCAAAACATAAGCCAAGCTTGATCGGTAGTTTCTTTTTGAGAAGGAATCTATATTTGCACAAAAGACAGAGAAAGTTGTCAGTGACCCTAGCAGGCCTATTCCAATTATAATTATTGCATCATTGTCTAAATTGTTAATCAAACCAATACAGAATGATCCGATCATGTTAACAATGAAGGTTCCCTTGTAAATTCCAAAAAATTCTGTCAATCTCCATCTGATGATGCTTCCAATAGTTGCTAGAACACAAAAAGCCGCGAAAGTCATTGGTTTCTTTCACAAATTGTTGAAGTTGCCTTGTAGAAGATGACTCCAAAAATAATCGACGTTAGTAAATAACAAAGAGAAATAAAGATTTCATGATCACGAAGTAAAATCGCTAATTCGAAAGAAAATGTTGAAAAAGTAGTTAGACCACCACAAAAACCGGTGCCCAGCATCAATAAGGATCTTTTGTCTATTTTCTTGCCTATAAAAATTCCTAGAGCTGCGCAACCAATGAGGTTAACTAAAAGAGTAGGCCATGGGAAAACTGTTGATGTCGTCGCAGTTTCTATTACTAGCCAGCGAATACCCGCTCCTATAGCACCACCAATTCCTACTCTCAAAAAGTCAAATTTTTTCACTTAGGAAACATTACATCCTGATATTTGAAGTTAATCGCCATTTTGGCTAAACCATTAATGTGGATTTAAGACGAGTACGTGAAGAATATGAGAGTCGTGGCCTTGATGAAAACGATTTAGAAAGTGATCCAATTAAACAGTTTAAAATTTGGTATTCAGAGATTGAGAATGTTGGCTACCTGGAACCTAATGCAATGGTTTTGAGCACCGTAGATGCTAATGGTTCACCTATTGGAAGGAATGTTCTATTAAAAGAGATTTACGATGACGGATTTGTTTTTTTCACAAATTATAAAAGTAATAAAGCCTCCGATATAGAAGTCAATAACAAAGTCTCTCTTACTTTCAGTTGGAATGAACTCCGTAGACAAGTAATAGTCAAAGGATCAGCTGAGAAGATATCTGAAAAAAATTCTGATGAATATTGGTCAATGCGACCACATGAAAGCAAAATAGGTTCTCTTATATCAAATCAAAGTGAAGTGATTCCCAGTAGAGAAAATTTAGATAAGGATTTTGTATCTGAAAAACTTAGGTGGCAAGGAAATGAAATACCAAGACCAGATCATTGGGGAGGTTATAAAGTAACTCCAAACTTTATTGAATTTTGGCAGGGAAGACCGAATCGACTCCATGACAGGTTGAGCTATGTTTTAGCTTCAACCGGGTGGGTTATTAAGCGGTTATCTCCATGATTTGAAATCGAGAAAGTTTTATATTGATTTCCACTTGTTTATACCTGAGATCAATCCATCAATTAATTGGTTCAAATCCTCAGATCTGGGGGTTCCACCTGAATCAGACCAAAAATTGTATTCCCTATTCCATCTCAGACCTGGGGGTATTTCAATTTGAACCCCTCTGTTTATTGGAAAGTTAACCGGATTTGAAGGGTGTACACCTCTTAAAGAGCGTGGAATCTTATCTATTTGATCAACTACACGATACTCCTCCGGTAAAACTTCTCTTAATGAACCGGCTAGATGGTAGGCAAGTTCTCTGTTGGTTCCTCCAAGAAGCACAGCCCAAAAATCGTCGTCTTTTCCGTAGCCATGAACAGAAATAACAGTATCGATTTCGTTTAAAAATTTGCACAATTTTGATGATTCGCGTGTGTCGAAATTTTTAGACGATAGATGCAATCGAGAACCTTCAGGTTGTATCAACGCATAGTAAGAAGAGTTAGTTTCTTTGGCTACATCACGAGCAACAGCTTCAGTAGCCCTTTCTAAACCTCCGCCATGAAGTGCGCAAACACCGAATGAAGATCGGAGTTCCATCTCTTCGACTACGCCCGGTTTAGAGAGAAGGTCAGACAAACTTTCAATTTTTTCAACTTTTTTCATTTGTTTTTTTCTTTAAAGAAAGCTACACAGCTTAGAAAAATAATTGAAAGCAGAACACCTGAAGCAATAATCTCAAGAAGCACTGCCCACCTTTTTGGTTCTTCAAACCAGTTAAACGCTCTTTCAGGCCATTTAGAAAATAAATTAATTACTGGTCTTACTACCAATGTCCCTTTATACAGAACTCCTTCAACCAAAAGCCAAATACCTAAAAAAGAAAATCTAATAGCTTTTTTGGCTATACCAGTGAAAGCGGGACTCAACCCCCAGATTATAAAAGTCAACACTATTAGCCATAAAGCCAAACCAACTTCTAAACCTCCAACTTCTGAAATCCAAATTGTTAAATGTGATTGAAGGTCATTAATTTTCTCAACTATTTGATTAGTCCCTGACCCAGGGGAGTTTAAGGTTCTGATTTCATAGATTCCATAAATGAATAGATAAGCCCCTCCAACCATCAAAGAAAGAGCACCGATTAAATCTACATAAGGCAAGACTTTTCGAACGTTGCGAACAAGACCACCTCTTGCTAAAGCCAAAGACAATGTTGAAACAGTAACTACAGCACCTAAACCAAGGGCATAAGTAAGAAAAATTATAGTGCCTTCAAAAATTCCCTCTCTGCTAAAACTTCCTGAGATTTGGAGCAAAAATAGAGGTGCTGAACATCCAACTGAAACAACTGCATAAGAAACTCCGAAACCAATCACAGAAAGCATTTCATTTGATGCCGGACCTCTTCTATTTAGTAAAAAAACTTTCTTTTGGTTATTTTTAAACAAAAGTGAAAAACCGTATGGAATTAAAAGTGCCCCTAAAATGACAGTAATCCAAGGAGTTTTCTGAGCAATTGTTTCCTCATTAACCAGATGTGAGATTACAAACCCGAGAAAACCAAAAACACCTACAAATGTTGTTGTAAGAATCAGGCTCACAAATAGACCTCTTATTACTTGTTCTGGACGTGCTTGATTATCAGCAGTATCTCTACCAATGAAATATCCAAGCCAAGTAGGAAGCATTGCGAAACCACAAGGATTAATTGCCGTGACAATACCGAGGCTGAAAGGAAGAACTAATTCGATATCAAACATTTAAAAGTTCCAAAATTGATTTTTCAATAGCTTCTTCACTCATTGGACCTTGATGAACTTTTGACAATTGCCCCTCAATATCGAAAAAAGCAGTAACAGGAAGACCAATTGCATTTAATGATTTGGTGAACTTTCCATCAGGATCGCGTCCAAGCATGTAGGAAATATTAAGCTCTTCAGCTCTTTTGCTAGCTCTAGTTGGAGAGTCGCTTATGTTGATACCTATAAACTGTATTTTTTCAAAATGTTTACGATGAGATGCTTCGAAATAAGGCATTTCCTCTAAACAAGGAGTACACCAAGTAGCCCAAAGATTAATTACCATCGGTTTTTTATTTTCTTCAAAGATTTCTTTAAGGGTTATAGCTCCATCTTCTGTTTCGAAAGTTTGGTTAAAGATGTTTTGATTAACAAGTTCATTTTTTGCTGGACTACCACAAGAAACTGCGATTACTAAAAATGCAAATAAAAGTTTTTTCACACCTATAAAGGTAGTCGGGAGGTGGCCCTTACGACTATAGGGTCGTAAGTTCACCTCCCGACCAGCCTTTTAATCGAGGTTCGTTAAAGCGTCACCCCGATTTTTGGCCCATTATCAAGCAGAACGGAGGGTCGACTGCAGATGAACAGGTATAGGTATGACTGGAAGTTCGTCTTCTGGTCTGGAGATTTTACGTGGCCTTCCTCTTCCGCGTTTATTTGCCAGAATTTTTCCTTTTCGGAATAATTGACCGCCCCAAACTCCCCAAGGTTCATTACGATCTATAGCCGCTTCTAAACACAATGTTAGAGAAGGGCAATCTGCGCAAATTCTTTTGGCTCTAGCTATATCTCCCAAATCTTCAGAAAAGAAAATGCCGGTAGGTACACCAAGTTCTGCACATGCTGCATCTTCTCTCCAGATTTCATTTTTATATTCGATAGCAAACATTTTTTACTCCTTCTTAAATTGATCTCGAAAACGAAAAAAGCCGCCGGATTTTCCGGCGGCCGTGGTCTTTGCTTTTTAGCGATTAGCTAGTTGCTTCCCAGGGCCGCTTTATGGTGAAAAATCCGTACTTGTTAAACCAGAATGAAAGTGTTTCTACCATAAGAGTTGTTGGTTTAACTGGTGTCAGTACGTGTGAGGTTAAAGCATGATCAACGGTTCGATGACCGGAATTATTGTGAATTTTGTTATTCATGCTCATATTTTCTTTCAAAAAAACTGCAATGCAGTTTCAATAAACAAGTCTACCAAAACTACGTTGCGTGACCACTCAACACCTTTAAGTGAATTTTGTCAACTTATTTTTTAATAAAATAAGGATAATTCGTTATTTTTTCTGTAATTTAAGCAAATTTATAGGTTTTTATGCCCTGTTTTTCTTCAGGTAAAGCTTCACCAAGAATTCTTAGATGCTCAAGATGGGCGTAAGTTTCACTAGCTGCCATGTCACCCCATGATCTTTCTTTAAATAAGTGTTTCATATAATCTTCAACTGAAGCTTCACCTATTGAGTCCCCTGTTTCTCTGATTAATTGAAGACGATCTACATGATGTTCAATGATGTCATCTGCTCGTTCCACAAGATTATTGAAGGGGTGTCCATGGGCTGGTAAAACAAGCGAAACTTTTGAAAATTCTTTTGTTCTTTCTAATGAATTGAAAAACACCGCTAAAGGGTCTTCCATGTTGCCCATTCCACCAATATGTGGAGTGATTGTTGGTAGTACGTGATCTCCAGATAAGAAAAAGCCATCTACTGGATCGTATAAACATAAATGATCGTGAGTGTGTCCAGGAAGGTGTAGGGCTAGCCATGTTCTTCCGCCAATTTCTAACTCTTCAGAATCTTCTACGGTTATAGATGGCTTAGGAACTTGAAACGATTTTGAATCAGCTCCTGTGTTGGCTCCACTCCACTTTCTGAGTTCTTCAACTGAAGGTGGTTCTCTTTTAGTGCCCCAAGGGGTGGGGCGGCTGAGCATTTCTCTTAGTTTTTCAATGTCTTCATCATCTGCTAGATCCAAAGCAGCTGCATCAGGATCTTCCATAATGTCATCAGTGCCAAAAACCGATGAAAAAGAAGAATGAGTAAGAACTTCGACATCGTAGTCATCACGAAGTCTATGGACTCCGCCATAATGGTCAACATGACTATGGGTGACTATTGCTGTATGGATATGTTTAAAGCCAGTCCCAAGATCATTAAGTCGTTTCTCAAGAGAATTCCATGAATCTTTTCCCGGTAAACCTGGGTCCACTAGGGAAAAGCCGTTCTTATCTTCAAGAGCGTAACAATTTACATGTCCTAACCCAGGCATCGAAACGGGAAGCTGCAGTCGATAAATTCCCTTCGCAATTTCAACAACTTCTGTAGAAGCCGGTTCTTGTTCTTGCCTTATTGGGCGCGGAGACAAACCTGATTTTTCTGAATTAACTTTGTTCATTTGCTTATAAAAAGGTTTTTCCGATAATAAATTAGTTCTTCAACTGATTCACGAATATCGTCTAGAGCTCGATGGCCACCAGTTTTTTTCGGTGCAGAATTAATCACTTCCGGATTCCATCTTTTTGCAAGCTCTTTAATTGTTGATACATCTATAGATCTGTAATGGAAAAAAGATGCTAACTCTGGTAATCCTTCTGATAAAAATCTTCTATCAGTACCAATTGAATTACCACATAAAGGAACACTTCCAGGCTTTTCAATGTGTTGTTTTAAAAACTCTAAAGTTTCTTCACCAGCCATAGAGAGGGTGATCGTAGATTTATAAATCTCATCTAACAAACCACTGGAAGTATGCATTTGTTCCACATGTTTGCTCATGTTTTTTAACTTTTCAGATGATTGATGGATAACTAGATTAGGTCCAGTAGCAATTTCCTCAAGATCGTCATTAGTAATTAAGCTAGCGATCTCAACGATCACATCTTCTTTTGGGTCTAACCCCGTCATTTCTAAATCCATCCAAACCAACACAGTTTGATCATACGGGGTTGATGTGTCTGTTATTCACTAAGAAGTGCAAGTAAGGTCATATTTATGTTGAATATTCCAATTATTAGATTAATAGAAGATGCAATTATCCCTGTTTATGCAAAATCTGGTGATGCTGGTGCGGATTTAGTTGCAGCGGAGTCAGTTGTTTTAGAACCAGGTGGCGGCAGGGCTCTTATATCAACAGGGGTTGCAATAGCGATTCCTGAGGGATTTGCAGGATTTGTGCAACCGAGAAGTGGATTAGCATTAAAACATGGCGTTACATGTTTGAATACACCCGGTCTTATCGATTCTGGTTACCGAGGAGAATTAAAAGTAATACTGGTCAATACTGACCCAAAAGAAGCTTTTCAAGTAAATAAAGGTGAAAGAATAGCCCAGCTAGTAATTCAAAAAGTTGAAGAATGCGATTTCCAAGAGGTTGACGAGTTACCTGATTCAGAAAGAGGGGAAACTGGATTCGGTTCTTCAGGAAGGTAAAAGTTTTGAAAATAACATATCTTCCGACAGTCCATCCGCAACAGAAATCGGATCGAGCGTCTGGCTCTGATTCTCGAATGAGAAATATAACTAGACAGGCAGCGCATGAAGGCATTTGGAACCTTTCTTTGGCGAAAGAAGTTAAAGATTTATTTGATGAGAAAGCTTCTGAATGGTCAGCTACTCGAAATATTCCATCAAGAGGAGTTCCGGTTCAAGATGCTTTAGAGAGAGGTCAGGTTAAAGGGAAAAGAGTCGTCGATTTAGGTGCCGGTACAGGTTTAGCAACTCAAATTTTACGAAACAAGTTTGAAAATGTTATCGCAGTAGACATTTCGCAAGAGATGATTGTTAATTCAGTGGCATCAAGAACTTCTCAAATTTGTGCAGATGGTTTTAGTCTCCCATTTCCAAATAACTCTATTGATGTTTTTTTAGCTATGAATATGATTCTTTTTCCAAATGAGATTGAAAGGTGCCTAAGAAACGAAGGATTTTTAATATGGATAAGCAGCAGGGGTTCCGATACTCCTATTTATCTCCCTCCGGAAGAAGTCATAGATTTGATGTCAAGTAACAGTGATGCTGAGTGGTCAGGAATTTCAGCACATGCTATAGAAGCAACCTGGTTAGTAGCGAAACGATCAGCTACCAATTAGCACCAATTGAAACAGAGTCGTTATCCGCTCTTATTTCAGCAGAGATTCTGTTTTCAAATGTTTGAAATTCTATTTCTATCCAGGAGCCGGATACAGAAAGCTCATTAAGTTTTTGTTGCATCGAAATCGCTAGTTCGCTTACTACAGCCGGATCAATTTTGTGGATTCTTAGAATGGACGCTAAAGCAACTCTAGAAATTTCTGCACTGTCACACTTTGGAGAAAATTTGATACTAGTGGACTTAGTCTTGTCATCACTCATCTGACAAGTGTGTCATCAAATCGGATACTTTTATTCGCTGGGAAAAAATTTTTCTACAAATTGAAAATTTGAATTTTTGAAGACAGCATGTGAAATGGCAGTAATAGTCGATAAAGCAATTTGGCCTTATAAAGGGAAACTATGGGCTCATCTTGCAAGTGATAAAAATTTGGATGAGTTACATAGTTTTGCTGAATTGCTGGGTCTTCGTCTTATGTCATTTCAGGGTGACCACTATGACATTCCAGAAGAAGTCAGAGACAAGGCAATCGAATTGGGAGCAGAAGAAATAGATGGACGTGATTTGTTGTCTCGTTTGAAGAAAGCAGAATTACGATTACCTGCATCTGAACGTCCAGGTAAGTGGGAAAAATTGTGCTTTCTTAGACCAACAGGTGAACCGCCTAATTTGGGAGGCTTTATCTTAAAAAAATCAGTTCCAGAAATAGAAATTTTGGTTAAAGCTGATTGGGGTTTGGCTGAGGTTACGGTATTTAAAAGAGATAAGGAAGTAGCTTTAGTGATTCAAGATCCAAGCGGTTTGGACGTCAGAAGAAAATTTTTACAAGATGTAGAGTGGCGGTGCATTGATGGCAAACTTTTGGAAATTTTGATTTAAGAGTCAGGATCATTTGTGAGAAAAAAGTACTTCTACTTATTTATTTTACCTCTAATGTTTTGGCCATTCTTTTCATGCGCGAGTAGTGAAAATATGATCGAAACTACGACTCAGACGACTCAGACGACTCAACCTAAAGTTGAAAAATCTGAGTTTCCAAATGGTTGGATACAAATTGGTACTGACACTTTCAGATTAGTTTTTAAATGTTATAAAAATCAGTTAGGAGAACCAGTAGCAATAGGAACTACTACAGATTCCAGTACAGGAGAAAGCGTTGAAGCATTGATTCAAGTTTTTGAAGGGAAACCGTATGTGGGCGTATTGAAAAACGGTTCAACAATGTTTGAATCTTCATTAAACGAGACTCTCGACATTTCAGTAGATGGTTATGAGATCAAATCTGATGTCATAACTTGGCAAAAGGATATAGATCTGCAATCAGCTTATGGTGAAAGTGTCGGGTTTGGATCTCTGTTTGTGCAATGTGAAAAGTTTGAGGCGGATCTTCTTGAAGAGAAGATGAATAATTAACAGATTTCAGTCATTTCAACCCAAGGAAGCCGACCTGACCAAAGTTTTGTAATTACTCGTCCATTACTTTTGAAAACAACGCGAAAATCTTTATCTGATGAGTCGCTAGGAACATAAATAAGAAGCTTTTCTGAAGAATTGGGAAGCACCCTTGTTTCTATTTTTTCTCCAAATAGTTCATTAATTAATAATTCTGTGTCTCCAATACCAGCTCCTGATCGTGTTCTGATTAACTCATTTTCTACATCTACGCGTTCTACGGTATTTTCTATTATCCAAAAAGTAATTCCGTCAGGCCCTCTATCTGGTATCGCTAAAAAGCATTCGCCTCTTGGTGTAACAGGAGAAAATCTTGTTCCAGCTGCTTTTTGAGCAGCATTTACTGTCATACCGAATGTGACAGTGTCAAGTCCGACAGTACTGATAGATGAAAAGTTATCAAGAGTTACAGCGCCTTCAATTTTGATTTCTGGAAGAGTCCCAACAGGTGTTTTAGGAGACAAGACAGTTGTGGTTGTAGTTGTTGTTGTCGTGCTGGTCGTGGTTGTTGTTATTGGTGTTTGAAAAGCCTGAAAGTCGTTGTTGTCTGTATCAATTGCACCCAGCCAGATAATTGCAGCCACTAAAGCAGTTCCCAAGATACTAAATAAAATAAAACGCATATTATGAGGTTAGAAGAAATCTTTTAATTTGTGATTTCAACCATCTCTTTAGGTCTTTCTTCAGATTCAGTCTTATTTCAACTTGAATGGAATGATAAACCGGCTAGTCTACATTTTGGGTCGCTAGCTCATCGGGTAGAGCAGGGGACTTTTAATCCCAAGGTGCCGGGTTCGAGCCCCGGGCGGCCTACTTAAAAAAGGGCAGTTTATGAATCTGCAGTTTAACTTAGAGACAAGACCCATCGTTTGCACGTGAAGTATTTAACTGATTGGGTAAGAAAAAACACTCGTGGACTTTTATTAATCGTTACTGTTGGAATTATTGCTGAGTTAATTAGCAATTTTAACAGCCGGCTATCGTCTCCTGTGGTTGCGCTAGTTATTGGGTTTTGTCTCGTCAATTTTGGACTTGTAAAAGAATGGGCAAAGCCATCTTTGGATTTAGCTGCCGGTCGCATATTAAAAATAGGGATTTGCTTGCTTGGTTTCAGGCTTGCATTTTCAGAGATTACTGAAATCGGTAGTCCAATAGGAATTATCGTTGTAATTGCAGTTGTAATAATCGTATTTTTTGGTATTCAAAAAATTAGCGCTGCCTTTTCTGTAAATAAGTCTTTATCTCTCTTAGTTGCTTCAGGATTCTCAATTTGTGGGGTCTCAGCAATTGCTGCCATGAAACCTCTAAGTGGAGCTGATGAAGAAGAAACCGGTTATGCAGTTGGGCTAGTAACACTATTTGGTTCTATTGCTGTTTTTGTTTTCCCAATAGTTCAAGAAATTTTTCAACTTGATGAGAATCTATTTGGTTGGTGGATTGGGTTATCTGTTCATGACACTGGTCAAGTAGTTGCTGCTGCATCTGCTGTAAGTGAAAATACTTTAGATTCTGCAGTTTTAGTAAAAATGTGCCGGATTTTAATGCTTGCACCGCTACTGATGTTTGTGTCAATCACACAACAGAACAGAGAAAAAATTAAGACAAAATGGAGCTTACCTATTCCTTTTTTTATTGTCGGATTTATTGCAGCAGCAACGATTAGATCAACGTCGCTTTTCTCCGATGAGTTAATTCAAAATATAGGGCAAGTAAGAAATTTTCTGATAACAATCGCGATGTTTGGTCTAGGCTCAGGTGTTCGTATTAGAGGTTTAAAGAAACTTGGTCGTCAACCTATGGCTCTCGGGTTTGTCTCCTGGATAGCAGTTTTAGTCGTTACTGGTGCGGGTGTATTGATTCAAAATCAAATCTGATAGCTATTTAAAGGGGAAGATTAATCTGTTTAGCTTCCACGAATTCATACATTCCGAAACGCCCTAATTCTCTACCATTACCGGATTTTTTGTATCCACCAAATGGTGCATCAGTATTCAAAAAAGAACCATTCATATCAACTTCGCCAGTGCGAAGTTTTTTAGCCACGTTTAGAGCTCTTTCATTGTCGGAACTCCAAACGCCCCCTGACAATCCGTAGTCAGAGTCATTTGCTATTCTGACCGCGTCATCTTCATCTTCATAACCGATAATTGAAAGTACAGGGCCGAAAATTTCCTCTTGGGCTATTGTCATAGAGTTATCGACATCAGCAAAAACTGTGGGTTTTGTAAAATAACCAGTTTCTAGCCCGTCAGGCTTACCAACACCACCAGTTACTAATGTTGCACCTTCGTCTATACCTGTTTGAATATAGTTTTGGACTCTCTCCCACTGGGCTTGAGAAACCAGAGGCCCTAATTTGCTAGTTTCATCGTCTGCAGGTCCAACAGTAAATCCTGCAGCTGCCTGAGCAGCCAGATCAGCTGCCTCTTCCATTTTGTTCGTAGGAACAAGTAGACGTGTTAATGCACTACAAGTTTGACCTGAGTTAAGAAAACAAGCTCCGACAGCAGATGGGATCGCTGCAGAAAAATCTGCGTCATCAAGAATAATGTTTGCGGATTTGCCGCCTAGTTCTTGATGTACACGAGTTACGTTGGCGGCTGCTACTTCAGCTACACGGGTGCCAGCACGTGTTGAACCGGTGAAAGACACCATGTCAACATCTGGATGAGCTGCAATAGCTTCTCCTACTACAGGGCCAACTCCTGAAACAAGATTGAAGACACCTTTTGGAAAGTTCAATTCGTCGATTATCTCCGCGAGAAGAAATGCGTTTAAAGGAGCTACTTCACTCGGTTTTAGTACAACTGTGCAACCTACAGCCATGGCTGGAGCGACTTTTGCCATGATTTGATGTAGCGGATAGTTCCATGGAGTTATACAACCCACTACTCCGACAGGTTCACGAGTAACTAATGAACGTCCGATATTTTCTTCAAATGGGAAATCTCTAGCTGTACCGGAAACACTTGCGGTTGTACTTGCTGGAAGACCAGCTTGGATCATCATTGACATTTTCCCCGGCATGCCCACTTCTTGAGAAATGAGTTCACCTATTTCAGCACTTTTTTCACCGAGTTTTGCTGCTAATCCTTCGATATATGAGAGTCTTTCTTCAAGAGGCATTGCCGCCCATTCTGGGAAAGCCTCTTTAGCTGCTTTGATAGCTAAATCAACATCTTCTTTCGTGCCTGCGGGAGTTGATCCAATCACTTCTTCAGTTGAAGGATTAATTACGTCGATACTTTCTGATCCGCTTGAAGAGATCCAATTTCCATCAACGTAGATTTCGCTTCGGTTATTCATTTTTTTCCTTTTTGGTCAGCGATGTAATAAGCAAATTACATCGGATTTAAATTTTTTAATCGGCTATTTGTTTTGCCAATGCAGGTGGAGCTTTCACAAGGTAACTGATGTCAAGAAAATCAGTTAACTGTTCAGTTGTTGCATCAGTGAGTCTAATTAGGAGATTGCCATAGCCGTCATAATGTGGAGTTGTAAACAAAACTCCTTCGTATTGTTCTAAAAGTGCTTCTTTTTCATCTAATTCACAGAAAATTACGAGTACTTCAGTATCTGATATCTCATCGCGTTCATATTCACGTTCACTCCAGATGCGACAGAAGCCTTTACCTCTCACTTTCAGTCCTGCTGTTCCATAGATAGTTGTTTCTTCCACTTCTGGAAGTCCCATTCCTATTTTCCAGACATCGTTAAAGGTTGCCATTTGGTTCCTTTCGAGGATCAAAGCGCAAATGATATTCTCTATACATTTTCGCATCATTAAGGAAAAAAAAGAACCTAAAAGTTTTCACTGTAGAACTTGGGTTGTTTCAGAATGTTTTTTCCTGTACCAATTTGTAATGGAGAACGAGAAACAAAAATGAGAAAAGTTGAACTACCTAGTATTGATATTAATGCTTTGACTTTTACTAGTAACAGTAAGCACATGGCTTCTTCTAAATTGATCGAGGCTTTTGAAGATATTGGCTTTGCTGTAGTTGTGGGACATGGGATAGGGGTTGAACGTTTACTTGAAATGAGAGACTTGTTAATTCGTGTGTTTGATGTTTCTGATTCAATTAAAGAAAACTTAACAATTTCACGAGATGACTATCGAGGATATATACCACTAGGATTTTTCTCTCCCAATGAAAAAAATGCTCGAACCGTAACAGAGCCGGATGCTTATGAAGGTTTTAAATTGCATTGGGAATGTCCAGAAAATAACCCTGTTAGAGATGAGTGCGCACTTTATGGTTCAAACAAATGGGTTAAACAGGTTGACAAAATGTCACAAATAGTTCTTTCTTATTGGAATGATTGCGATCGTTTGGCTTCGACACTTTTCCAGCAGATGGCTATGGCATTAGATCTAGAACAAAATGTATTCTTAGATTTTTTTCAGGAACCATTAACGAATATGACTTTGCTTCATTATCCGGTTTCAGTTTCCAAATCCCATATTTCAGGTATTCACCCTCATAAAGACATAAGTGCGATAACTATTCTGCATCCTGATCCTGCAGGAGGTCTAGAAATTCGAACACGCGAAGGTGAATGGATTGAAATTTTCTGTCCACCTGAAGCACTTTTGGTAAATATTGGCGACTTGATGGAGGTTTGGTCTGGAGGAAGATTCATTTCAACACCACACCGTGTGTTCAACCGAGGTCAAGAATCTCGTTACAGTGCACCGTATTTTTCTGTTCCCCGTCATTCAACCCTAGTGAAACCTTTAGTTGAGTATGAAAACAGTTTTGAGGAGAGAGAAATATTAGCTGGTGAGGTATCAGCTGAAGTTTGGAGAACAAACTGGCTTGATGAAAGCCCCTCCAAATCTGGTTATCAACTAGGGGCAATAAATTAGTTTTGCTATTAGATCCCTCAACTTTCTAGGCCTGAGTTAGATCATCTGGGGTAGCCGGAATGCTCTCATCAAGCTGGTGGTAATCTGAAACCGAGTTACTAAAAATATTTAATACAGTTTTAAGACCGGTTGGAGGATCTAAAGCCCCGGCAGTTATAGCTCTTGTTTTATCTCTCCCTCTGTCTTCCCAAAAAAGACTTGATCCGCAATTAGAGCAGAATCCATATTTGACTTCTTCAGTCCTGTTCCACCAAGTTAGAGTCGAGTCAGACTCAAAGGTGAAATTTTCAATCTCAGCAGATGTACCGGCCATAAAGTGACCCGTCCAGTGACGACACGGATCGCAATGACAATTAACGACGCCTCTTAATTCTCCTTTTATACGAAAACGAATACTTCCACATGCACAACCTCCAGTTACTTGGTTTTCAAAATTTTGGTTTGATGTTTTCTTATTATTCATTTTTCTCCTTAGCTAACTTGAAATCGGATACGGATTCTCTGGTTCCCTTTTTCGTTTACCATTCAGCAAGGTTCCAATAGGCGTGTATCTGACAAATAGTTGGTAAGAAGCTAATAAAACCGGGCTTACCAAAATACAAATCAGTAAAAACTTAAGAAATGGAAAAATTTCCCAGTCTCTAAATAGCCATTGAGTTGCTATAACAAGTGGTAAATGTGTGATGTACATCCAATAGGACGCATCAGACAAATAGCGAACTCCACTTCTCTCAGTGGCAAAAAGTTTTCTAAAAAGCCCTATTAGTCCAAATGACATTCCCCAGACATACACGACTTGTAAAAGTGAAGCGATAAACCAAGAATCACCGTCAAAAGTTGCTCCTAAACCTGCAGGCAGGACACCTAACATCGTTATTGGAAGTATCAGATACCATCTCTTACCCAAATGATCCATTAATGGTTCAGATTCTTTCGTTTTCATTCCGAAAGTAATTGAACCAAAAGAAAAGAAAAGACCGTAGTAAACAAGAAGGTGCGCTGGTGGAAAAACCTCTGTAAAAGTATCAGGTCCAAAGGATTCATTATTTCCACCATCACCCATTTGTAATTGCAAAAAAAGAGAAGCAGGTAAAAATAGCCAAATAAAGTTACTTTTAAAGTTAGGTAATTTTATTAGTTGTGATCTAAATGTTTGGAAAATAATTGACGTGATGCAGAAACCTGCAACCATCCAACACAAAAACCATAAAAACCACAAATGATGGAATTGGTTCAACCAGGATTTTATATTTTTTTCATTTTTCGAATCTTCTTGTTCATTTCCAGCCCAGTTAAACCAAAAAAGATCACTCCAACCCTGTCCTGATTCGCGAATATCTTTAGCACCAAAATCGACAAGGATTTCAGCACTTTTAGTGCTACCAGCAAAAACAGCTAAAACTAGAGGGGTTTCATCTTTAGTATTTAGCGGGTCCGGTTCTGCACCCGCTTCAAGAAGTATCTCAATGATTTCATGGTTGCCGAGCAGTGCCGCTAGGTGCAAAGGGGTGTAGGCGTCGTCACCGCGAACATGAATATCAGCACCTGATGAAATTGCATTTTCAACTCCATTTACACTTCCTGAAAAAATCGGTGTCCAAATGTCATCAACATTTTGTGTTTTCTCGTATTCCGACTTTGCTGCCTCTTCACTAACCCAGTTCATCAGAGGGATTATCGTCACGAAGCAAAGAAGCAACGGAAGAAAAATTCTTTTGAATCTATGCCAAACGAGTTGATTCAGGCCGCGCTTTTGCCAAATCATTGAAGTAAAAAATCCACTGAGAAGGAAAAAGAGTTGCATGCGAAAGCCATGAATCCCTAATACAAGCCACCAGAAGAACTCGCTGCCAGCTCTAACATCATTGACTGACCAAACGCCACCGAGAAAAGACATAGCGGCATGAAGCACAATCCCAAGGAGCATGGCAAAACCCCTTAATGCATCAAGGTCATGCCACCTTTTAGACGAATTTTTTTCTTGTGCTAAGTGGCTTTCTGGGCCTTCCATATTTTTCAGAATATAAAACTAATTCGTGAAAATGTCTAGAACGGTTTGCCAGCCTTTGTCCTTGCCAAAATCACGATAGAAATCACAAAACCCACAATTAGTGCACGCCACATAGCCAAATTTATTATTCTGCAGGTTCATGTAACGGGAAAAGCCTCCACCCGTTGTTCGGATTGTCCCTGTTTCTGATTCAAGGCCACCACATTTTGCGCATTTAAAGTTGATGTCAGACATTTAATCCCCTTTTGTTGACAGTTATTAAAACATTAAGTCAATTTCACGGTTATTTGGGTATTGGCATTTTTTGTGCTGAATGAAAATATCTAATTTATTTACTGGTTTAAGAACAATGTAAAGATTTGAAATTTACTGTGAGACAGTTTTGACTGTGTAGGCGGTGTAAAATACTATTGTTATTATCTTCAAGTTTTTAAGGACACAAAATGGTAACACTTACAGAAGAAGCTACGAAAAAAGTTACTGAATTATTAGCTCAGGAAACTGAAGACATGGCTTTGCGTGTAGCCGTAAGGCCAGGGGGATGCTCGGGCTTCAGTTACGAAATGTATTTTGATACCGACAAAGCTGAAGACGACGTTGAAAAGACTTTTGATGAAGTTCGTGTTGTAGTCGATCCATCTAGCGCAGAACTACTAGTAGGTGCAACTCTTGATTTTAAAGACGGACTTAATGGAGCGGGTTTTGCAATTGATAATCCGAATGCTCAAAAGACCTGTGGTTGTGGAAAGTCTTTTTCATAATTGCGTTTAAACAACAGTCGCTAAAGCTTCAGAGACCTCTTTTGAATCCATAGCAAAATTAAGGATGCTTGTAATAACACCTTCTGCGTTTGTGACAATCAGACTTGGTTCAAAATTAAGACCCAAAACTCCGATTATGGGCGTAGTAGAAAAGTTTTGTTTTTCAGGTTCTTTGAATACTTCAACATGAATTATTGACAATTCTTTATCAAGAATTTCTGATTGCTTAATAAGTATTTCGAGAGCAGGTCCACAAACGTCCGTCTGGCAAAAACGTGGAGTGGAAACAAGTAGTGCGGTAGGTAGAGATTTTTCTAAGGATTCATCGAGGCTTATTTTATGAAGCGGACAAACTCCTGAAGATTTAGTGCAAATAGGTTTTACGTCTAAATTATCTTCAAATGTTGGAGTTTTAATAGAGCGCATTTTTTGCCCTAATTGAACCAAGTTAATTTCTGACTGTTCAACAACTAGTATTTTGTGGTGGCCGTTTAGATTTTTTCCTTCTACTTTGTATTCCCCTGGTCTAGATGGACTAAAAATTAGAGGAAAATATGGAATTACACCGGGCTCACCGTGGCGACTAATTTCTCCTTCGAAAATAGTTTCACCAGTGGATATTTCTGTCACGGACAGATCAATTGAGTTTGGAACATTTTCAGTAATTGGAAAGCCTTCTTCTCCGATAAGAGTGTAAGGCGCGCGCTGTCCTGGGCTGTTAGTAAAAACTGTTGGGGCCTGGTACCCATCAGCGAAACGAGCTCCAAGTGATAGTGTTTGAGAATTTTTATCATTTGCACAGTTTGTAAGTACTATTCCACCTGTGAAACCAGCAATACTGATTAGAGCCTGACGTCTAGACAGAAGAAACTTGTTGGCAACCACAATTAAAGATTACTAGTTAGTTGGATCGACAACTTACGGAGAACAATCCTTTTATGAATGATCAAAGAGAATTATCAATAAAAGTAGATGGAGAGATGTTTGTTGTTAATGACGAAGATCTGACATTATTGGACTTTTTGCGGAGTCATGTTGGTATAACTTCCGTAAAAGACGGCTGTAGCCCTCAAGGGCAGTGCGGTTGTTGCACAGTTTTGGTAGATGGTCAAGCCAGAGTTTCTTGTGTAACTCCTGTAAAAAGAGTCATTGGTCGGGAAATAGAGACTTTGGAAGGTTTGGATGACACACTAAAAAATACTTGGGCCAAAGCATTTATTGATGCAGGGGCTAGTCAGTGTGGATTTTGCACACCTGGGATAATCATGCGATTTGCAGCACTTCAGAAAAGTGGAGAAAAAACAGAGATAGAAAAAGTTAAACGTTCTTTACACGCCCATCTTTGTAGGTGTACCGGATGGCAAACAATATTAGAAGCGTGGGATGACTTCGGAAATTCAGAAGTAGCGATTGAAAATGATAAAGCTTCTGAGCGTGCAAGCATTGAAGGTAGGACACCTCAAAAAATTGGTTTTGATACTGCTTTAGGTAAGGGTGGTTTCTCTGCTGATATAGCGCCATCAAATTGCTTAATAGCTGTACCGGATCAGCTGGGAGGTTGGTCTTTGGGTGAAAGTTTGACCGAAGCTAGAAACGCTTCAAAAAAAATCCAAGGTAGAAGAACCACAGTAAAAGCAGTTCCACCTATAGAGCTCCCAACAGGAGATTGGGATGCAGTTCTCAGAACTAACTGGGTTGAACCAGGGTATTTAGAAACAGACTCTTCATGGTGTGAACCTGGCGGAGAGCCTTCAACACCTCTAGCTAACGGTGGTGCTTTCGGTTCAAAATTTGAATCAGTTGCACCGAGTGCAGCGAGGCAATTAGCAGACAAATACAAAAGGCCTGTTTTGGTACTTTTATCAAGAGAAGATTCTGTTCATTTGGGTCACAAAAGACCTCCTATTGCGGGTGGTGTAAACAAAAATGGAGAAGGGATTATAAGAGTTGCTAGAACCCCAGGAATAGCTGATGCCATTAATTCAGTAGCACCAAAAATTGAGGTGCAGGAAATTGATTTACCAGGCCCCATAACTTCGTCGAAAGTAAGAGCGGCAGGCTGGGCTGAAGCGAAAATTTTACTATGCGGAGCTTTCGGTGAAGTTGGGACGATTATTTCGCCTGATGGATCAGAGGCTTCTGCAGAAATTGATGAAAAAAGTATAAACATCTCAGTCCGCTGTGGTGAGGTATTGAATGAGACAGTTTTGAGATCGTATTGCATAGGTGCTGCACACATGGCATGGAGTTGGGTTACTTCAGAATCTCTAGCTGTTGATGTAAATGGCCTAATACAGGATTTAACAGTTAGATCGTTTGGAATTGTTCGAGCCGGTGAAATGCCTGAAGTGAATGTTGAAATTCAGCCTGATTCGAGTAAAGCAGTCAATGGCTCAGATGCTGTGTTTGTTGCGGTTGCAGCAGCTACTTGGATACACAAAGGAACTTTACCTGAATGGCCCGTTGGTAATTAAGGGTGTAGTTTTAGTTGAACTAAGGAGAAAATATGAGCAAGCCAGTTGGTCCGTATACGCCCGCAATTCATGCAGGGGATTTTTTGATTGTAAGTGGTCAGATAGGTCATATCGATGGAGTTCTTGTTGAAGGTGGCCTTGAATCTGAAACTCCTCAGGCTTTGGAAAACCTAAAAAAACTGCTTGAGGCTGAAGGGTCTTCATTAAATCAAGTTGTAAAAACAACGGTCTTCTTGACCGATATTGATAACTACGGGCGAATGAACGAAATTTATTGTTCTATATTCGATGAACACAGGCCTGCACGCTCTGCAGTGGCTGTAGCGGCTTTACCATTGGGTGCTTGCATAGAAATCGAAGCTCTCGTTTATAAAAACTGAAGTTTTTCACTTAATCTTTTTTGGACATGGATGTGTGAGTCTATTTTTATGGCAGAATGCACGTATGGGTGGAGCCGTGATCATGATAATTTTGCTGGTGGTAGTAATGCCTATAGCAATTCTGATGAGTGGCGCTCTAGCAGCAGCTGTAATAGGTGGGTTAGTCAAAAAGGATGTTGATAAGAGCCATGAAGAATCAGAGCTTCTTGAATTAAGCGAATCTAATCCTTGGTTAGAAGAAAAAACAGCTGATTAAGTTAAGAGCCCCAACGAGATTGACCGAATCTGTAACCTACGGACCTTACTGTTGAGATCAGATTGGCATGCTCCTCACCAAGTTTTGCTCTGAGTCTTCTTATATGAACATCAACTGTTCGGCCTCCGCCATAATAGTCGTAACCCCACACCTCACTTAGAAGTGTTTCTCGAGTAAAAACTTTTCCAGGTCGCATTGCTAAGAAACGAAGTAACTCATACTCCATATAGGTTAAATCTAAAGGTGAATCATCGATAGTTGCTTGGTATGTTTCGATATTTAAAACGAGTGAACCGTATTTAATAAGCTCAGGTTCTGTGCCCAAACCAAATTTTACGAAAAGGTTATTGAGCCTTATTTCTAACTCTTCAGGGTGAAAAGGCGTTATGCAGAAATCATCGAAAAGGTTTTCATCTATTTTGAAATTATTTAATTGGCCTTTGCTGATTAGTAGGAGAATAGGGACTAAAGGATTTTCTGTTTGACGTAGTTGTTTGCAAAGTGAAAGTGCTTCTTCTGGGTCTGTGTCAGCAACTATGACTCCAGCTCCCCAACCGGCATCAGGCTGGTCTGAAAGAGCAGAATCGGAATCGTTAACTGCTTTCCAAATCCACCCATTTTCATCTAGACATTGAGACAATTCAGGTGGCGGTGGAGCTGGAAAAATCAGGAGTGTTTCAATCATCAAATCTCTCACTACCAGTTCGGAAGGTATTGTTCGATTTCAAAAGGTGTCACCTGACGTTGATACTCATTCCATTCTGTCCTTTTATTTCTTAGAAACCATTCAAAGATATGGTCACCAAGAGTCTCTCGGACTAAATCTGATTCTTCCATTTCATCTAAAGCTTCGGCAAGGTTTGCCGGCAAACTATCCACACCCAGATCTTTTTGTTCTGAGCGACTCATTTCATATAGATTTGTTGTTGCTTCGGATGGAAGCTCGTAGTTCTCTTTAATTCCTTTCAAGCCAGCTGCAAGCATTACAGAAAATGCAAGGTAGGGATTACAAGCGGGATCTACTGCCCTGTATTCGATTCTCGCTGAATCAGGTTTGTCTTGTTTATGAACGGGTATTCGGACCAGTGACGATCTGTTATTACGCGCCCAAGAAACATAACGTGGGGCTTCGTAACCCTCATTAATTCTTTTATATGAGTTAACCAGTTGGTTTGTTACTGCGGTTATTTCCCGAGCATGATGAAGAAGTCCGGCTACGAATGATTGCCCAATTGAGGAGAGATTTCCAGACGGGTCATGAAAGACATTTTTTCCTTTACTAAATAAGGAAAGGTGTGTGTGCATCCCCGAGCCTTGGACCCCGTTAAGAGGTTTGGGCATAAATGTAGCGTATACACCCCGATCGATAGCTATTTTCTTAACGGCTAAGCGTAGAGTCATAACTGAATCAGCCATTGTCAAGGCATCTGTGTACTGCAAATCTATTTCATGCTGACTGGGACTGTCTTCATGAAAAGAGTACTCAACAGGTATGGAAAGAGCCTCAAGCATATGAAGTGTGTGCCTTCGAAGATCGGAAGCTACATCCATCGTTGTTAAATCAAAATATGAGGCTTGATCTAGTGGTATTGGCTGCAAACCATTTTCTTGGTTAGCAAAATAGAAGAACTCTATTTCTGGAGCGCAAAACATTTCATAACCATCTTCTCTAGCTTGATCTATATTTCTCCGTAAAACCTGTCTCGGGTCACCGGCAAAGGGCGTGCCATCTAGATTTGTTATGTCGCAAAACATAGTTCCAGAAGCCTCATCATCTGCTACCCATGGAAGCAATTCAAAAGTTGAAGGATCAGGTCTTGCCAGCACGTCGCTTTCTTGGATTCTGCTAAAACCATCAATCGCTGAACCATCAAATTGGAGACCTTCTTCAAAAACCGTTTCTAGTTCAGCAGGTGAGATAGCGACTGATTTGTGGCGACCTAAAACGTCAGTGAACCAGAGGCGAATTAGCCTAACGCCACGCTCTTCCACGGTCCGAAAAACGTAGTCGAACTGCGCATGATTACGATTTTCTTGAATTTTGTTCATCACCAAGGATTATCGAAAATTTCTCTAAGGACAACCTATTTTCTTACGTTAATAATTTGTTAACAAATATCTAATAACTTTGAATCTCATTCCTGCGGTGTAAAAATGTTTTCATCAATTATCTAATAAGAATTTTTTTACGAAAAAATGGAGAAAATTATGTCAATAAGAGCTGAATATATTTGGATCGACGGCACTGTTCCTTTGCCGTATATGCGTTCTAAAACAAAAATAGTTGACAATTCTAGTGATCTTCCGATTTGGGGTTTTGACGGTTCAAGTACAAATCAGGCACCTGGTGACAACTCTGATTGTGTACTTAACCCAGTTTTTTCTTGCCCTGATCCGATCAGAGGCGGTGACGATATTCTTGTTCTGTGTGAGGTTCTCCTACCTGATGGAGAAATGACACCACATCCAACTAATACACGTTCAGCTTGTGTAGAAGTTTTCGAAAAGTATAAAGATCAAGAACCTCTATTTGGAATTGAACAGGAGTACACCTTTTTCATGGAAGGAAGGCCTTTAGGTTGGCCTGTTGAAGGTTATCCAGCCCCACAAGGCCCTTATTATTGCGGAGTTGGTGCAATTGAAATTGCGGGTAGAGATATCGTTGAAGCTCATACTAAAGCTTGCATGGATGCAGGATTAGCTATTTCTGGAACAAATGCTGAAGTTATGCTCGGGCAATGGGAATTCCAGATTGGACCAGTTGATACGGTAGCAGTTGCTGATCAGATATGGATGGCTCGTTATCTTCTCTATCGTGTCGCTGAAGATTTTGGGGTTGACGCTTCGGTAGCTGCAAAACCCATGAAGGGTGATTGGAATGGAGCTGGGGCGCACACCAATTTTTCTACAAATGCTATGCGTGAAAATTATGATGCAATTATCACCGCGTGTGAATCATTGGGAGCTGAGGGAAAGCCAGCTGAACACATTGCCGGGTATGGAATTGGAACTGAAGAGCGTTTAACCGGAGAACACGAAACTCAAAGATATGACCAATTCAGTTACGGGGTATCTGACCGTGGTGCTTCAATCCGCATCCCATGGCAAGTCCATCTTGATCAAAAAGGTTATATTGAAGATCGTCGACCAAATGCCAACATGGATCCATATGTGGTAACTAGGTTGATAACAAATACTTGTTGTTCAGCTCTGGCATAATTGAAGCATTCTAAAAAAATGGTGATATAAATTTTTTATGCGTATAGCCGCCGTTCAAGATTCACCAGTTTTTCTTGATCGCGCAGCGACTTTAGATGTTGTTCAGAAACGCATCACTGAAGCTGGTGAAGGTGGTGCTGATTTAATTGCATTCCCTGAAGTTTTTGTTTCTGGTTATCCTGTCTGGATTGATATAACTGATGCTTCAGCTTGGGAGAAAAGGTCCCAACAGGAAGCTTTCGCCTACTATCTCGATCAATCTGTAGAACTCAGTAGTTCCGAGTTTGTTAACGTAATTGATGCAGTACGAGACTCAAATGCTTTTACTTATTTAGGTGTAGTAGAACGAGCTGCTTCAGGTGGATCTGTTTATTGTTCCTTAGTAGCTATTCATCCAAAAGATGGGATTGTTGGGGTTCATCGTAAGTTAAAACCCACTTACGGTGAGCGTTTGATCTGGGCGGATGGTGATGGAGAAGGATTGGTAGCACACCAGTATAAGGGTGTCAGATTGTCAGGTTTAAATTGTTGGGAAAATTGGATGCCGTTGGCCCGTACAGCCATGTACAGCACCGGTGCTCAAATCCATGTCGCGGCTTGGCCGGGTTCTGTTGGACTAACCGAAGACATCACAAGATTCATTGCTAAGGAAGGACGCTTATTTGTAGTCAGTGTCGGTGCGGTGTATGACGCGAAGATGATTCCTGATGATTTTCCTTTGAAGAATCAGATACCTGACACAGGAAAATTCCATAATGGCGGTACCTGTATTGCTGGACCGGATGGACGATGGATTGTTGAACCTGTCAGTGATGATAAGGGAATTATTTGGGCGGATCTAGATATTGATGAGATACCTTTACAGCGTCACAACTTCGACCCAACCGGACACTACAGCAGACCTGATGTATTGAGTCTCACTATTGATAAGACTCGTCTTGCCCCGTAATTACTTTTTTAGATTGAAGTTAGGATTTTGAAAGGTTTCCTTCCTAAAGCGCATATATAGATAACTCAGCAAAAGTGTTCTAGTTTTTAAATGGAAGGAATTTTTAATGAAAGATTCGATTATCAAGTGGGTCGCTGGCGTTGCATTGGTATCTGTTATAGCGATTGCGGCAATTTTTGCAGTTGATAATGGAGCAACTTCAGATTCTGTTCAACAAGAAAAATTTCAGACTCTGGAAAATAAGGACGAGAAGCAAGCAAAGGTTGAAAAGGATGAACGATTAAAAGTCAAGAAAAAAATTAAGCGAGAAAAACGTAGAAAAGAATCTACACACTTACCTCCGATGATGGGTCCGA
>CEPK01152596.1_pt1 | contig 60955 bp, 59 predicted proteins | sample 356231 | NCBI WGS metagenome assembly CEPK01 (sample SAMEA2620259, study PRJEB7988) | marine metagenome | biome: marine biome (ENVO:00000447); feature: deep chlorophyll maximum layer (ENVO:xxxxxxxx); material: "saline water (ENVO:00002010), including plankton (ENVO:xxxxxxxx)" | depth 80 m
ATTGGTTGCCACACCAGCGTTTAGTGCAAATTCCATGGGCGCAGCCGTTAGCGCTTTCGTGGGCAGCACTTGGTCATCTGCTGATTTATTTATATCAAACGGTACTCGAACAAGTCCTGCGAATCCTGTTTTGATGGTTTCTAGAACTGGATCCACGTATTTAGTCGATGGTGATGATATAGGGCAGATTGATTTCAACACACGCGGTGATACATCCCGCGATGGAAACAATGCCGCCGAACTTTCACCTAGGAGTGCTAGAATTCTTGTTGAGGCAGATGGCTCTGAACACAACGCCGAATCGAAGCCTGGCCGCATGTCGTTCTGGACGTGCCCTACAGGAACTATTAACCCTGTACAACGCATGACAATCAACAACTCCGGTAATATTGGAATTGGAACTACAACAATCCCTCACACACTTACAGTAGCCGGCACTGTATCGGCATCACAAGGCGTTTCAGCGCTTAGTTTTACTGGTGATGGTTCTGGATTGACAGGTGTAACTGGCGAATGGGATGGAAATCATAATGGTGATGCTCAAATCACCGGTACGCTTATCGTTTCAGATATAGTTTCAGCATCGAATGGTTTCCGCGGACTCGATTTGGTCATATCGAAGGGTGGAGCAATTAAAATTCCCGCATATGACATAATGACTCTTGATACCGATGGAGTAACTGTAGCTAGCTCATTAAAAGCCAACAATGTTTCGGCTTCAAGCAACGCGTTTCTTCACAATATAGATGCAAATAGACTTACGGTTGAATATGTTAATATTGGACATCAATACACGCCGCTCGGAACTATCGATAACGTATCCATCGGTTCAACTGTGCCGGCAGCAGCAGAATTTACCACACTTTCAGCTTCAAGCACTCTTGACGTTGCTGGTGCAGCACGTTTCGGTACAGAGAACCAAACCACAGTTTCTGCTGTCGGTCTTCTTTCATCTTCTGCACCCATCATGGCTCACACAGCCACCCTTAACCAAGCAACTATTGGTCAGGCAAAATTTACATCTTTCAATGCTACATTCGGAAGCCTTGATAACTGCAGAATTGGTGACACCGCACCCGGCTCAGGCAAGTTTACTGCAGTTTCTTCTTCAGGTCAAAATTTCTTTGCACATGAAACGTCTTTTGGATTTGCAGGATACACTAAAATTTCAAACACCGGTGCTATCACATCTTCTGCCGCAGCCACAATTCACAGTGTTGACGCTGATGAGCTTACAACCGAAAAGCTTACTGTAACGAGCACTTTTAGCGCTGCGACCCTTTCGGCTTCTCTTGGTCTAACTGGTAGCTCATTAGAGATCTATTCTGAAGGCGGTGGCACACCTTTCATTAGGGCGCTTAATGGACAGCTTAGCTCTTCCGGTGTTGCTAATCTTTATGATGTTCGCGCTGATACTGCGATTCTTCAGACTGTTGACATTAACGGTGGAAACATCGATGGCGCCGTCATTGGTGATTCGACTCAGGCCGCCGGTAAATTCACCACTTTATCTTCATCTGCTGCTTTGACATCTTTGAATGTTACAACTGATAAGGTTATTGCCGCTGAAGGTGCTTTTATCGACAAGGTCAGCGCAAATGTACTTTCGGCTTCTCTCGGTATTACTGGTAGCTCTTTTGAACTTTACGCCGAGGGTGGTGGTACTAGTCCATTTTTCAAAGCGCAGAACGGCATTCTTTCTGCTTCAGGTGTTAGCACGCTTGATCAAGTTAACCTTGATAGACTGCAAGTTGGTTCTGTGATAGGTGATCTCTCGGCATCTTTAGGACTATCTGGATTAGGAATTGTTTTGGATGCAGCTGCAACAATAGGTACATCTGGCGACACTGATCTCATGGCACTAGCGCCTAACTCGCTGATTGTAAATGGTGTGTTGTCGTCATCTGCGACTGCAACACTGCACAATATGCAAACCAACAGATTGACGGTTCAAGAGATCAACACTATTCCAGCCGGCGGCGGAACCATTGAACTTATTGGCGGAATTAATGCAACAAGCTACATTAGCAGTTCTCTTGGTTTCCATGCCACCGGATCAGAAGCAAATGTTGCAATTGGAGATCACAAGGGCACCGGCATGGTTGGAATGTTGGCTATTAGACCTTCTGGCGATCTTGCCGACGCGGAAAATAATAAACTTTTGGTTCTCTGTCAGCGTTCAGAAGCAACAGACATGCGAACTATTTTTGCAGTAACGGGCTCAGGAAAGGTTGCATGTGGTGGTGGTCATTTAGACGCTGTTTTGAACGCTAGCGGCTCTGGCGTTGAAAAATTAATTAGCGCTAAAAGTGATTTGCACAACCCCGCTTTTTATGTTAGTGGCTCTGGGGAAGTGTTTATCAAAGGCGACACAATTAACAGTGGCTCATTCACCTCGTCTGGCTCTGTTAGGGCACCATTACTTAGAGAAACAATCCACACCTACGCACCCGGTGACACGCAAGCTAGCTATGTCCGCTTCTATGAGCCTGGCCGCAATACAGCTTTCGACAAAAAAGTTATTATGGTAAAACCTTATCTTGGGAATCTTGATAAAATTATTGCACGTGGCACAAGCGCAGCCGGCAACACTACCATTAGCTTCCACAAAGCAGGCGATGGCAGTGCGACACCTAATGGGACTGCAGTAGAAACTGTAACTGTTAATATGTCGTCGGCTGATACAAGCTATACGTTTATGTTTGATCCGGGAACGTCTAAGTTTGCAGCAGGCGATATTGTATCTGTAAAAGTCGAACCATCAAGTGACCCCGGCGATATTACGCTAACATGTGTTTGGGAGTATGATACTAGAACAACATAAGCTAGTTTTGATAATCTACTACCACAAAACTGACTTTTGTAATGCTCAACACTATTTACAGTGAATTACTGTTTTATTTAGGAGTTTAATACATGTCATCTTTACTTGAGCAAGCATTTGTCGACGCCAAGGCGCTTAAGGAGGCGGCCTTAAAAAACGCCGAATCCACTATTGTTGAAAAATACTCGGATGAGGTTAAGGAAACTTTGAATAGATTATTAGAACAAGATGAATTGGGGCTCGGCGGCGGCTTGGGTGGCGATCCAATGGGCGCCCCTGCTGTTGCTGATGCGGATGTCGATGTACCCCTTGCTGCAACTGATGGTGACGATGTTTGCCCATGTCCTGACGAAGATGATGTACAAGAAGTTGAAATTAAGTTTGACGAGTTGGCAGAGGCGCTGCAAAAGCTTGAAGAAGAACTTGACTCTGATTCAATTGAAGAAAAATTAGGCGATGGCAAAACTCAGGGTACCGATAGTGTCGAGGCAGGACTTGACGACAACGAAGAATTTACACGTGCTGATTTAGGCGCAGAGCAGGGTGGAGCTAGAGGTGACTCTGATAGCGATGACGATAGCAATGATGATGCCGATGATAAGGTTGACGAAGAACTTGACCTTTCTGCGCTTGTTGCTGCCGTCATGGAAAACTTTGACCTAGATGAATCTGAAGAAGAATTTGAAGAGTCTATGGACGATGAAATGCGCGATTATTATATGCGTCAAAGCGAGTTCCGCGGTCACGGATCTGCACGCTCGCCGGATGACGTAGCATCAGCCCGTGCCAAAGAAAAAGCAGCCAAAGAAAAGGAGGCTGCTCAACAACAAGCTCGAAAAGATGACGTCGACCCATCCAGAAAATATGGTCAAAACACTAAGGCTCGTATGCGCACAAGAATGCAGAGGGAAGAAATTGACGCAGATTCACTTATCGATGCAGTTATGGAAAAACTTACCGTAGATATGGGCGCTGACCTCTCAGGCTGGGCAGGACGCAGAGCCGAAGATAAGATGTACGAGATGGAAAAAGAACTCGCAGCCCGCAGATCTACATCACTTGAACAAGATTCTACTTTGGGTCGTGGAATGGCCGACAGAACGGACACCGACCCACAGAAAGAATTAGAAGATTTGAAACAAGCTCAAGAAGAATTGGTTTTCGAAAATAACCAACTCAAAGAGAAGCTTCAAGACTACGAAAACGTAGTTGAGCAGTTAAAGGAAAGCGTCACTGACGTTAATCTTTCAAATGCTCGTTTATTATACACGAACCGTGTGTTAAGAAATACCTCCTTAAATGAGCGGCAAAAAGATAAAGTTGCCGAAGCGATTTCTAAAGCTGGTTCTGTTCCGGAAGCAAAGACAATATTTGAAACGCTTCAAAGCACAGTGGAGTCCACACCTACGCGTGGACCGCAATCACTGAGCGAAACAATCAATCGTCGCTCTTCCATTCTTCGCGCTAGTAGCCGTAAAGAAACCGTTAAGGTCGATCCCTTGGCTAATAGAATGAAGAAACTAGCAGGTATTAATTAATATAAGGAGAAAATTAAAAATGTCTAGTATTATCGAAAGATTGACAGAAGGGGTTGTCAATCGTGATATGCGTGCTGAAGGTCACGCCCTATTATCAAAGTGGGAAAAAACCGGACTCTTAGAAGGTCTCGATAACGAACGTACCAAGAACGGTATGGCTCGTCTTCTTGAAAACCAAGCTAAGGAGCTTCTTCGCGAAGCAACCTCGATGGCCGCCAGTGATGTGCAAGGTTTTGCAGCAGTCGCTTTCCCCATTGTCCGTCGTGTTTTTGCAGGCTTGATCGCAAACGATCTTGTTTCTGTTCAGCCAATGAGCCTCCCAAGTGGACTCATTTTCTTCCTTGATTTTACGTTCTCGGAAGATCTTGGTGGTGCAACAACCCAAACTGGTAAGCTTGGTAACGTTGCCGGTCAGTCAATTTACGGTACTGATCGTGTCGGTGCACAAATTACTGGTGGTGTCGACCTCGTAAGCGCTGCTGGTGGTGACCTTTCTGGTCCTCGCGCATCTGCCCGCGGTTACTCATATGGTTCTCCATCTGGCTCGACACACTTGAGAGCTACTTTCGTTACTGCTTCTAGTATTTCTAGAGCAATGACCGAGCAAGACAGAAAGAACATTCAGTATGACCCTGATTTACTTTCTCTTGGTGCTAATGACAAGACTTTTGCTACTGCAACGCATGCATATGCAATTATTCGCGTTTCGGCATCATTGATGGATCAGCTTGATCTTGATAACCTTTCTGCTATCACATCATCCGCAGAAGCTAACAGTGGTTTCTCTGGTATGGGTAGTGGCGCAGATGACATTATCTGCACAAAGGGCGCCCAGCAGGTCCGCCGCTTGTCACGACTTCTTCCAGATACTGGTGACACTTCCGTTGGTTCTCAAGACCGTCACGGTAAGATGGTTCTGCTTACGATTGTTGGACAAACTGGTTCTACTGGTGCGGACGAAGTTCGCGCTGCTACCGGAGAGTATGGTGGTAGAGTACCGCTTACTGATTATACTGCATCTAGTGCACATGGTCTTAAGCTTTCTTTCCCACAGACTGATGACTTCGAAAACTCTACCGCTGGTGGAATTGGTTCCATTCAGGGTACTACTGTTTGGGGACTTGAAGGAAACCCAGATATCCCCGAGATCGACATCAAGGTCGACAGCATTGCTGTTACCGCTCAAACTAAGAAGCTCAAGGCCAAGTGGACACCGGAGTTAGGTCAAGACCTTAACGCCTACCACAACCTTGACGCAGAAGTTGAGTTGACCAGCATCCTTTCGGAGCAAATTGCTCTCGAAATCGATCGTGAGATTGTTGCTGACCTTGTTAACGGTGCTACAGCAGCTACCTATTACTGGTCGCGCTCGCCCGGTCTTTTCTTGGATAAGTCGACTGGCGCCGAAGTTGGTGCTAGCTCTGCTGCTCCTGACTTCACCGGTACTGTATCTGAGTGGTACGAGACTCTTGTTGAAACTATCAACGATGTGTCTGCACAAATTCACCGCAAGACTCTTCGTGGTGGCGCTAACTTCATCGTCGTTGGACCTGAAGTCGCTAACATTCTTGAGTTCACCGCTGGATATCGTGCTAACGTAACTGCTGATGCTGAGACTGGTACTGTTGGTGCTGTCAATGTTGGTTCGCTGAGCAAGAAGTTCGATGTTATTGTCGATCCTTACTTCCTCCGCAACGTGGTCCTTGTTGGACGTCGCGGTTCCTCTTTCCTTGAAAGCGGATATGTGTACGCACCATATGTACCACTGCAAACCACTCCTACAATCTTCGGACCAGAAGACTTCGTGCCTCGCAAGGGTGTGATGACTCGTTATGCGAAGAAGATGGTACGTCCTGATATGTACGGACTAGTAATTTGTCGCGGACTGTTAGGTGAATCTGGAGCTACATCTTAATATATAAACATTTGACATATATTGAGTAAAAAACCACGATAAACGTGACACGGAAAGCCCCCACCTTGAAAAAGGTGGGGGTCTTCTTTTATACCTAAACTATTTATGGCGTGACAGAGAACTATACTCTGTCGTTGTCCTATTATGTTTTTAACATGATTAAAAATGGAGGGTTTTAAACTATGGGAAGTAAAAGAGTTGGTCTCGCTAGAACCGAGGCCCTAATCGAAAACTTAAAAAGAGAATTATCCGGCTTAAGATATCAAACTAAGTACGTTACAACTACTACGGATCAAGATTTTAGTGATCTTACCGGTAACACAACTATTTTGGTTAATGCTGCTATAGCTGACGGAAAATATATCCGATTACCAGAGGCAACCGCTGCAAATGCAGGTATGCACATTCAGGTAATTTTCGCCGTTGCTCCAGCAGCTACTGCTTTAGTTGGTGTTGTTGACAGTTTCCTTGTGGGTGGTGCTTCGGCTCATTCCGATGGAACTGCTACGGGTCACTGCTCTACTAATACTGCGATTGCGGTATCAGCAGTCGGAACAGAAAACCACAGAGTCGAACTTGATGTCGATGCTGCTGGTAAAGCTGGCGGAGCTGCCGGCACAATATTAGATTTCTGGTACACCGGTGCTGCAAATGTAATTATTTACAGAGGTAACCTTATTGGTAATGTTGATACAGCAACTTTAGCTACACACTTTGCTGCTACTGCTGTAAATGCTTAATTAAATTCAAAATATATCTTTTATGTTTTGCCCCCTCTTTTTGAGGGGGTTTTTGTTTTTAAAAATGGCGATCTGCCAAAAAATTTCGGCGCCAATTTTTCCAGATTTTCGCTTTTATTGTTTAGTAACTATTTATGTTACAGGTTTAACAAAGAGGACATATTATGAACCCACGTAGAAGATTAGCTTTAAAACTTAAAGCAAGAGCCAAACAAGAACAGCTTGCCAAGACTGTGGAAACTACAATTACAAACGAACAATCCGTTTCGGAAACTGTTGAAACTACACCCACAAAAATTATTCCATCATACGACGGCAAGGCCGAAACAGTTATTGCAGAAACAAAGGCTGAATCCGCCAAAACTGTTAAAACAACTACTAAGCCAGTTATTAAAGCAAAAACAGCGAAAACAACTAAAGCCAAAAAAGCAACATCGACCCCAAAGACCAGAAAAACCAAGTCAACTAAGAAGACTTCGTAAATATATTACATAAGTCTATATCTTTGGTTATGATCAACTATTTACCAATAGGAGGGTCCGTGCGTGCCTACAAACTTAAGTCCGAAATCACAAACAAGTGCAATAATTCTAACTTCAACCGGTTCAGCGGAGTTAGTTTCAGACGCTGTGCCGTTTGGAATGTACACGGGCTCAGCAGCATTCCGTTCAGGCGCTGCTTCCCAAGTAGCATATGTTTATAAGAAGCTTGGTGGCGATGTTGTTGATATTGAGCTTACACCAGCGAATGTTTATGCTGCTTATGAAGAAGCTGTACTCGAATATTCATACATATTTAATCTTCATCAAGGCAAAAACGTTATATCAGATGCGCTTGGGGATGTTACGGGCACATTTAATCACTTAGGACAACGCACATCAGGGCCAGCAAATGCAAGCCTTAAATTTCCACGTGTCGAGGCGAATTATACTAATAAAATTGCTGATGGCATGTCCACAATGGCGGGAGTTGGTGGGACAACTACAATATATTCGGCATCCTTCACCACTGTCAAAAATCAGCAAGATTATGACTTGCAAACAATTATATCCAGCTCTTCCGCTTCAGGCGTCAATGATGATGGCACAGCAGTGCCATATGCAGGGAAGGTAACAGATAAAAGAATCATTGTAGATAGAGTTTTTTATCGCTCACCAATTGCAATGTGGCGTTTTTATGGGTATTATGGCGGAATTGGTGTAGTTGGCAATTATAACACGTATGGACAATACGCTGACGATACGACTTTTGAGATTGTACCAACTTGGCAGAACAAACTACAAGCTATTATGTACGAAGATTCATTATATACTAGAGTTTCGCACTATTCATACGAGATTATCAATAATAAATTAAGACTATATCCGACTCCAAGAGGAACTGATAACTTTGCTGGCTATCTTGATAGAGTTTGGTTCAAGTTTAGAATTAAATCAAGTGTTTTTGACGAAGAAGGCGATACTGACACCGGTATTGAGGGCATCAATAACCTTAATACACTGCCGTTTGGCAACATTCCGTACGAAAATATTAACGCTATAGGTAAACAGTGGATTAGAAAATATGCTTTGTCGCTTTGTAAAGAAATGTTGGGTCAAATTCGTGGTAAATTTACAACAATTCCAATTCCCGGTGAAAGTGTGACTTTAAACCACTCAGAATTGCTTAGTCAAGCAAAAGAAGAGCAGCAACAGCTTAAAGATAAGCTAGCAGAAGTACTAAAAGAAGTTGAATATCCGGAATTGGCTAAGAAAGATCAAGAAAAGGCTACCGCAGCGGAGGAAACTTTAAGAAGATCACCATTGCCAATATTTGTGGGGTAGGAGAGAGTAAATGTCAGACGATAACAACTGGTCAAAACCTAGCGCCCCTCCCCCGCCTTTGTTTTTAGGTAAAAAAGAGCGAGATCTCGTTAAGCAAGTCAACGACGAGCTTGTTGAAAAGATTATTGGACAACAAATATTATATTATTCAATTGATCTAACAACAACTCAATTTCACGACATGTATGGCGAAGCCATGAAAAAAAACTTCTTACCACCAATACGAGTTTACGCTCTTGTTAAGTTTGATGACGAATCTACACACTATATGGAAAATGCAGGAATAGATAAGGTATCACAAATCACAGTGCAGTTTCATAAACGTAGATTAGAAGAAGATCAGGATGTGTATGTTAGAGAAGGCGATTTTGTGTTATATGGTGATACTTACTATGAGATTACCAAGCTTTCACAGCCTCGCAAGCTTTTTGGTCAAGTCGACGAAACGTTTGAGATCGCTGCAACCTGCAAGCGCGCAAGAAAGGGATTATTCGATGCTACCTGATAATTTTGACTTTGCCCAAATTCCCGATGAGGCTGATAGTTTAACTTTAAAAGAAGTTGGGATGCTGGCTTCTGATATTGAGAATATTGATTACTCTGTTATGTCTTGGATGAAGGAAGACTTAGCTTTGATGGCCATGACAAATCAAGGTTTTACTAATGTGCCGGTTTTGTGGCAAACTCCAGAGAGAGCATATCAAATTAAAAACAAAAAAGAGCTAAGGGATGACAATGGTTCCCTCACTTTGCCGATCGTAAGTATTGAGCGCACGAATATTGCAAAAGATCCTGCTCGCAAAGGTGGTTTTCAAGCACACCTCTATTCTGCGCCCGGTGAACCAAAAAATAAAAATGGAGCACTTAACGGAACAACTGGAAGAATGGTTATAGGCCGCCGCATTAAGCAAGATAAGACTCGTAATTTTGCAGTTGCTCAAGCGAACAGAAATAGAAGTAATTTGCCGGCAAACCAGCTTAATACTAAAAGAAAAAATAAAAGGATTATTGTTCAAACATTGTCTATTCCAATACCTGTTTATATTAATGTTGATTATAAGATTATTATAAAAACTGAATATCAACAACAAATGAATGATCTCATGTCGCCGTTTATTACGAAAACAGGGCAAATTAACGCTTTTGTAATGAGAAGAAATGGACATTTGTATGAAGCGTTTGTTGATCAAAGTTTTACACATAATAATAACGTATCTAACATGAACGAAGATATTAGAATGTTTACGTCAGAGATAAATCTTAGAGTTCTTGGTTACTTAATGGGTGAAGGCAAAAACGACGACCGACCGATTGTTAGGGTCGATGAGAATTTTGTAGAAGTTTCATATCCACGCGAAACCGTCCCTCGACCCGGCGATCCAGATTTTTTTGGCTCTTAAAACACTTCCTGAAGTGTGTTTGGGATTAAAAATACTATTTATTTTTGATTGCGCAAGCATTTAGAGCATTATACTATAGAGAGGGACACATAATGTCAGTTAAGAATTTTAAATTTGTATCGCCCGGAGTGTTTATCAACGAGATAGATGATTCCTTTATTCCTGCCGATGCGGAAAATATTGGACCAGTTGTAATTGGTCGTTCAGAAAGAGGTTTGGCCATGCAGCCTATTAAGGTGGGGTCATATTCAGATTTTGTTAGATCATTCGGCAACACTGTACCGGGAGCCGGCGGTGGTGATATCTATCGCGAAGGTAACTATCAATCACCAATGTATGGTACGTACGCTGCAAAAGCTTTTCTTCGTGCGAATGTGGCACCTCTCACATACATTCGTCTTTTAGGACAACAGCACTCAGATAACGATGGTACAGCCGCAGGACAAGCCGGCTGGAAAACTGATGCAATTCCAACTGCCGATAATACGGCTAATACCCGCGGCGCTACAAATGGAGGCGCATTTGGCTTATTTGTTTTCCCTTCTGGTTCAGGCTTGACGACTGGTACCGAGGCGGCACAGCAACTCGGACGCGGGCACTTAGCCGCTATTTGGTATTTGAACAACCCCGGCGGTGATGCTTCAACCAAGGCAGAGATACAACTCAGCGGTACTCTTTATCCTGGACTCGGTGATAAGACCGCAACCCAATTAGAAGCCGCGGGAATGGGTATGCCTATCTCGACTGATTCAGACGGATTATTTACTGTTGTAATTTCAGGCTCCAAAATAGAAAAAGTTAGATTCAATTTTGATGATGGTAGCGAAAACTTTGCGCGCAAACGTTTTAATACCAATCCTCAACTCAACAATACAACCGCGTCAAATTATTTCCCAAATAGACTTAAAAGAGATTATTGGCTCGGAGAGACCTATGAGCAGTCACTAAGGGCAGCAGGCAAAGCTAGCGGTGGAGCGGTTGGTGTCATATACCCTCTTGGTCTCGGTGGTGGTGTCGCTGGTACGACGTCGACTGCAAACCCTGCACAAATGAAGGGTCAAGCAGCTACTGAAGCCCGCGCCGGTTGGTTTATCGGACAACATTTAGGACCCGCAGCTAGCTATGAGCCATGGAACAATGTGCAAAAACTTTTCCGTCTTAAAGGGCGCGGACACGGTGCGTGGCTTAGCAACAATGCAAAAGTTTCTATTGAAAGAATTAAAGCCTCTACTTCAAAGAACAGTGATTACGGATCTTTCTCTGTGGTCATTAGAAGTATTACCGATACTGATCAAAAAGTGCAAGTTCTCGAAAGGTTCGATAATCTAAACTTAGATCCAAGATCACCAAACTTTATTGGACGCAAAATCGGAACAAAATACCAGCAATGGTCTCAAGCCGATAAGCGCCTTAGAGAATATGGCGACTATCCAAACATGTCGACATACGTATATGTTGAGTTAAATGAAGATGTTAAAGCCGGCGCCACCGAAGCAAGTCTGCTCCCATTTGGTTATTATGGTCCACCCGTTCCTAAAGGGCTGACTTTCACAGGCTCGATTTCAACCCGTCAATACCTTGACTCCTTTGTATTACTTAATAAGGCCAACGTTATGACCGGTTCGAGCGCCGGCGGACGACTTCCCCAAAAATATGGTTACGATTTTCCGTTGTGCTCTGGTTCAACGGGTGATGAAGCAAACCACTTACAAGCGTACATGAGTGGAACACTACTTTTCCCTACGGCTTCGCTTAGGGTCAACGCTTCTGATGGTGGCTTAAAAGACCCCACGAATGCTTATTTTGGGCTTGCTAGTTCTCGAACACAAACTTCGACACGTGGTGTTAGAGGGTTGCAGGATTATGGAAGACTGTGGTATAGCGGATTTCCTGATGATCCAACGACCGGCGAGTATACGGTTTCTGGTGTTAACGCATGGTCATATATCTTCTCAATGGATGATATCAAGGAAGCTAGTGGCATTTATACATACGAGTCTGGCTCTAGAAAAGCAGGAACATCAAAAACTTCTGGTTCGTATACATCTCTTCTGAATGCCGGCTATGATCGCTTCACGGCGCCTTTCTGGGGTGGCTTTGACGGAGTGGATATTACAATTCCTGATCCTTTTGCTAACTCACTTATGACCGATGGCTCATCTACTGAAAAGAACAGCTATGTGTTCCACACACTTCGACGTGCGATTGACACTGTGACTGATCCTGAGTTTGTTGATATGAACATTCTGTCTGTTCCCGGTCTCACGTTGCCTAGCCTCACTGGACACATTGTTGATGTCTGTGAAGAAAGAGGTGATGCGCTTGGAATTATTGATCTTCCAAATGTATACATTCCGGCACATGAGTCTTACAAGAGTGACGTCACTGAAACACGTGGTACTACACCACTAGGTGCAGCACAGGATCTCAGCGACAGAAGAATTGATTCATCGTACGGTGCCACTTTCTACCCATGGGTTCAAACCCGCGATGAAGAAACTGGACAACTACTTTGGATTCCGCCATCTGTTGCGATGATGGGTGTTCTTGCAAGTTCTGAAGCTAAATCTGATGTTTGGTTCGCCCCGGCCGGATTTAACCGCGGCGGACTTACCGAAGGTGCTGCTGGAATTCCAATTACAGGAATTACCGAGAGATTGACATCCAAGGATCGCGACACACTATACGACTACAACATTAATCCAATTGCATCCTTCCCTAGCACTGGCATTGTATTGTTTGGTCAAAAGACACTTCAAGAACGACGTTCTGCACTCGATAGAATTAACGTACGTAGATTGGTCATCTTCATGAAGAAGCAAATTTCAATTCTTTCGACACAAATTTTGTTTGAACAAAACGTACAACAAACTTGGAATAGATTTAAGGGATTAATTGAGCCATTCTTGGCAAATGTCCAAACTAGATTCGGTATTACCGAATATAAGTTGATTCTTGATGAAACAACTACAACACCTGATTTGATTGATCAAAACGTCTTATATGCAAAAATCATGATTAAGCCAGCGCGTGCTATCGAATTCATTGCAATTGACTTTGTGATTGCCAGAACTGGTGCGTCATTTGATGATTAAAATAAGGGGAAATAATTTCCCCATCACTATATACTTTAGAAAACAGGAGAACATAAAAAATGCCGTTTTGGTCAACAAACTTTAGAGCCGAGGGAGCCCCGTTAAAGGACCCGAAAAGAAATTTTAGATTTAAGGTAGAATTCGATGGAATTGAGGGTGACTCTGGAGCGCTAGCATGGTATGCAAAAAGTGTAACAAAGCCTAGTTTTACAGTAGAAAACGTTGAACATGCTTATTTGAATCACAAGTTTTATTATCCGGGTGCGGTTACGTGGAATACTGTTACAATAGAATTGGTTGACCCTGCGCAGCCTGACGTTACAGCTACATTTTCTGATATTCTTCAACAATCTGGCTATAAGCCTCCTGCTAACTCAAATTCATTAGGCTCAATTTCTAAGGCCAAAGCAGCCAAAGCTTTGGGTCAGATTACAATTACTCAAATTGATTCTGACGGTAACCCACTTGAAACTTGGACTCTTTGGAATGGATTTATTAAAGATTTCCAACTTGGCACTTTGGCATACGGTGACGACGAATTAACTGTTACCACGCTTGAGGTTATGTACGATTGGGCTATAGTTGTAACTGACAACCCATCCGAAGCTAAGGCTGGCACAGGTCAGAAAGAATTCTTTAAGTCTGGAGCTTAAAGTACGACAATTAATTAAACGAGAGGTGAACATTGTCTAGAAACCAAGATCGTCTTGGTGGAGTTCAACAGCCCGATACGACACCCCCGCCACAAACTATGAATGAGGGTGGGTTTTCGTTCGTCGTCCCGACTGAATTTGTTGAATTGCCATCTGAAGGCAAACATTATCCAGAAGGACACCCATTGCGTGGTGAGACTTCTGTTGAAATCAAGCAAATGACTGCTAAGGAAGAAGATATGCTTACTTCGCGCACATTGCTTAAGAAAGGAGTAGCGCTGGATAGAGTATTGGCGAGTGTTATTAGTGATAAATCAATTGATCCTGATTCTTTGCTAATTGGAGATCGCAATGCTGTTATAGTTGCAACCAGAGTTTCTGGTTATGGCAACATTTATTCAACCAAAGTAAACTGTCCTGCATGCGGTGAGGCGCAAGAATATTCATTTGATTTAAATGCCGCTGAGATATATTCCGGCACCGATGACAACATTGACGTTACGAGCAACAACGACGGCACTTTTGATGTTGTTTTACCTCGCACCGGTATTACAGCCACATTTAGACTTTTAAACGGTTATGATGAGAAAAAGATTACTTCCGGTGCAGAGATGGACAAAAAGCAAAAAATTGAACGCAATGTCACTAGACAGCTTTCAGCCATGCTTGTGTCTGCTAATGGAGACTCATCTGCTCAAGCGATTAACTACTTGGTAGAGAACCTGCCATCGGTTGACTCAAGACATCTCAGATTGGCATATCGCCAAACAGCACCTAATGTTGATTTAACACAACATTTTGAATGTTCTGCATGTAATCATGAACAGGACATGGAGGTGCCGCTCTCTGCGGACTTTTTTTGGCCTGACCGATGAATACATGGAAAATGTATATGAGCAGTTTTTCTTTTTGAAATACTCAGGTGGTTGGTCATTCAGCGAAGCCTACAATCTGCCAATAGGTCTAAGAAACTGGTTTACGCAAAGATTAATAGCGCAGCTTGAGATGGAGAAAAAAGCGATAGAAGATGCATCTAAGGGGAATGGTGGGCGTAATTCCTCTACACATACACTAACACCACATAATGCACCTTCAATACCGGATTCATTCAAAGGGGGTTAAACCCCTTTGTTTTTTTGTATAAAACTATTTAAAATATACGAGGTGTAAATCTGTGGATGAAGAAATTAAAAAGCTAATAGAAGCGTTAACTGCCCAAGGTGCGGTTTCCGCTGATCTTAATGCTAAATTGGACGCTTTAACGGATGCACAATTAAAGAATGCAGAGGCAGCTGCAAGAGCCGCTGACATATCCGAAAATAGAGCCCAGAAAGCACTGAAACAGGAAATAGCATTTCGTGAACAGGCTTCAAAAACATTAGAAGATCAAGAAATGGCAATAAGATCTAAAATGGAAACAATGGGCAAAGAGTCTGATATTGCTCGTTCCAGAGCTGAATTACTTGACATTGAAATTCAAAAATTAGAATTGCTTTCTAAGTCTGAAGAAGGCATGACCGACGCAATCCGCGAGAATATTGCAGCACTCAAGGAGCAGAAAAAAGAACTTGGCGAGGTTGCCGACTCTGCTGAAGAACTTGAGGGTATAATAGACGATCTTGGTGGCTCTATAGGTAATATGCTTGGCGGATCAGCGCCAAGCATTGATAGTTTATTGAATCCTGCAAATTTGCAAAAGGGCATCAAAGGTTTTCAAAACCTCAAGGCTAGCGGAATAGGGGCTGCTAAGGCAATGTCAATGTTAGGAAGAAATGTTGCCTTCAAAGGAATTACGGCTCTTGTTTCACAAACGGCAAAATTGGCCGTAAAACTAAAAGATGGCGAAAGCTCATTTATGCGCGCCACAAACGCATCGAAAGACTTTGCTCGTAATATAACTCTTACTTATGAAGAGGGACGTAAATTTGCACAAACATCGGACGATATGTTTGATTCAGCAGCTGCATTAACAAGAGCATTTACTGACTTTACTTTTCAAACGCAAGAAGCGCAGAGAGACATAGTGTACGCCACCACAGCGTTAGATAAAATGGGACTAAGCAATGAGTCGGTGGCAAGCTCATTACAACTCATGACAAAGAGCTTTGGAATGACCGGTAAGCAGGGTGTTAAACAATTAACAAACTTGGAGAAATTTTCTACAAATCTTGGTGTCCCGCTTGAGAAATTAGGCTCCGATTTTCAAGCCGCCGGCGGCGATTTAGCTAAACTGGGCGATAATGGAATGGAGGCGTTTAAAGGGCTAGCCAAAACCATGAAGGTTACAGGACTTGAAATGAACAAGATTCTAAACCTTACCAGACAATTTGATACGTTTGAGGGCGCCGCAAGATCAGCGGGTAAACTGAACGCTGCTCTTGGTGGCAACTTCGTAAACGCTATGGATCTAATGATGGAAACGGACCCCGCTGAAAGATTAAATATGATGAGAGATTCAATTTTAGATGCGGGTCTAAGTTTTGATGAGATGTCGTATTACCAGCGCAATTTTTATAAAGATGCACTTGGACTTGGAGATGTATCAGATTTAGCAGCCCTTTTGAGTGGTGATATGGATGATGTGACCGACGCGACCATGAAATCTTCTCAAGAAATGAAAGAGTTGAGAGATCGGGCCAGAGAAACTGCAAGCTTTCAAGAACAACTGAATGCTGTGTTTGCCCAAATGATACCAATTCTAACACCATTAATAGATATGTTGAGCAGTGTTGCAACATTTCTGTCTGAAAATGTACAGGTTATCCAAGTTTTAGGTGCTGCTCTAATTGGCTTTGGTGTGGGTGGCCCGCTCGGCGCCGTTATTGGTGCATTAGGCACACTGGGACTTACATTTGGTAATGCCGTTGAACAAACGACAGTTTTTGGTCAAGTTATAGAAGGTCTGTTGTTTCCATTTAGAGCAATTGTAAGCCCAATTGTTTCGCTGATTGGCTATGTTAAAGAACTCTGGAACGAGTACCTGTCACCCATGTTGCCCACTATTGAAGATGCTGGGAACAAGTTTAAATATCTTGGAATGGTTATAGGAGCAGGGCTTCTGGTTCCTTTGGCTGCTCTTCTTGCACCAATAGTCGGTATTTCAGCAGCTATGATAAAAGTTGGTGCTGTAGTCATGATTGTTGTTTCTGCTTTTACGGCTTTGGGTAATAAACTTTTTAAAGAGACATTTGCATCTAACTTTTTAGACGGTGTTGTTAAGTTAGCAAACGCTTTTGGATCAATTGCTGAAAAAATACTACCAATTTTAAATCCTATAACATCGCTGAAAGAATTGGTATCACAATTGGGCAACTCATTTGCTCAAGTTTTAGATGCAATAGTTGGTTCAATGTCTGAAGTTGAAGTATTTATCGAAAGCCTCGGTACTACTATAGAACTTGCTATAGATTCAATGTTAACGGGAATATCATCGCTGATGCAAGACGTAAGCAACTCAATGTCTGGTGTTATAGATAGCATTTCAAGCTTTTTTGCCGTGCTGACCGCACCAGAAGCGGCACAAAATATAAAAGAGATAGCAGAGGCAATAACAGCTATTCCCACAACCAAGAATTTAGAATTTGTTGCTTCAATGGCGGCCGCGGCTGGAATGGCAACGGTCGATGCTGCAGCCACGTCTGTAAAAGCAATGGGCTCAGCAGCCGCCGGCGCTGTAGGAGATCTATTAAAAACAGAAACCAAAACAGAGAATGTTACTAACATTCAACAAGCTAACAGAGAGTCGCAAGAAATTACAGTAAACCTCATGTTAGATAGAGACAAATTAGCAACAGTCGTTGAAAGGATAAACGGCGAAAACGCTCAAAATTATATAGCAAGTAGGGGGTCATAAGATATGAGTGGCAAAAAATATAGTCAAAATAACGCAAATCATTTTTACAATCAAATATTCGATACTGCGAAATTTAAACCAGAAACACAACTTAGAGGCGCAAGATATGCCCGGGCACCTCGCAGGGTGTATTTTGCTGATGGCTCAGATCAGCTTGCAAATGTTAAAAAGCAATTTATTTCTTTTTTACATGTTCCATCAGCTAATAGTGTCTTTTTCAAAGCTTTTATTACATCATTTAACGAGACCTATACGTCAAATTGGAAATCAGAAGAAGTTTTCGGTCGTGCTGATCCCATTCATAGTTTTGTCCAAACTGGACGTCAAATTAACTTGTCTCTTATGGTGCCGGCCGCCAGCGAAAGTGAAGCATTCGAAAACCTTGGAAGGGTCCAAAAATTGATTCAATTTTTATATCCAAACTATACAAATGTACAGCAAGCTCAAACAATTTCACAAGGACCACTTGTGCGTTTAAAAGTGATGAACTTGCTACAAAATGTAGATAATATTGATCCAGCCATGAATTCTAATTTTGGACAATCACCAGAACAGTTCTATAAATCATACAAATCATTAGGTGTTGATCCTAATTATGGACAATTAGGTTTCATCAATTCCTTGACAGTTAATCATAATTTAGAAAACAGGGATGCTGGTGTATTTGAAAAAATAGACTCGAAAACCTTGCAAGAAGCAACAGCGCCTGATTCAGACTTTTTGTCTGCGCCGGCCGGCGGTGGTACTCCCGTGGTCAACACTATTTTACCTAAAAATATTGAATTAGTGATTTCGTTTACTCCAATTCATGAACATCCGCTTGGTTGGGACAATACTGATAGATTTGGCTGTTCTTCTTACGAGCAAAGCCAAACAGATAATCGCCATAGTGGAGAAGTTTTTCCATATGGCGTCGTCACCTCATCGCCAGTTGAAGAGCATATACGCAGCTCAGAATCGTATGCTGATGCAGAACGCCATGAAAATAATTTGCGCGCAAATCAGCAACAAAAAGAAAATGCCGAAGCAAGATATAACGGAATGTTTGGGAAACGACGCGCTCAGCGTGATGCTAATAGAGCCCGACGTGCCCACAATCGAGCGAAGGCTGCAAGAACAAGAGGTAACGAAAACCGCGCAGCATATCAGCAAGCCAAGTCTGATTACTTTGCTGGTCAAGTTGGCGGAGGTGTTGCGCAGGGTGTTGTCGATTCGGGTGACATCAACTGGGGAACATACGATTAGGAGTAAATGATGGCAAGAAACGATGACGATAGAATTTTAGCAAATTCAAGTGAATATTATAAGCCCATACGCAAGTCCAGAGGCGTTGACGTTATAGAGCATTATGAAACACCCCGGTTATATCACCCAAGCGTTTCAGATCGCCGCACAGTAAGCAGCGAGGCGTATATTTGGAAATATGGCGATAGATTCTACAAATTAGCATTTGACTACTATGGTGATCCTCATTTGTGGTGGGTAATTGCTTGGTATAACGGATACCCAACGGAAGCGAGTATTCCAAATGGTTCTGTTATAGAAATACCTCTTAATTTAGAACAAGCTACTAGAGTATTGGGAGTCTGATGCATGGCTTCTGAGCGCAAATGTACGCCTAATCCAGATCTCGGTGCTGGTTCAGAACGCTACAAAGAAAAACTTGAAGAAAACTGTGATGCTATTATTGAAAACCAAAAATGTTTTCATGAAGCTGCACAAAATCTTAATAGAAACATAGATGAGGTATCTTTGGTTGCCGATTATGTGCTCTCCAATGGTCAAACCGTAGATGAATGGTACGGTGGCGCCCTCAGCGCCATTGCTGAACGAAAAATAAAAAATATAGGTTCCGATCCGTATGCTGAAGATGACACGGCAATGCGTGTTGAGACCACTAAGGCAATAATTGGTTGGCAAGTTGGGTACGATAGCTCCAAGGCAAATGCTGGTGTGAAAAGTAGGTTTAAGGCGTCTGCCACTGGTGCTGCGGAAGCAGACGAGACCGCCGATCGCAGGCGGATGGCACAAGCACTAGGAGATGCCCAAGAAGAGGGCTCTAAGAAGCTAATTGCGGGCAGACAAGACGGAAGCCTCACACCAGACGACATCGATTATTTACGATTAGCACAAGGCAATATAAATAAAATAGCGGCCGCATCGAGCCAAGGATCAGGTTTTAATTCTTGTGCCGAGAATTTTGATAAAATTGAACAAGAAATGCAGACAGCATTAGGAAACGCCGGTGGTGTGTCTGCTAATATGATGGGCGTGGACCCTGCCGAACGCGCCCGGGCCGCGGCTGCAGCTCTGAGAGAAAGAGATCCAGAAACACGTGAAGGATTTGGGGTTGATGAAGAAATCGAATATAACGAGCAGTGCATCTTGCTGAGCCAAATTGTGCCACTAGCTCGCTACCACCGTTCTATAACCTCAAATTCAGATAGCCCCCATGTCGCAAGATTGCCGTATTTTGGCAGTACACCAAATGAAAATGCACCCTTATATGTAGATGGAGAGGCTTATGGATTTATTAATCGATTAACACAAGATAATCGATATCGAGAGCTTTTTAATATGAAAAATGCCGACCTCGCTAGTCTGCAACCTTTAATAAGATTTTACAAAGTAATAGAAACTGAAACAGAACAAGGTAAAAAATCAATAGCTGAACATGAAATAGCGTTTGACTCATTTGCTTCAAATGAATATGGCGACATTAGCGACATTTTTAACAACAAAGAGCGCCGCGGCTTTGGTGTTGGTCTTAAGTCATTTAATGTATCTTTTGAGGGCCAAGATATGTTTGCTGCAACGCGTTCTATAAAAGCAAAATTAAAAATTCAAGCGAATAGTTTTGATGAGCTTTTAGTAAAAAGAGAATCTAAGTCCGTGGCCGCAAAATCTAAAGACGGCGCCAGTTACAAAACCGGACAATATCGATATATTGATTTGGCGCTCAAAACTGGTGGTTCTGAGATAGAAAAATATTCATCCTCTATGAATGAACTTAATTTTAGACTCAAGGCTGTGTTTGGATGGAACCCAAACGCAAAAAATATTGGTGTATCACGTGAAGCACTAAACCAGTCGTTTGTTTCAATTAACTTAACGCCGGTAAAACATTATTTTGATTTTGATGAACAGGGACGCGTTACTTTCACAATTGAATATTTTGCATATATTGAAGAATTACTTTCAAAGCCAAGTTATAATATTTTTACCGATTCAACTGTGTTTTCAAAAATCCTAGCACGTCGTTTAGCCTATAGCTCACTTGAGTTGACCGCAGCTTGCGAGGGAAGTAGTGATAATACTACCGAACAGAAAGCAGAAAGAGAAAAAGCCGATGCGGAAAAAATAGAAAAAGAAAAAACGTGCATGATGAACCACTTGATAACTCAAATGTTTCGAGAAGATAAAATTCATATTTTAAAATTTACCCGAGATGAACTGAAGCGTGTGGTTAAAGAAACTGCATTTTTTAAGTTTGATCAGGATAATGTGACAGCCCCCTCAGAATCTGCTGCGGAAACATTAAAAGAGGATTTAGATAAACAGTGGAAAAGCTTTCAAAAAGAAACAGAAACACAAAACTCAGCATTAGAAAACGTATTAGTAAGCCCTGTTAATGAAAATGAAGTCCAAATACCGTTTTTATATGCCGGTGATATTGTCGACGTTATAATGAAACACATGCAATCTTTTTTAGAACAAACAAGAGAGTTTATAGCCAACACGCAGAGGTATGAAGATATCCAAGTTGACCCAGCGCTTAAAAACATTGAAGTTAAAAATCTTGATGTAATGATTGAACAATATAAAAAATTTAGACTGATTTTAGGTCCTTTAGAATTAGAAAATCATGGCGCTGGCGGCGGTGGCACAGGAACACTTCAACATGTAAATGTCAATTTTGCTGATGTTCCAATCACTGTTGCGCAATTTACTGAATTTTTAACATCTAAATTGTTACAAAAAGATCAGGCTATTTATCCTTTAAATCAATTTTTAAAAGATTTCTTTAATTTATTAATTAAAAATTACTTAAATAAAACGACATGCAAGGGTGTTGATGTTAAACAAAAGACAAGACTATTTGAATCTTGTATTACCGCTTACGGCAATCCCATCGAAGGTAAGAAAAACGCATATGTCGACGGTATAACATACGCTATTGTAAATCAAATAGATAAATATGATTCAGGACCTAGATTGTTTGTTCAAAATGCTAATTATGGTGCCGGCGCTGTTCCATTTTTAAATGTATCAGGTAAAAGCGACTTTAACATGCCAAACCCTGGACTCGATGCAGAGTTTAATCACTATATTTTCTATGCTGGAAGAGTACAGCCCACAAATTTAATGAACGGCGATCGCGATGCCGACGAAAACCGCGGCATTTTTCATTACCTTTTAGGTAAAGATTCAGGAATTGTTAAAAACATACAACTTAATAAAACAGAAACACCGGGATTAGCCGAGGTTAGATTTGAGTCTGAAGGGTTTAAAGAGTTGCAACAATTAAGAGTGATATACGATGTTGAAATAGATAGTTATGTTAATGTGAAAGCATTCCCGGGCGCATACATATTTGTTGATCCAAAAGGTTTTGCACCTAACATGGCTGCATTTGATCAGCAAGGATTTGATTTAACTGATATGGGTATTGGTGGGTACTATATGATTATTCGGAGCGAGCATGAGTTTGCCCCCGGCACCGCTAATAGTAGACTAACAGCAGTTTGGGTTCATTCTAAAGATTCTCAAGGCAAAAATCAGATAGTTGAACAAGGCGGCGGTAAAAATAAAATGGTTAAATCCAAATGTAGTGCAAAACGCAAAAAGCTGGGTTTACGTGAATTGGCGTCCGTAACAAACGCTGTCAGTCAAGAAAATTTGGCCGCGGCTCCAGTCCAAGATACTGTATCAAAACCACCACAAGGAAGCTAGAAAATGTCAGATTTATATGTTGAAAAAAAAGCAGAAGGTTCATTAAAATCATTTAATAAAAGAATTGTATATAAAGCTGACACCGAGTTAAGCAAAAAAAAATATGCTAATTTAGTAGATTTTAATTTTGGAGAAAAATTCTTTTATGGCAAAGTACAAAGAGATTTTGTGCCCATGTATTTTGACGGCGATGGCATTGAGCTTAAAGCGCTAAGCACATCTGTAACTGACGGTCAGTATTTTTCTGTTATGGGTTTTGTGGCTGATGCATTTGAAAGATTAGCACTACAATTCTCCAAAGCTGTTTCTGACAATAAGATATATGGTAATGAAAAATATCTCAGTCGCCTAAAAGTCTATAAAGCGTATAGCAGCCCAATAACGGTATTTAATGAGCATTTTATTACATTAACTGATGCCCTTGTAGCTAAGATAAGGGGTGATGAAGTCGATATTGATAATTTTGATGATTTTTTGTTGCATTTTAAAAAGTACGTATTAAAAAGTAGCGATGAGATACCATTTACCTTTCCGGCTTTTTTAAAAAGCAAATACTGCCCAATGACTGTTAGCGGGCTTGTTATAGAGATCGCAGATTTGGAATACCACAATGATGATCAAAAAATAAAAATGTTTTACAACAATAGAAATTGGGATTATTTTTTAAACGCTTGTAGATCTTATGGTTTTATGGTTGACAAAAACATACCGTGGAGGTTGGTGGCAGATATATCTTCTCAACCAATGCTAGAAATAGCTGCTGCATACGATCTTGGGCACACCGACTTAATATTAAATACAGGCTTTTCACGTCCAGAAATTTTTTTTCTACAAGACTTTAGGCAATACTTGTTAAATGTCTATAATAGAGTCATTGATGATGAAGTAGTAAAATTAAAACAATGCCGAAATTCTTTAATTGTTGATTACAAAAAAAGCGAACGCTACACTCTTGAACAAATTTTTGAAAAACTAAATGATGCTGATTTATTAAAGCTTTACGCCGAAATTAGATTTAAAGAGGATCCAAAACACTTTACAAATGAGAAAAAAAGTAGTATTATGAGAGAGTGTATGGATATATTGGACACTTCGGGTGGCCCAAGAAGTTTGCGAGTTTTTGAAAAAATAATTAACCAACCGTTTGACTATCGCGGTTCAGTGAGTTATCTTTATAAACAAGGCGAAAAAGGTTTCGGAGAAAAAATTGTATTATCAGAGCCTCGATGACAAGACAGAGTGTGTCGGTGTTTATACCGATGGTAAATTATTTTTTGACTCACCGCCTGCTGGACTGGTAAGAACGTGGCGCCATAGTGGTTTTTCACCTGACAATGCCGAATATGCTTGGATTGTTGGCGGCGGCAAGCAATTGTCTGAGGTGTGCCCTGTTGAGATGCAAGAAGAATTACACAAGGCACAATTAAAATTTAAAGCTTACTTAAAATCATTTAAAATCGCCAAAATCAATCTTCATGAATTTTGTTTTTTTGATCTGGTCCCAAAAGATTTTTTGCTAGAATTTTGCGAAATTAAAAACAAAATTACAGAACACGTGTTTGAAAACTTTGAAATTCCTAGTAATTATCAGCATTTAGCTGATGTTCACAAACTTTTACACAAGATAAAATATAGAGAACTAAATTTAGATATAAGAGATTGTAGGAGTTTATTTAGTTCGACTTCGGATCGACAAAAAATAAAAAATATACTTGCAAGTTCTCAACATATTGATTATAATTTGTTTGGCACTGTGACCGGTCGCCTTACCACAGCAGGCACAGGTGTACCTATTTTGACTATGAAAAAAGAATATCGCAAAATTATCAAACCTCATAATGATTGGTTTCTGTCATTGGACTACAACGGTGCAGAGTTGAGGACTCTTCTTGCTTTGATCAATGAAGAACAGCCAGACTACGATATTCATCAATGGAATGCTAAAAACGTATTTGCTGGATTGTTGTCGAGAGAGGAAGCAAAGGAGAAATTTTTTGCATGGCTTTATAATCCTAAATCAGATGCGGTAGAACATTCAATTTATGATCGAAAAAGGGTATTAGAAAAATATTACAATGATGAAACGGTCAGTACGCCAATGAATAGAACTATAAAAGTAGACGAGAGAAGAGCATTAAATTATTTGATACAGAGCACTACAGCTGACATCGTACTTGATCGCGCTGTAGCAATTGATAATTTTTTGAGAGACAAAACATCTTATGTGTCTCATATTGTACATGATGAGATAGTTATAGATTTAGATAACAAAGAACGTGATTTAGTGCCGCAAATTAAGAAACTTTTTGAAAACAATAAGATTGGCAAATTTTTATGCAATCTAAATGCCGGCCAAAACTACTACGATTTAAAGGTGTTGTCATTATGATTTCTATGGTAGGCATCGGTACTGCTGGTGAAAATATTGTCGAACAGTTCCGTAATAATAAGGAATACAATGTATATTCGTTGTCTGATAACGTTGCTAGAACTTCTAAGTATAAATATAAAATTAAAAATTATGATAATATTGAAGAATATGACAAACCAAATCCAAAGCTCAAGAAATTTCTTAGCACAGTTGATCAACATGTGCAGGTTTTTTTGTGTGGATCGGGGCGCACAGCTAATGCAACCTTGTCGATTCTCCAGCACATAAAAGACAAAAAGATAGACATTTTTTATATTCAACCTGATACAGATCTTTTAATCGGTATTCCCAAATTGCAAGAGAGAGCAATATTCGGTATTTTGCAACAATATGCTCGCTCCGGATTGTTCAATTCCTTTACAATTTTTGCCAATTGTGAAATCGAGAAAACAATTGGCTCAATACCCATTAAAAAGTACTTTGATACTATCAATCAAACTATTTATTATAGTGTACATTACAAAAATTTATTTGACCACACAAACCCCGTTATCGGTAATTTAACAACGCCATCGGAGATACAAAGAATACGCTCAATCGGCAGAATTAATCCACGCACTCTTGAAGAAAATTGGTATTTTGAACTTGACAACTCTCGCGACGTGTGTTATTATATTTGTGTATCGGGTGATAAGTTAGAGAACGACGGAGATCTACACAGCACTATTATTAAACATTTAAAAAATAAACCACGAAATGCATTCAAGAATGTTACGTATGCAATCTATGAATCGCCTTTCGAATCAGACTTTGGGTTTTGCGTTGCCCATACCAACGTAATTCAACAAAAGACTCTTGACAAGCTAGAGCAAGAGTGATACATTAGATATCAAGGAACGCTTGATATACTTTAGACATCAAAAAGGAGAAAAAACATGTCAATCAATATGGAACTAATGAGACAAAAACTTGCCGCGTTGCGTGGTGAGGGAACAAGAGATAATGGTCCATCTATCTGGTTTAAGCCAGAAGAAGGTGATCAAGATATTCGGATCGTACCGACAAGTGACGGTGATCCACTTAAGGAAATGTTTTTCCACTACAACGTGGGTGAACATAAAGGCGGCGTCCTTTGTCCGAAGCGTAACTTCGGAGAGCGATGCCCAATTTGCGATTTCGCGTCATCTTTGTGGCGCGAGGGCACTGAGAAAAACGATGATGAAAGCAAGAAGCTAGCTAAGTCACTTTTTGTACGTCAACGTTACTTCTCACCGGTCGTGGTCCGCGGACGCGAGGAAGAGGGAATCAAGGTATATGGATATGGTAAGACAGCCTATGAGTTGTTGCTGGGCTATATTCTTGATCCAGAATATGGCGATATTACTGATACTGTTGAAGGTACTGATATTACCCTTACTTATACTAAGCCAACGCGTCCCGGTGCATACCCACAGACCAACATGAAAATGCGTCGAAACACTAGCCCCCTCCTGAGTGATGAAGACGCAGTACCCGGGCTTCTTCAAAATATGCCCGATTTTGACAGTTTGTTTGAGCGCTTGTCGCCTGAACAAGTTGATGCCATTCTTGACGAACAATTGTCGTCCGATTCCTCTGCCGAGGGTCGTTCAAGTGAGACTCAAGCCTATGGTAAGAAAAGTGAAGCCAGCGATGTTGACAAGGCATTTGATGAATTGATGGCCGGTTGACAAATTAAAGCCGATCCGCCCCGGTTACAATAGGGCGCTCTTTTAATCTAAAAACATAGAAGGAGTATTATTATGTTAGATTGGTTAAAGTCCGTATGGGCTAGATGGAAAGTGCAGGTTAGTTTTGTTGGAGGCGCCCTTGTGGTCGCAACCACATACGGAACTTGCACAGTCGATCCACCCTCTGTATCAGAGGCTACAACGACAACTGAGGAAACAATCACTGTATTGCCAACTGCCTCAACTACAACTACGGACGATGCCGCTAGCGGCACCACCGAAGAAGCTACAACCACTACAACGGAAGAAGCTTCAGGCGACGAAGCCGCCGAAACTACAACTACTACTGAATAGTATAAAAAGCCGCTGGCAGACCGGTGAAAAGTCTGCCGCTTTAAGGAGACAATAAAATGAGATTCGTTCTACCAGTTCTTGCTGCTAGCCTTTTTATGGGTTGCGGCGATAAGGATGAGGACACCGCGGAAGACACCGCAGACTCTGTTGATACTGCAGCAGAGTGAAAAAGCCGCTGGCAGACCGGTAAAAAGTCTGCCATTTTTTTAAAAATAATTCTTGACATTTAAAATCATGGTGTTATAATAAGAATATCCAAATTGTGGTGAGGATCATAAAAATCCACTATTAACAACAAGTGTAATTGCTACGGCTACCCGCTTGCCATTATTAAAGGCCACTGGCCAAGGGAGACATATTTATGGATAATGTTAATGACGCGAGTACTGGCGCTGAAACCAGTATCATGAACGCCAACGACCTAAACATCGTTGACATCTACACAAACAATCCGCGTGTTCGCACCGGCTTTAACAACACAGGTACAATCAATCTTGATGATTTTGAAAAACTTATAAAGATTGAATTTAACGACGCGAAGTTTTCACATTTTGACTGGCTTGATTTGCAAACAGTTGATTTGAATTCCTCCAATTGGAAGAACATTGGAATCCGCGATAAAGATGACGAAGAAGGTCGCATTGAGAGTTTCCAAGTTTCTTTTCGTCAATTAGGGTATGACATGTCGGAGTATCCTGCTTGTATTGATACCGATGAGATGGTACTTGAAGGTCGCGGTCGAATAAAGTCAGCGATCTTAAACGGAGAACGCTGGATGCCAGTCGCTGTTTATACACGTAGCGACACGTCTGAGCGAAACACTGTGACTAACGGATTGATTGCTAACCAGAAGAAGCCTGTTTTTATGTCTAGTTTTAACGACTATGTGGCGGCTGGTGTTAATTTGATTGCGAAGGACGAACTGGAAGCTTCAAACGAAGCCGTTGATAACTGGTTAATTCACGAAGTTAAGATTGACCGTCGTTATGACAACAGCATTAACGGTATGAGAACGAAGATCCGTAACGCTATTATAAGTCGCTCTCAGGTTGATAACAGTCTTATCTGGTCTTTGAGCAAGAAAGAAGCCGAGAAGTGGATAAAGACTAATCTTGGATTAGCCAAAGCTGATTTTGTTCTTGTTAACATGGCTGATAATGAGACTTATGCTGAGCGCGCTTGGCGCCACATTCGTGATGCACTTAAAAATGGCCGTGAACCTGTGAACTTGATCTTCTATACCACTGATACTAGCCCAACAGCTGCTCGCGCTGGTCTCAAGAAGTCTATGCAATACATCGAAGACTTGTATCTCGATTCTTGGGAAGTGGTTAACAGTCAATTATCAAGTGAAATCACTTTGGTTGCCCCAGCGAAGCGTCCTTATGTTTTTATGGGTGCGGTACCGCAAATTGTGCAAAGCCACAACATCAACGGTTGCAACTTGGTTTCGGTTAACAAGTACTGATGAAAACGCCGTTAAGATATCCCGGTGGAAAATCACGGGCTGTCGAAACACTCATGAGTTTCGTTCCCGAGGATTGTGGTGAGATTTGCTCACCCTTTCTCGGGGGCGGCTCGTTTGAGTTGGCTTTGGCAGAAAAAGGAATTAAAGTCCATGCGTACGATGCGTTTAAACCGATTATATGGTTTTGGGATGCAATCTTAAAAGATCCTGACAAGCTCGCGACCATAGCCGACTTGTATCGTCGAAAGAAAACATACAAGTACACGAAGCCCGGCGCCGACAAAGATGGCAACCCGCATGCGGAACAGAAAATAAGAGCGTTAGGCTTACCAGAAAAAGATTTTTACAGATTTCGTGAAGAGATCTTGTTTGCGCTACAATCAAACCACCCATTTACGTTTGATGCTGCCGCTAAAGTTTACGCTATTAATCGTAGCAGCTTTTCAGGCGCCACATTCTCAGGTGGTTTTTCAGAGAGAGCTAGCTATGCTAGATTTACTGATAGTCAGATTGAGTATGTCAGAAACTTTAAGGTTGACAATTTTACCGTCAAGCGCGCAGACTTTAAGGACTCAATTAAAAAACACAAGGATTGTCATTTATACCTTGACCCTCCTTATTTCTTAGATACAGCGAGAGCAAAGCTGTACGGAGTCGAGGGTGATATGCATTCGTTCTTTCCGCACATGGCCTTATATTCTATTCTTAGAAAAAGAGATAATTGGATCTTATCATACAATGATTGTGAAGAGGTCAGAGAGTTATACAGAGATTATCAGATCCACGACGCAGAGTGGACCTATGGCATGAATAGAAGCAAAAAATCATCTGAGATTGTCATAACAAACTTAAAATAATCCTTGCCTTTTGGCACTGAATCGATTATAATATTATTAACACAAGGAGTGACCATGGCAAAAGCCAAAGCTGGTCGTGTCTCTATGCACGATCTTATGAAACTAGTAAATAAAAAAGCTGGACGTGAGGTGGCACACGATCTTACCACCGACAATCCCACATCTGTTAAGGAGTGGATACCAACCGGTTCCCGGTGGCTTGACTCAATTATCTGTAAGGGTCAGCTAGCAGGTATTCCAGTTGGCAAAATTACAGAGATTGCTGGACTTCAATCAACTGGTAAATCTTATATGGCAGCACAGATTGCCGCAAACGCTCAAAAGCAAGGTAAGCTTGTGGTTTACTTTGATTCTGAGTCTGCGATTGATCCAAGCTTTCTTGAGCGAGCAGGCTGTGACCTTGAAAGACTTATGTATGTACAGGCTTCATCTGTTGAGTTTGTATTAGAGACTATCGAAGAGTTATTGGGAGCATCAGAAGATCAGCTTGTGTTGATTTGGGATTCATTAGCGTTTACTCCGTCTATATCAGATGTCGAAGGCGACTTCAACCCACAGTCCACGGTTGCTACCAAAGCACGTATTTTGGCAAAAGGTATGTCTAAGCTTGTAATTCCCATTGCAGATCAAAAAGCAACCTTTATTGTCTTGAACCAATTGAAGACTAATATTCCGCAAGGTCCGATGGCAAGACAAATTGCAATGACAACACCTTATATCACGCCCGGTGGTAAAGCGATGCATTATTCGTACTCTCTGCGTATCTGGCTCACAGGTCGCAAGTCTAAGGCCGCGGCTGTGCTGGATGAAAAAGGTTTCAAGATTGGTTCAGAGGTTAAAGTTAAACTTGAGAAGTCACGTTTTGGGACGGAAGGACGAAACTGCACATTTAGAATTCTATGGGGTACTCATGATATTGGTATTCAAGATCAAGAATCATGGTTTGACGCTGTTAAGGGTGCTAAACAAATGCAATCCGCAGGCTCTTGGTATACTTTGACAATGGGCGACTACACCAAAAAGTTTCAACCATCAAAGTGGACTGAACTTGTCAAAAACGACGAAGAGTTCAGAAACAAGATTATTGAACTTATGGAAGTTGAGGTAATTCAAAAGTTTGACTCACGCGAGGGTAATGCTGCAGATTATTACGACGACGAAGAAGTTGCATAAAACACTTGACAAGTGTGTCGTAAGCGTATATACTATTAATATAGACAAGAGGGGTTTATGTCTAACTATCTAGGTTATGCCTGTATCAATATGGGCTTTTCATCGCTGCCAAAGTCGCAGCGCATCACAACAAATCGTACAATGATCAAGCGTACGTTCAAGGAGCGTGGAATTGGCTATGCTTCTGAGCTTGCTTTGCAAAATCTACGTGATTTGCACACTATTCTTGAGTGGAATCTTGAGCATGATATTTACTTTTATCGGCTTTCTTCCGATATTATTCCGTGGGCGTCCGAGTACAACCTCACAGACATGCCTAATTTTGGCGCTATACACGCCGCAGCACTCAAGGCGGGCAACTTTGCTCGCAAGCATGGAATGAGACTCACAGCCCATCCTGGCCCGTTTAACAAACTTGCTTCACCAAAGGAGCGAGTCTTTGAGTTGACAAAAACCGATTTGTCAGTGCACGGTGATTTATTTGATCTTATTGGACTGCCACGTACACCATTCGCAAAGCTAAACATTCATGTTGGTGCTGCCTATGGCGATAAGCCATTTGCTCTTGACAATTTCTGTCGTAATTTCGAGCGCTTACCAGACAATGTGCGTTCTCGTTTGACTGTTGAGAACGATGACAAAACTTCTTTGTATTCAACACTTGAGTTGTACGAAGGCGTATACAAGCGCATTGGTATACCGATTGTGTTTGACTATCATCATCACATGTTGCATCCTGGTGGACAAACTGAGCAGGAGGCACTGGAACTAGCCTTGTCAACATGGGGTGATATCAAGCCAGTCGTACACTACGCTGAGTCTCGCTCTATTGAGCATGGAAATCCTAAAATCAAGCCACAAGCGCATTCTGATTTGGTGTACAATACGCTAAATGATTACGGTAACGAGTTTGATATTATGATTGAGGCTAAGCACAAAGAACTTGCGCTGCTTCAGTATCGTGATATATTAAACAAGAAGAGAGTAGCATGATAAGGTTTATCAAAAATTTTTTACAGAAAAGAGAGTCCAATAACATTAGGAAAAAGATTAGCCGCTTGCAAAAAGAAGCCATGGGGTTTCAACGCAATGGTAATCTTAGACAATATGCGGCTACAATGCAGATGATTGAAAATTTAGAACAACAGTTGGTTTCTAAAGATGACGAGGATTGACCATATTGCTTTGGTTGTCGAAGAGCCCAAGTTAGCAGCCAAATGGTACGAGTTTAATTTTAATGCTGAAATTTTATATCTTGATGATTCGTGGGCATTTATCGAGTTTGAAAATATTAAAATGGCGTTTGTCAAAAAGGGTATGCACCCGCCGCATTTTGCGTTTGAAGTAGATAACTTTGAAGACATAGACGGCAAAATCAAAACACACAGGGACGGCTCCCGCTCTGTGTATAAACGAGATCCATGGGGCAACATTTACGAGTTAATTAATTATGAATATGAAGAGTGAAAATAAAAGAGTTTTAATAATCGATGCGTTGAACATGTACTTACGTGCTTATATTGTCGACCCCAGCTTGTCAAGACACGGACAGCCAATTGGTGGGCTAAAAGGATCGCTTAAAATCCTTCAGAAACTAGTTCGCACCACAAAGCCTGATAATGTTATTATAGCATGGGATGGACCTGATGGTTCAAGAAAGCGCAAGACGATGGACAAGAATTACAAGCAAGGTCGTAAACCTATTAGACTTAATCGTGCTTTCCACAATTTGACTGATGATGAAGAAGTGCAGAATAAAATTTGGCAACAAAGTAGACTTATTGAATACATTAATGAGATGCCGATTGCACAAGTTATGATTGATCAAGTTGAAGCTGATGATGTTATTTCATATGTTTGTAATATGCCTCACTACAAAGACTGGCAGAAAATTATTGTATCGAATGACAAAGACTTTATGCAGCTATGTGGAGAGCAAACTGTTTTATGGAGGCCAACAAAAGATGAAATTTTAAACACAAAAAGAATTGTTGAACAAACGGGCGTACATCCCACAAACATGGCACTAGCACGCGCAATCATTGGCGATGCCTCTGATAATTTACCGGGTGTCAAGGGTGTTGGCTTCGGGACAGTATCTAAAAGACTCGCTTTTCTTGGCGAGGAAGGAACCTATACCATAGATGATGTCATTGAGCATTGCGAAGAAATGCTTGAAGAAAGTAAGTTAAAGGTTTACAGCAATATCGTCGAAAATAAAGAACTAATTGAGCATAATTATAAAATGATGCAATTATATGCTCCACAAATGTCAATTCAATCAAAGACATTTGTAAAAGATTCGATTGAAAATTTTGAGTTTACTTTTAATAAAACTGGCATTTTGAAGATGATGATTGATGATGGATTTGGTGAATTAAATTGGGAAGATCTCAAGACTTCCTTAAACAAGATCATTAGCGATCGTGTTGACGCGGCCTGATAACTTAGCCGTTTTTACCTTGACTTTAGGTGAATGAATGTTATACTTATAAACACAGAAATGTAGGGGCAGAATGCTATCAGAAAAAGTAGATTTCGGAAGATACGGTAAAGCGTTTCAAGAAGGGTTGGTTCAACTAATATTTGAGGATCGACCCTTCGCTGATCAGATTACCGAAGTATTAGATGTTAATTTTTTAGAGCTTGAATATCTAAGGATTTTTGTTACCAAGATCTTACGCTATCGAACCAAATATGCAAAGCACCCATCATCAGATGCCATTGTTACCATTTTGCGTACCGAACTTGATGGTGAAGATGAAGCGGTACGAGAGCAAGTTAAAGAATACTTTACAAAAGTACAAGCCAAAGAGGTAACTGATACTGATTATATCAAAGAGACATCACTAGAATTCTGCAAAAAACAAAAACTTAAAGAAGCCATGATGGAGTCTGTTGGTTTACTTCAGTCGTGTTCGTTTGATGAAATTTCAACTGTTATCAATGATGCCTTAAAGCTTGGTTCAGACAATAATTTTGGTTATGATTATTTGGTTGATTTTGAAGAACGATTCAAGCCAAAATTTAGGAAACCAGTCACGACCGGTTGGGCTGAAATTGACAAGATCACAAGCGGCGGCTTGGGTAAAAATGAATTAGGCGTTGTAATTGCTCCAACCGGTGCAGGAAAATCTATGGCACTTGTTCATTTGGGAGCCCAGGCAGTCAAAGAAGGCAAAACAGTCGTACACTACACACTCGAACTACAGGACACTGTTGTAGCATCTAGATATGATAGTTGTCTAACCGGCTACCCATTATCAGAATTAAAAAGTTTTAAAGATGAAATTTATGACGCAGTTAAAGACATTGATGGTAGATTAATTGTTAAAGAGTATCCAACTAAATCAGCTTCTACAAACACTATTAAGACACACTTGTCTAAGCTACATAAAAGAGGTATAAAGCCCGGTTTGGTTGTTATTGATTATGCAGATTTGCTTAAGCCTGTAACTGTACGTAAAGAAAAACGAAATGAATTAGAATCAATTTATGAAGAATTAAGAGCTATATCGCAAGAATTTGAATGTCCTGTGTGGACAGCCTCGCAAACAAATCGGTCTGGATTAAACGCAGAGGTGATCACGATGGAGCAAATTTCTGAAGCTTTTAACAAATGTTTTGTCGCTGATTTTATATTTACAATTTCGCGTACTATTGAGGATAAACAAAAAAATCAGGCAAAAATGTTTATCGCTAAGAACAGAAATGGGCCCGATGGGATTATATACGATCTATTTATGGACACATCAAACGTGAGTATTAGAATGCTGCCAAAAATAATTCCGTCAACTTCCCCCAATGGCGGCACTATACCACTGAATCCTGTGCAAAATTCGGCTGCTGTACAGAAAAATCATTTACAAAGCCGATACGAAAAGTTCAAAACCAGAAGGAAATAATTACATGAGAACAATCGACAACATTAGAAAATTTAAATTATCAGACACATTCATAGACCAATACACAGACAAAGAAGTGCCATGGGGTCCTTTAGGGTATGTAACTTTTAAACGTACCTATTCGCGACGTCTAAATGAATTTGATCCAGATGCTGAAGGCTCTGAAGAGTGGTTTCAAACCTGTCGTCGAGTTATCGAAGGTATGTTCAACATGCAGAAGCAACATGTTTTTCAGCTTGGACTAGAGTGGAATGATAATAAGGCTCAAAAGACAGCTAAGGATGCGTATGATCGATTGTTTAACTTAAAATGGACCCCACCCGGTCGTGGATTATGGATGATGGGTACTAAATTTATTGAAGAGCGGACGGCCGCTGGTCTTTTTAACTGCGCCTTTAGATCCACCAAAGACTTATCAACTAAGGGCGGCTACCTGTTTGCGTGGATGATGGATGCTCTTATGGTCGGTATTGGGGTTGGATTTGATACTCTTGGCGCCAATAGTGTAACAATCGCTGAACCTCAGTTTACTAACGATACTCACATTATTGATGATTCACGCGAAGGATGGGTGCACTCTGTTAAACTTTTGTTGGATGGTTATTTCTTTGGCTCACAGGTTCCAAAGTTTGATTATTCAAACATCAGGGAATTAGGAGCACCGATAAAAGGTTTTGGTGGCACCTCTTCTGGACCCCAACCTTTGATTGAGCTACATCAAAATCTGAGAGAGCTATATGACGCTAAGATTGGGCAACAAATTAGCTCGGTGGATATTGTCGATACTGAGAACTTGATTGGTCGCTGCGTCGTATCCGGCAATGTGCGGCGTTCCGCCGCTCTCGCTCTTGGATCACATGACGACTTTCATTATCTTGAAATGAAAAATGACCAAGAAAAATTATACCACCACCGTTGGGGCTCAAACAATTCATTCCACGCAGTTGTGGGTATGGACTATCAATGGCATGCAGAGCAGTCACAGAAGAATGGTGAGCCGGGATATATCTGGCTTGATAATGCTCGCACCCGCGGACGTATGGCCGATCCTCCACGTGACGATGATAGAAGCGTAATGGGGTTTAACCCGTGTGTAGAACAACAGCTTGAAGATGCAGAACTTTGTTGTCTAGTTGAAACGTTTCCAGCAAAACACGATACGTATGAAGATTATTTAAAGACACTTAAAATTGCTTATTTGTATGGCAAGACCGTAACCCTATCAAACACACATTGGCCAGAAACGAATGCTAAGATGTTAAAGAACCGTCGCATCGGACTTTCTCAATCTGGTGTGATCCAAGCATTCAACAAACACGGACGCCGAGAAATGCTCACATGGTGTGACAAGGCGTATAGTTATGTACATCAGCTTGATGAAGAATACTCAGATTGGCTATGTATCCCTAAATCGGTCCGCATGACGTCTATCAAGCCGTCTGGAACAGTATCGCTGCTAAATGGAAGCACGCCGGGAGTCCATTTTCCGGAAGATGAATACTACATCAGACGCATTAGGTTCTCAAAATCTAATACAATGCTTGACACTCTAGCTGAAGCAGGTTATAATATCGAAGATGACAAATATTCGCCAAACACTGTGTGTGTTGAATTTCCAGTTCATGAAAAATATTTTATCAAAGGAAAGAAAGATGTAAGCATGTGGGAACAACTTGAGATCGCTGCCCAATACCAACATTACTGGGCAGACAACTCAGTTTCTATTACCGTTACTTTCAAGCCCGAAGAGGCTCCACAAATTAAGAGCGCTCTTGAAATGTACGAAACAAGATTAAAGGCTGTTTCGTTTTTAAAGTACGAAGAAACGGGATACGAACAAGCTCCCTATGAAGCTATCACGAAGGAAAGATATGAAGAATTATCTGCCGGCATCAAGCCAATTACTCGATTTAAGTCAGCATCCGGCAGTGGTACCAAGTACTGCGATGGCGAATCCTGCACCATTTAGGAGGGAAGTTGAAAAATTTTAATCACCTATTTGAGAAGCAAGAGTTAATTATTAATTGTAAGCAAAGAGACACAAGCCGATGCCAGTGGAGACCTACCGGCAATATCAAGGCCACGGCCGGCGACAATGTTTGTGTCTCCTTGGTATGCGCAGCATGTGACGCACGAACTAGCGTGTTTTTGGATCATATGCAATATAAAAATCACGAAAAGATATTACTAAAGGAGATAGATAATGTTTAAACCCGTCAACAGGTATGTGTTGATCAACAATCGCAAACCAGTAGTTGAAAACGAAACACCAATGGGTATTTTATTGCCTGATGATTACAAGCCAACTGAAGAACGATACACTAGTTATAACGTACTCGACTGGGCGGATGATATCAGGTTTGACCTTGATAATACCGATTCCATTATAGTCGATAACAGTATGATTGAAGAAATTACTGTGGATAACTCGACATATTCTATTGTGCAAGATAATTATATTGTAGGGATTATACGCAAATAGGAAAAACATTAAATGGACAAGAACTTTTACAACGAAGCTTCCGCAGCGCGCCTAGGCTGGGATCCGTCGTGGTTTGGCGAAAGATTTTTTGATGATAGGCTGACAAGAGCAGTTAAAAAATATCAAAGGTCAAAGGGGCTTTCGGCCGATGGCATGTGCGGTCCTGCCACTTTTCGTCGTTTGTGGACTGACAGGCAAGAAAACATTGATGACCATGTACCTGAAACTAAAGAATACTCAAACTATATCGTTTACAATGGAAATTTTACAGCAATCGATTGGGACAAAGTGGTATTGTGGTCCGAGCCCGGCGCACCAAAGGCTCGAAAGGGAACGTACTACGATTATACCGGTCGCCCAAAACGCAAGATTAGGTATTTTGTAAACCACTGGGACGTGTGTTTAAGTTCTCGTTCGTGTCAAAGAGTGCTAGACAGAAGAGGTATATCTGTACATTTCTTAATCGATAACGATGGCACCATTTACCAGACTATGGATATGCAACATGCTGCATGGCACGCTGGTTCTGAAAGAACCAACAGACCATCAATTGGTGTTGAGATTACCAATGCTTATTATCCTAAATATCAAAATTGGTATAAGAGGCATGGCCACGGTGAGAGACCAGTCATTGACAAAGCTTTTGTCAACGGTAATGAAATAGGTCCATTCTTAGGGTTCTATCCTAAACAACTAGAAGCTCTCAAGGCTCTTTGGAAAGCTGTGGGCGATGCGACCGGGATCCCGCTTCAAACACCAGAAAATCAATTCGGCAATACTTCAAAAAACTACGAGCAGCACGTTGCATATGGCAAGTACGAAGGGATTGTTAGTCACTATCACATAAGCAAAAATAAGATAGACTGTGCTGGGCTTGACATCAAATCAATGATCGATGAGATAAAAGAAGATACTTGACATTGATATCTATTTGAGATATAATGTCCTATGGTGCTTGAATATCCAAACATTGTGGTTGGCTCTAGTTTAGATGCTGTAATGTTCGCATACATCAACAACTATCCGTTATTTTTTGAGTCAGGAAAGAGACCCTTCAGGTTTGACTATCTGCAGCCTGATATGCAATTAGATTTTTTAAAACTGGCCCGGGCCGGCCCAAAAAGTTTAACGACACTTGACGGACAAAAGCTGGTTGGCATATCCCACGAACTTCTTTGGGAAAGATTACTGTTCATTATGTCAATTGTTGGAAATGTGCCATTGTCTGATATGTGTAAATCAATTAGATATGACGCGTCAAAAATTACCTGCTTTAACGAATATTCAAAAATAGCAGAAGTTGCGTATAAAAAAATGTACAATTTTAAACAAGACGATAAAAAAAGCACTTTTTTGTGCCGCGATTGGATAGCATTTAATAGTGGCGGCAAGCATGAGATAGACTTAATCGAGACAACTGACCAGTTTGTAAACCAAATCTGGTTTTATCCTTCTGATAGGATTTGTGGTAAAACCAAAGTTAAAGATGCCTGCGCTATTTCATTTATTGATAAAGAACACGTTAACGATTTTGAATTTAGTCAAACTATGGCCAGATTTAAGATTGTAAAAGATATGAAAGATAGAGGCATGAAGGGGTTGTTAAGTAGTTACGGACCCAATGGCAAGCCGAAACACTACGATTTTAAAACCTCTATTATCTCTCGCTCAATAGAACATCACGGACCTATTGTGTGCTTTGATGAGCACGACATACCTGTGAGTGTTCCAGATTTCGACAAGATGCTTAATCAACTGAACAAAAGTTCCATGAAGTATTGGAAAATATTGAGGCACCTATGAGCCAACACATGCACCTTGCCGGAATAATACCGATTGCTAATTTTAATGATACATTCGATATGCCTTATCCATGGTTTATGTTACCTGTTGATAATGGTTTTTCTATGATACAGAAATCAGTTTTTGAATGCGCTATAGCTGGCTGTCAGACAATATGGATTGTTGCCAATGACGATATTGCTCCAATCATCAAGCACCACATTGGCGAATGGGTGTATGATCCTGTTTATTACTATCGCAAAGAAAAGTTTTACAAAGATAAAAGAAAAGAGATACCAATATATTATGTCCCTGTTCATCCCAAGGACCGCGACCGCCGTGACTCGTATGGCTGGTCCGCTTTGTACGGTATGCACTCGGCGTGGTATGTTTCACAGCGATTATCTAAATGGATTACGCCTGAAAAATACTATGTATCTTTTCCACACGCAGCATTCAATATCTACACACTGAGGGAACACCGGCCAATGATTAACCATCACAGTAATAATTTCTTTCTGACCAGCGGCGGAAGTACGATTAAAAATAATGAGTACTTGTCGTTCACCATGTTTGGTGAAGATTTTAAGAACTGTCGTCGACATGTTAATTCTGAGACAACTAAAACATTTTACAATACTGAAGTTGGCGAAAAATATCCCTCAAAAAAATTGCCAATTAATGAAAGGTGGTCCGCAAGAAGTTTTGATATAGAAACTGTCTTTTCGCAGGTTGACGAAACTAATTCATATAGGCATGATCTTGAGTGGTTCCATTCGCTGGAAAATTGGGACAACTACCGCAATTTTATGTCTAGTGAAAACTTTATACAAAAGCCTTCAGATTCCTTGACAAAGGCTCACAAACATAATATAATATGTAATGAAGAGGGGTACATCAATGAACAATAAACCAAATATTAAATTTGTTGGACTGCATGCACACAGCGTGGCAGGATCAATATTCGACGCTATCGGCTATCCGCAGGCACATATGGACTTTGCATACGAGAATGGCTGCGAAGCGTTAGCACTAACCGATCACGGTAACATGAACGGTCTCGCATATCAGGTTCTGCATGCCAAAAAGATGCAGGAAGCTGGCAAGAAGTTTAAGCCGATCTTTGGATGCGAGGCGTATTTTACGCCTTCTATTGCAGAGTGGCGAGAGGCATATGATCAAGCTATGGCTGACAAGAAGAAAGCCAGAGCGATTAAAAAGGATGCACAGTCCGGTGCCACTGTTGAAGATGAAGGCGATAGCAAGAAAACTCAGAGTATTCTTAAGCGCCGGCGACATTTGGTTTTGTTGGCTCAGAATCAAACTGGATTAAACAACCTATTTAAGTTGGTATCGGAGTCGTATCAACCGGAGAATTTCTATCGTTATCCTCGTATTGACTATGCGCTACTGGAAAAGTATAATGAAGGCATCATTGCTTCTTCTGCTTGTCTTGGTGGGGTGTACGCAGGAAACTACTGGGAGAACAGAGATGCAGGTGACGAAGCCGTACTCGAAGCCATGCGTGAGTCAACAAGACGTATGGTTGACATTTTTGGTGATCGCTGGTATGCCGAGATACAATGGAACAATATCAAAGAACAGCACGAACTTAACCAGTATGTAATCAAAGTGGCCAGAGAGTTTGGGGTGCGCCTTGTTACCACTGCTGATAGTCATTATCCGAGCCCTGATGCATGGAAGGACAGAGAGCTTTACAAACGTTTAGGTTGGCTAGGAAAAGGTAGACCATCTTGGGCTGATGAAGAGTCTGAACTGCCAGAGGGTGTAGAAGAAATTGGATACGAATTATATCCCAAGAATGGCGATCAAATGTGGGAAAGTTATAAGCTTTATTCAGAAGAACAGGGTTTTGAATATGACGACAACGTAATCCTACAGAGCATAGAAGAAACACATCATATTGCCTTTTCTCGCATTGATGACTTTTTGCCTGACAACACAGTCCGTTTGCCTGAGTTTGTTGTACCGGCTGGGTTCACTGCTACTCAAGCACTTGTGAATTATGCTCTTGAAGGATTAAAGGATAAAGGTTTGCACACTAATAAAGAGTATACAGATCGACTCAAGCTTGAGCTAAATGTTATTGATGACCGCGGGTTCTCAAAATATTTCCTAACTATGAAATCAATTGTTGATGTGGCGACCGATATGATGCTTACAGGACCCGGCCGTGGTTCTGCAGCAGGTTCGCTGGTGGCATATGCGTTAAACATCACACAGGTCGACCCTATCAAACATGGTCTTCTGTTCTCGCGTTTCTTGCGCTCTGATGCGACAGATTATCCTGATATTGATTATGATGTGTCAGATAGTATGGCGCTCAAAGAAAAGCTTGTCGAAATGTGGGGCGAAGATTGTGTGGCGCCAATCTCAAATTGGAATACTCTCCAACTTAAGTCGTTGATTAAAGATATTTCAAAGCTCTATAACATTCCGTTTACTGAAGCTAATACAGTAACTTCGATTATGATCCGAGAAGCCACACCAGAGGCAAAACGAAAGCATGGTATTAAGGCAGGAGTATATGCACCGACATGGGAAGAGGTTATGGAGTTCTCGCCAACTTTGACAGCCTACCTCAACAAGTATCCGCAAGTCAAGACACACGTTGAGGGTCTAGTAGGACAGGTTCGCTCCTGTTCTCGACACGCTGGTGGTGTGGTTATCGCAGAGGACTTGGACAAGAGTATGCCATTGATTAATTCAGGTGGTGTACGTCAAGCTCCGTGGGCTGAAGGGCAGAACGTTCGACACCTTGAGCCAATGGGATTCATTAAGTTTGATCTGCTTGGTCTCTCTACACTCAAGATGATGGAGGGTGCGATTGAACTTATCTTGAAGCGCCACTATAACATCGAACAGCCAACGTTTGCACAAATTAGAGATTACTACGAACAAAACTTGCATCCTGACGTGATTGATTTAGAAGATCAGCAGGTCTATGAAAACATCTTTCACAAGGGCAAGTGGGCTGGCATCTTCCAGTTCACAGAGAGTGGCGCACAAAACTTTTGCAAGCGCGCAAAGCCAAATAACATCATTGATGTCTCAGCTATCACTTCGATCTTTCGGCCCGGTCCACTATCGGCCGGTGTCGATACAGACTATGTTGAAGCCAAGGAAGCACCACACTATATTAAATATCTGTCTGACGAAGCACGCGAGATTACTGAAGAAACATTCGGGTTCCTGATTTTCCAAGAGCAGATTGCTTTGTTGGCTCACAAATTAGGCGGCTTGACACTGGACGAAGGTAACATGCTCCGTAAGGTTTTGACCAAGAAAGGCACCGGCAAAGGCTCAGTAAAAGCTGTCCTTCATGACAAGTTTATTGCCGGATGCGCTAGCAAGGGAATACCAACAGACGAAGCACAATCATTGTGGGATAAGTTTGAGTACTTCTCAGGATATGGTTTCAATAAATCACATGCTGTATCATATTCAATTATCTCTTATCAGTGTGCGTGGCTGTTTAACTACTACCCATCTGAGTGGATTGCTGCCTTCTTGGATAAAGAGCCTGAGTCAAGAAAAGAAAAGGCTATTAACACCGCCAAGTCTTTCGGTTACAACATCGCCCCTGTGGATTTAAATAAGTCAGGTCGTGTTTGGGAAATTGCCGCAGATAATAAGACTCTTATTCAACCGCTAACTTCAATCAAGGGCTTTGGAGACTCAGCGCTTGAACAGATTTTGGAGCACCGACCGTTTACTGATATCGAAAACTTGCTTTTTAGGGATGAGATAACATACTCCAAGTTAAACAAGAAAGCGCTTGATGCACTGTGTCGCGCTGGAGCGATGGACAATCTTGTGGATGACAGATTTACTGGTCGCAAACATTTCTGGTCTGCGGCGGTCGTTGATAGACCGAAGAACAAGAAGAAGTTTGCCGAGAATATTGAGGCATATGCTCCCGAAGGTGATTTTTCCGAAGAGGAAGTTATACATTTTAAGACAGAATTAACAGGTGTATTCCCAATGAATTTAGTTATTAGCGGTGATACAATCCAGAGACTAAAAGATAAATATATACCACCAATTTCTGAATTTGATCCTGAGTTGTGTGTGTGCTGGTTCATACCCCGAAAGATTATCCCCAAGAAAACTAAGAACGGTAAAGCTTATTGGATTGTTGAAGTTATTGATTCAAACAATGAAACCGAAAAGATCAGATGCTGGGGTATTAGACCAGAAAGAGATAAGATTTTTACTAATCGACCATATATGGCCAAGTTAAAGTATGACGAGCAGTGGGGTTTCTCAACTTATGCTGTTGGTAAGACATTTAAACTACTTGGGTAGGCTAATTATAGCACGGAGTTTATCACGTGCGCGCATCTAATTTATTAAAATGGAAAAGAACATTGAACGAGCTTAGATTTAAGCATAGCGAACTTGAATTTATCGAAGACATTAATGAATCACATGCGCAAGAGTTTCAAATGTATCTAGAAGACTATTGTAGAGCCAAAGATGTTGACTTGGAAGATTTAAACAAAAACCTATTGGCAGCGCAGGCACTAAAAATAAAGGAACACCAGCCTGAAAGTGAAAAAATTAGTTTACCCGACACTCGAATCGATGAAGATGGGGCACTCGTTGTACAACACAAAGCTGAAGGTGCAGAAAAAGAAGATGATGTAATAGATGAAGATGCTAAAGAATTGGCGGATGCATTTACAAAACTTTTCAAACAAATAGCCCTTTACTTGCATCCGGATCGACTACAAAATTTATCTGATGATGAAAAAACAGAAAGACTTGAATTATTTAAAGAAGCACAAGCAGCTTTAAAGAACGAAAAATATTATTTTCTTTTGGACCTCTCAGAAAGATTTGGTGTCAGGACACCTAAAAATTACAAACAACAGACAAGATGGATGAAAACTAAAATTAATGATCTTGACTCGCAGATTGAAAAAGAGAAAATAACCTATAACTATAAGTTTGCTGAATGCGAAACTGAAGAAGATAGAGAGCGCCTAATGAGAAATTTTATATATCAAGTTTTTAAGGTTCATGTTGAATAAATACTTGACACCCGCTTCATTCGTTGTTATAATATTAGAGTAAATCAGGAGGGCCACATGGCAACATCAAACAATCAGAAAAAGCAGTACGTTAAAGAGTACATTCGTTCACTCAAAGCCATCGAAGACTGCATCGAACCTTATCAAGAGCAGAAACGTGAATTACGTTCCGAGTTCCGCAATAATGGTTGGCTAAACACAGACGAAATTCGAGCAGCAGTAAAGGCTTACAGGCTGTTCAAGGGTAAAGTAAACATCGATGAAGTTGTTGAAAACTTTGATATTATTTCCGAGGGCTCGAATGAATAAACTAACTAAGAAAAACATGCAACTATGGACGCCGGGCGAAGTAGCTCGTTTTTACAGCTGCTCTGTGGGCACTGTTGCGCAATGGCGCAAGGAAGGCAAGATCCCGTGCATTCTGCTGACCACGGGAGATTTTCGTTATGAGATTGAAGCAGTCCGCGATGCAATGGAGGTAGGCCGCAATGAATAAAGCTACTCAGCAGTTAATGTTTAGCTCTAAAACTGATGAGTGGGCTACACCGCAAGAGTTTTTTGATAAACTTAACTGGCGCTTTGGACCTTTTGACTTGGACCCTTGCGCCAACCCACACAATACTAAGTGTGCTAATTTTTTTACTGAAGCCGAAGATGGGCTTAGTAAAAACTGGGAAGGCTTCACTACATTTGTCAATCCTCCTTATGGGCGCGGAATCGATAAGTGGATTAAGAAAGCCTTTGATGAATCCCGCAAGGAACAAACCCGTGTGGTGATGTTAATACCAGCTAGAACTGATACAAAATATTGGCATCAATATGTAATGCGTGCAGATGAGGTGTATTTTTTGAAAGGACGTTTAAAGTTTGGAGATTGCGATAATTCAGCACCATTTCCGTCAGCGGTTGTTGTCTTTGATGGCACGAATCAAAGACAAATATTTGGAGCGATGAACAGATGAATAGAAAACAACGACGCGCATTAAACAAACATATGGGAAAAGATGCGACCGAAAGCATGTCGCAAAAAATTTCTCAGTTTGGCAAGCTCCCCCAACAGTGTACTACTTGTGAAAAAGAGTTTGACAAGAAAGATAAAGATATGGTACAATCATGGTCGGTTGTTGTTAAGCAAGAAGTCGTTAGACTTTTTTGCCCTGACTGTATACAAAAAACAAAGGAGGCTATAGAATATGTCAGTAGAGAGAATAGATCGGAATAGCGTCAAGAAAATTCTTGATGGTTATGTTAAGGATAGACATTCAGTTGTTATAAAATTCTATGCATCATCTTGTGGTTATTGTCACAATTTGGCGCCATTTTTCAAGCAATTGTCGGAAACATATGATGATATAAATTTTTATGCATTTAATATGGAGGATGGTGATGGCTTTGAGCAAAAGTACAATTTTGAGGGAGTTCCTACGATTTGTCACGTAAGCACCAATGGTAAGCGAACAAAAGTAAATTTTGTGCCCGAGCCTGATGAACCAGATGGCGGCGACGATGGCACGTGGTACCACCCACAAGAGCTAGTAAAATTCATCGAACAACACAAATAGGAGGTACGATGGCATCATTAAAAAATCTTGAAGCAGCATTATTAACACTGCAAGCGCAAGCATTAAAGCATTACGGCGCTATTGAAATATTAATTAATAATCCTGTTGGCTTAGCCGAACATACTGACTACGCTGACGAGATTATTAAGCACGCTAAGGCACTTTCTGAGTGTGAAGAAGCTTACGGCTCTTTGCAAAAGCATTTTGTACCAAAGCCACCACCGGTCACACAAACTGAGCCAAGACCTGTACAAGAGGGCGCAGCTGTTATAACCCCTGAAAACTCTCCTACCATGAAGAGGACGCTGCAGCGCGTAGCTAAAAAAAAGAAGAAGGAACTAAAGAATGATTGATAATGAAGCATTAACGTACGACGACGTTTTACTGCAACCCCAATATTCTAATATTCGCTCAAGAAGAGAAATCAATATTGGCACCGCATTTAAGAAAGATGTTAATTTGTCTTTGCCAATTATATCTTCTCCAATGGATACCATCACTGGCGGCACTATGGCTGCGACTATGGCCAAGGCAGGTGGTGTTGGTATTATCCATCGCTATAACACTATTGAAAGTCAGGTTCTTGAAGTTATACGCGCATATGAGTTGTGTCCTGATGACAATATTATAATTGGTGCTGCAGTTGGAGTTACCGGTGATTATTTTGAGAGAGCAAAGGCGCTTATTAGTGCTGGTGTTGATGTGCTATGCATTGACGTGGCACATGGACACCATATACTTATGAAGGAGGCTTTGATTGACATTAGAGCACTTGCCCCGGCTTTGCACATCATGGCCGGCAACGTTGCAACTTTACAAGGAGTCAATGATTTAGCTGATTGGGGAGCTGATTCGGTCCGCTGTAATATTGGCGGTGGCTCTATTTGCTCAACTAGAATTCAAACAGGTCATGGAATCCCTGGGCTCCAAACTATTTTTGAATGTGCCAAAACCGATCGTGATGTTGCAATCATTGCCGATGGCGGCATTAGAAACTCTGGCGACGTTGTTAAAGCTTTAGCTGCCGGCGCAGATGCAGTTATGTGTGGTTCTCTTTTATCTGGTACATCTGAAACTCCCGGGAATGTATTTGAAGACCAAGACGGGTTTAAATATAAAACATACCGAGGTATGGCATCTAAAGAAGCCCAAATGAAGTGGCGCGGAACTTACTCATCTTTTGAGGGCGTTGCCAGTCAGGTTCCATTTCGAGGTGGTGTAGGTCCGTTGCTGGAAGACTTGGAAAGAGGACTACGTTCAGGATTTTCATATTCTGGCGCTAGAAATATGTCTGAGTTACGTTCCAAAGCTGTTTTTGTCAGACAGACCCCAGCCGGCTTCGGTGAAAGCAAAACTCACATTAATACTAGGAAGTGGTAGTGTCTAACGAATTCGATAATTATGGCAACGATGTGAAGCGAATAGTATTTAATGTGACGGATCACGAACACGCTAAACTTATAGTGCGCCTACGACACAATTCGTTAACTCAATCTGAGTTTTTTCGAGCAGTTATAAGCGGCGTTAATGATAATGACGAAAATATCTTAAACTTTATCAACACATGCGTTGCGGAAAAGCAATCATTAAATAAATCAAGATTGAAAAAAAACAATACATTAATATCTAAAGGTAAAAAGCTTTCGGAAAATTTTGGTTTTGAAGATGATGAGATCGAGGACATATTTGATTTAATAGCGCAAGAGCACCCTGACCTATGACAAAAGATGGATTAAATAAATGTGCTAGACAGTGCATTATCGATAAAAAACCATGCACAAACAACGCTTGCCGTCATTTTATTGACTATCCAAAGGAATATAACTGTGTTTTAGTAACTGTGTATGAGCATGGCAATTTAACTTTAAGAGAAGTAGCCGAGCGAATCGGTGTTTCATTTGCAAGGATTAAGCAGATTGAGAGTAAGGCTTTGGCTAAACTAAAAAAGAGTGACTTAGCACTTTGATTAATATTTTAGGTCATTTATACAAATTATTTACTATTTAAGTTTGAGTTTATTTTTTTAAGGAGATTTCACAATGGCTCGTAAACCACTATTAACCGAGGCTGAAATACGCAGCTTCATGAAGCTTGCCGATTTGGCCCCAATTGGTGATGTTAAGCTGCAAGAAATGGGCTATGGTTCTGAGGAAGAAGAAACAGTCGCAGAGGAAGAAGAGGAACTTGAATTAGATGTTCCCATGGGCGATGTTGAAGACGAGCCCGCACCGGCCATGGATGCTCCAGAAGCGCCTGTTGACGACATGGATATGGGCGACGATTTAGGCATGGACGATTTAGGCGATGCTGGTGATGATATGGGCGAGGGAGATACCGAAGAACAATTTATGGATCTTGTTCAGCAGTTAGCAGATCTAGTTGGCGTTGATGTTGCTATGGATGCTGATGCAGAAGAAGCAGCTGATGAATTAGAAATGGGTGATGATGTGGAATCCCTAGAAGGGGGTGATGACTTAGGTGATGAAGCCGCACTCGATATGGATGAGCCAGTAGACGATGAACTACCGCCAGATCCAGAAGATGAGGATGAGGTACCCGGCACAAGAATGTACGAGAGCCAAGAAGAAATCGTAAATGAAGTTGCCAGACGTGTCGCTGCCAGACTCCAAGCTGAAAATAGCAAGCAAAACCTTGCTGACGAATTAACTGAAAAAATCTTTAATAGATTGACTAACAAAGGTTGACAGTTATACACTTCGTTGTTATAATTTAATAACCATCAATGTATTGATGGTTATTTTTTGAGTGAATAATGAATCTTGAACATATTGCTTTAAACTTATTGGTATTCGTATTCGGATATTTTACATGTAGAACATTTTACTTTTTCAAGTCAGCAAGGCGTTCAATTGCGTTGTTAAAATTTTCACAAATTGTGGCACTGTCCATATTTCTCAAATGCATCGAAGAATATACTAGCGCCACTACCCACAAACTTATGGCATTGAACAAGTGTGGTATTTTGGAATCTGATCCAGTTTATAAAAAAATATCACTTGAATCAAATTTGCATATTGAAGATTTCAAGAAAAGAAGTGTTGCATCTATTGTTGCTTTGCATGCCGGCTTCTTTGAGCCCACGGTTGATTTTAGTGATTGGGCGACTGCCATGACATTTCTTAAAAATAACAGGAAAGTCATGGAAACATTTTTTAAAAATAGGGATTAACATGTTTAGAAACGTAAAAAAGAAAATTAATGCTGGCATTATTGATAGAATAAAAGAAGCTACCGGCTCAAAAAAAAGCACCGATGACAAGATTGTTTTGATTGACGCTGACGCATTTGGAGGAACATCAGAGCCTGACATGCGATCGATTGGCTTGTTCTCTGATGTTTCAGATGAAAAGGTAGCTGAAATTGTACAGGCTATTTTGTATTTAAACGAGTTGAATAAAAGCGAGAAGGATGAGAAAAAGAAAAAGCCTATTGATTTTTATATTTGCACGTACGGTGGATCTGCTGACGATATGTTCGCGTTATATGATATTATTAACATCATCAAGCCTGATACCGAGATACACACAATTGGCGTAGGCAAAGTTATGTCAGCCGGCGTATTACTGTTAGCTTCTGGTACGCAAGGTAAGCGTAAGATTGGAAAACACTGTCGCGTTATGATTCACAATGTCATTGGTGGTAACCACGGGTCTCTCCCAAATTTGACTAATGAGTTAGAAGCTATCCAAGCATTACAAGACGATTATGTCAATGCTTTGGTAGAGAACACAAAACTTACAAAAAAGAAGTTAACTAAAATGCTAAACGAAAAGGTTAACGTCTATTTATCAGCAGAAGAAGCAGTAGAATTAGGTATTGCTGATATAATTATCTGAGGTTTTGAACGTGGACATTAAACAAATACTAAAAGAAGAATACTCCAAAAAGGATGGACTCAAGCAGGCCATGAACTTAATGGAGATGATTGAAGAAGTTATATCTGTTGTTTCGCTGCTTAGCGAGGAAGAGGTGCCAAATGTGGTGCCCAAAGATGACACAGAAGCAATCGAAATGATTTTGAAGATGATCCCAAACATCGAGGTGTCTGAGATCGGCTGGTCTGATGTACGCACACCAGAAGCAGGTCAAGAGATTAAAGGTCCACAACGTAAACTATTAGAAGATTATCTGAGCAACATCGCTGGTGATGACTTTAAGGCTCGAATTGAGAATGTTTCAAGATTCTACGATGATGGTACAGGCATCGTGCAAGAGCGCGCTGGTGGTGATCGCACACAACGCATCGTACAGGCTATATCATACCTTGTGTTTTATAAAACATTAACAAAAGTCATAACAAACTTTAACGCATCCTCCGCTGGCTTTAGCTTTGAATCATTTTTGGCAGCACTTGTTAATGGTTACCAGATTCCTGCCAATACAGGCACAATTGCAGACTATATTGACCGTGCAAGCGGTGAGCAGATTCCTGTCAGTCTGAAGTTGTACAAAGAAGGTAACCTTGAGGTTGGTGGTAGCTATACCGATTTGGTTAATGATCTTACCATGACCGGAGAGCAAACAAAAAACTGGGCATCATCTTTTCCAAACGCAATGAGATATGTTGTATGCACAAAGCAGCTAACAGGCGATGACCTTGAACAAGAAGGTCAAATAAAATTCTACCAGTTTGATTTTACTCTCGATAATGTTGTGGACATACTTGCTAACTCAAAAGACTCGTCAAAGAAATGCATCATGATACCTCGTAGGGTGATGAACGCACTAAAAGGTGGTCAATTGTCTAACGTCGATCTTGATCTGCCCGACGCCGGCACGCTCCCATCCCCTCAAGAATTAGAAAAAGTATTCATTGATGCACTCCGAAAGATTATTGAAGATAACGGAATTCCAATTGATGAGGCAGGCTTTAAGGACTTAACTGACAAGCTGGATTGGTCTGAAAATGATGATCTGTTTCAGCCGGCCGACGCAAAACGTTTTGGCGGTGTTGAACAAGGAGTTGTCCGCGGTATTTCTGCGACAAATCCAAATGCTCGCAAAGAAATAGTAAACGCCATGTTCCCACAAATGCCATGGAGAGGCGGACGTCAAGCACTCATCACAGCTATTGGTGCAGCCAACAAGGTTGTCACAGATCAGCACACGGCGTCTAAGAAAGCTGATGAAAGAAATCGAGAGATCGTTCGTATGGTTCAGGCAGACGAATTTCTTAGTCCTGAAGAATCCATGAGAGAATATGGAATGCTTAAGAGCGCAGACCGTAAGAAGATTGCACTCAAGAATTCATGGGGCTACCTTACTACAGGTCACTTCTCGATGAACCAAACCCAAGCAACTAACACAGGTGCTCCCACAAATACAATTGAGATTGGTGTCATTAGAGTTGGTCGTGCTGAAGTTGCAAATGTTGTCAATAGTATTAGAGATATTCTTAATGAAGAAGTAACTGAGATTTTTAAGTCGTTAAAGATTCTTTCCGATAGCCTTAATTCATTCTTTGCAGGTGGTCTGCAAGATGACTCGCTCGCTGGGCAGTCAATCTCTAATGCAAACAATATTAGTTCTAAAGAAATTTTGCAAACAAAGGACAAATAGAGCTTGACATTATGCCATAATGTGACTATAATATACTATAACCAGAGGTACTAATGAGTCGAGAATACGACGACAATCAAACACTACAACAAAAGATTATGACGGGCGCTAACAAGTTGGCTGACAATGTTGCGTCCACGCTTGGACCCCGAGGCAGAAACGTATTACTACAAGAGAAAGGCAAGCCGCCGTTTATCACCAAAGATGGTGTGACTGTGGCTGCTTTTGTTTCATGCGAAGATCCTTTTGAAAATGCAGCCGCACAAATTATTAAGCAAGCAGCAGTTGAAACAAACAACAATGCCGGCGACGGCACCACTACTGCTACTGTTTTAGCCAGAGCTATACTTCGTGAGTCACAAAAGTATGTTGTATCTGGTGTGTCACCAATTGAATTAAAGAGAGGTATAGATGCTAGTATTAAGCAAGTATGTGATCACCTTGACAATATGTCGCGTCCGATCACTAGTGCAGAGGATATCGCTCACGTCGCTACGATTTCTGCCAATAACGATTCAAACATCGGAAATCTTATCACTATGGCTATTGATCGAGTCGGAGAGGATGGCTCTGTAACCATCGAGGAATCTCGTTCTGTTGAGACTGCTATTGATGTAACCGAAGGGTTTAGATTTAATGCAGGCTATTGTGCCACTGCATTCATCACAGATGAGCGCCGCGCAGTCATGGCATACGAAGAGCCCTTATTCTTGGTGACAGATCACAAGATCTCACAGGTAGAACCAATCTTACCAATATTAGAAATGGTTGCCAGAGAGGGACGTCCGCTAGTGATCGTCGCGGAAGATATCGAAGGTCAAGCATTGGCGGCTATGATTATGAACGCCGTGCGAGGCACTTTAAAAATTGCAGCTATCAAAGCGCCGTTGTATGGCGAAGAGCGACGTAATTTGCTTGATGATTTGGCTTTGTCTGTAGGTGCTGAGTTTATTAAAAGAGAAGATGGCTTGAAATTGGCCGAGGTAAAATTGTCAGATTTAGGTACAGCTAGGGCTATCGAAAGCACTAAAAATGCCACAACAATCATTGGTGGTAAATGTGATTTCAAATTGATTGACGGACGTATCGAATCATTGAAGAATCAAATTAAAGACACTGCTTCGCTGCCTGAGTGTGAAGTCTTACAAAGTAGAGTTGTTAGGCTGTCATCTGGTGTTGCAATCATCTCTGTCGGAGGCACTACTGAAGTCGAAATGATTGAAAGAAAACATCGTATTGAAGATGCCCTTGAAGCTGTGCGTTCAGCGCAAGATGATGGTATCATAGGCGGCGGCGGTACTGCACTGTTGCGAGCGTCCGAAGGTATTGAAATTGAAGCCACTCACAGCGATCAGTTGCATGGTGCTACTGTTGTTAGGGAAGCATGCAAAGAACCCTTCAGACAAATGGCCCTCAACGCTGGTGAATCGCCCGACATATTGATAAATCTTGTCAGCGAGTCCGATGCTGATACAGGTTGGGATTTTCGCAATAATAAGTTGACAAATATGTATGAAGGTGGTATAATTGATCCAGTGAAGGTTACCAAAACTGCACTACAAAATGCAGCAAGTTGTGCTAGCACACTTATCACAACTAATTTTGGAATTATTCAAACGGAGCTTGACAATGTTTAAAGGTCAGTTATGTTACATACCACAAGATGTTTATTTAGTCCAAGAAAACAATCGAAAATATCACAAGACCGATAAACCAATCAATGCTGTGGTTGTCGAATACAACAATTGGGACAAGTGGTGTAAAATATTATATAAGAATGAAATTTGGGATGTTAGATTAAATAACACATACCCATTGGAGGAAAATGTTAGTAAGATTAACGGAAGTGTGTAACACAGGGGCGGTTACAAATAATGCACAATATTCTTTGCGGGAAGTTTATATTAACCCCGAACATGTGGTGATGGTGCGCGAAGAACAGCGCCTCAAGCAAATAAACGAACAAAGTACAATAGTTGACGGACTCGATTCGTCACATAGATTTTCAAAACTGGTTATTGATAAGGGCAATACTGGAACAGAAATAGTTGTAGTGGGAGCACCTGATGCTATCGAGACAATTTTAAAGAAACAAAAACAAGTATTAAAAGGATAAACATGGAAAATAATAGAATTACATTACAGTATTCAGTGGAAGAGAGTCAGCTGAAATTTGAGGTTCACAGGCTTGTAACTAATGCTTTGAATCGGCTAAATTCAATTAGTTGCGAAGAGCCACCGCCGGCCTCTGTCTTAAGCATGTCTACTGCTGATGAGATTGAATCATTGCGTACTGAATTGGCAAAGATCGATATTCTTTTCGGTGATGCTTCGGCAATTATTCAAAACTATATTGATTACAAGCACCGCCGGCGCATGTCAGATGCCACAACACCTGATATTCCAACTAATGGGGCTATTCCCAATTTAGATTCACTTAATTTGGATGCCCTAAACGAAAAAATACAAAACTTCAAGGATAATTTAAACTCACATGAGAACGCCGATTAAAGATTTAAGATTTAAATCAAAAGCACTGCCGGTTCTAATGTCTATAATCCCTCCAGAAAGTAAAGTTGAAACCTTTTTATTCTTTTCTGGTGATATAGAGGTTAATTTAGCAGAAGCTAACAGACATGTCACATCTCACACAACAGAGCTGCCTGTCTATGATTTTTGGTTAACTTTGATGGATGATGCTGATATGCTTGTTGAACATATAAAACATCTCCATCCAATCCCCAGTCAAGATGTGGCTAATGTTTTTCAAAAAACCTTAAATAAACAAAAGAATCCATATACGAGAGCAGCGCTATTTTTTTTGCTTAATAGATGTTCAGAATTGGGCACCATATCTTCTGGTGATTACGACGAAGCACGCTACAATCCATTAGCACTATCATACATTAAAAGATTTAAACAACAAAACTTTGATATAACATGGGACAAAGAATTTATTGCCTCCTTGGAAAAAGAAATAGACGCCGATTTTATATTCATCCCAGCGGGCAAATTTACCTATTCTTTTATGCAAGATGGACTGAACACAGGCGACGACACCACCAGATTTGATCATGATGAGTTATCCAGAACATTGAGCAACATTAGGGTACCAACCTTGGTGTTATATTCGTACCATCCAGCGCTGCTAAACATTTATTCATTATTTAAGACTAAAATTTTGATTGATAAATACGGTAAGGTTACTGACGATAAATCAGCCGCAAAGGAGATTTTAATTGCCAATTTTTGAATTAGGAAAAACTTTCGCGCTATTCGCTGTAGCACAAACATGCGTATGGTTTCAGTGTTATTCGCATTATATTTGGTCATGGTGGGAAGGTAAACCATTTCATGCTGCAATTATCTTTGGAATTCCAGCCAGTGTTATGTTTTGGTATGGCACCAAGATTGCTGTTGATACAACTAATGCTGCATGGACAGCAAGAATGTTAGGTTTTGGCTCATCTTACGTCACATTTCCTGTGCTTACATGGTGGCTACTGGGTGAGACTATGTTTACTACTAAGACAATGATATGTGTATTCCTATCGTGTTTGATTGTTGGTGTTCAACTTTTTTGGAAATGATATGAAAATTGTAGAAAAACCTTGGGGCTTTGAAAATATATGGGCCGAAACCGATGACTATGTAGCTAAGATGTTGCACATCGAACCAAAACAGAGACTATCTCTCCAGTACCATCAAATTAAAGAAGAAACTGTATATGTCTTGGAAGGTACATTACTAAACTGGACTGATGAGGATGGAGAACCAGATGAATATCCTCCTGGCTCTGTTTATCATGTTGTACCTAACCAAGTACATAGGTTTGGTGCAGGCAATGAACTAGTTAGATTGATGGAAGTTTCCACACCACACTTAAACGATGTTGTTAGATTAGCGGATGATTATGAAAGATGAGTGATATATTTCTTTTTGATGTTGATGGTACTCTAACAGTTGCAAAACAAAAAATGGTCGCGTCCTTTCAAAAAGACTTCCTTGAGTGGATGGACGACAAAGAAGTTTACATTGTCTCAGGTGGCACCTTTGAGAGAATTTTAAACCAAGTAGGCACCGATGTTCTCAACAAAACATCAGGTGTCTTTGCGTGTATGGGCAACATTTTTTTGCAGAGAGCTGACCTTGTTAATGAGTCTGGTTACAGTGAGTGGCAAATTGTATATGAAAATAAATTTGAGTACCCTAAGAATCTTGTGCGACGTCTAGAATCTATTGTGGCTAAGTCTGATTTTCCTGTAAAGACCGGCCGGCACTACGAAGAACGTGTAGGCATGATCAATTATTCTATTGTAGGTCGTAACGCAAACCAAAGTCAGCGAAAACAGTACGAAGAGTGGGATGCAGAAAAGCAGGAGCGCAAACAAATTGTAGAGAAACTTAGAGATAAATTCGATACCCTTGACTTTGTGATTGGTGGCGCTGTCAGTATGGATATTTTCAACAAAGGTAATGATAAGTCACAAATTATCAATAGATATTTTAACGAAGCCCTTGAACACAACAATATTCATTTTGTTGGCGATAGAATCCCTGCGCCGGGTAACGATCACACACTAGCAGAATTGCTGCGTGCTCATCCTAATGGTGCTGCATACGAGGTTGAGACTTGGAAAGATACAGCTAAACTATTAAAGTCATCGCCATTTGTGTAGATACTACTAAAAACAACTATTTATAGTGACGGAGTTTGGTTCATGGACATTTCAACTGGAAGCTGGTTTAAATATTTACGCGAAGAAGTTTTAACAGAGGGCTTGCGAGATATAGGTTTGCCCGAGAGCGTTGTTGATTTTATTGAGGCAGCGATGCCGAACGCACCCGAGAAGGCAAAGATGTATGTCGGCAACCAGTGGAAGAAGTATGAGTTGAATCAAAACGGAACAACTTACGCTCAACAGAATTGGGGAGGTTTCATGGAAAGAATCTTCAAAGATGAGATTCAGTATATACCACCCGAGGATAGATCCGCCGCCGGCAACGCAGCGTACAGAGCGAGAACGATGACTCCATATTATGTTGGCGGTGTTGGGGGTAAGCCTGTTGTACGCAAGGAATACAATGACGAAATGATTGAGCAAAACAAGCGCATTGTTTTCGTGGTCGATAATATACGCAACACCTTAGCAAAACCAGCAGGTCAATGGCGAAAGCCTTTCATGAAAGCGGTCAAGGCACTAAGCAAAGCAGGTATTGAATCAGAAAAGGTCGAGAAAGTAAAAGAAGAACTCGCTGCCACAATGATGCGCGAGTTTAAAGGTTGGTGGTATAACTATGATACGTTATTCTCTTGGTTGAACGACGAGCCAACCAACTATGAAATGATTAAAGACGAAGAGGATATTAAAGAAGCGGCCGAGATTGCGCTAGCGGATATCAAGGGGGGCTTTAAGCCCGATCAAGTTGTTCATGAATTCGAAGATGGATATTATTGGTACGATCTAAAGTCATCTAATTGTGCTGTTGAAGCCGAGCGTATGAACCACTGTGGAACTGATCAGCGTGGTACGCTTATGTCCCTTCGCAAAGCAATGTCACCAGAAGATGAAGCAGCCATGTCTGTCTCTGATCGGCGCAGATTAGGTACGTCAGATTCTTTTATAACGATGACTTGGAACGCAGACGAGCGAATAATCTATCAAATAAAAGGCATAGGCAATAACGCACCAGATTGGGAATTGTGGGAAAAAATCGATTGGTTTATTAAAAACTCAGACACTAGGGAGGTTCACGAAACCGGCGAACATTCATATGATGAAGATAGCATTCAGGAAATGAACAAATATCTTAAAGAACAAAACCCTGAAGTTGAATTTCAAGGTGTGCTAGATCTTGAGGCGATGCAAGAAGCAATCGATGAGATCACCAGATACTACGATGGAGAATACACAGGTCTATATGCCGAAATACAAGACCCAGATGATTGGGGTGGCGACGGGAACTACGCATATGTCTACATCACCACTGAGATGAGTTTTGATATTAACTTAGGTTGGCCCGACATTGTACGGCGCGACAACGACTACTACTGCGCAGACGAACCCGACTCCGGTGACATTAACGATATGTTGGACTCTATTCCGTTCGATGGTTACGGCAGAGAGGCTAGCCAGTTTATATCGGAGATTGATTTAGATGATCTCGGCTATGAATTACCCGGTGAGGACGCTGAAGTTAACTACGAGGTTGTCATGACCGCCGGCTTTATTCGCAACGATGATGTTGGCGAAGAGGAAACCAGGACAGCACACTTACGTGTTCGTATTACGTGCTCCACTTCGGAAAGCGCACAGACGCCAGAACAAGCCGCCAACGAGGTTGAGTTTATTGCGGACGAACTAAAGAAACTTGAACAAGCAATGCCAGATTATATGGAAGCAGTCAGAACCGAGTTGGTTGATGGCGAGTACATGGAGAAGAACGCATACGATAGAACCCGCACAGACTTGGTTGATAAAGACTTTGATCACTGGTTCACAACCCAAGGCAGCGGCGGCACACTAGAGTTTGCTTGGAGGGCGACTGGTGATAAGAACATCGTTAACGATGGCGGTCAGATACCAATGATACTACAGATGTATGGGCTTCCTTTTGATAGGAATGTAAACGAGATATACGGCAAGGTGTTTGGTGGTAGAATGAGAAACACATATCCACCTAGACTAGAAAACGTGGATCTAAACCGCAACATGGCGAGAAACCTAGAGAATTTATACGCAGCCAGCCAAGAAAATCCCGGTCAACAAAAAATGGGATTTACATATGATCCCAAGTACGCTGCGAAAGACGCACGACTTATATTAGCAGAGGACTCACACTTTATTATTCAAGGAACCAACAGCACGGTCGGACAAAACAGCAGATACCCGACACAGCCAATCTCATGGATCTACCAGATTAACATGAACTCTAACACATCTGACGCACAGATTCAAGCCACGATAGACATACTAGATTTCTTTAACGAGAACCCCAAGATGATGAATCAAGCGGCTATGAAAACAATTAACGATGCGCTGGCCTCCAGCGTGGCATACGCAGAATCAGTCAAAGCAGACATTTTGAGTGATCGCATGCCCCTTGCTATGATTAGACGCATTGATAGCATGTATGCTGGTCGTGCAGAAGCCAACGAATTAGCAAATAAGGTGGTCATGATTGCTAGCTGGATCAACCGAAACCTTGAGCAGATGGATGAAGTTGAAAAGTATGTGGCTTATTTCCATTATCTGCGTCCAATCGTCGCACAAAGGTTTAGGGAAATGTATCATCCAATTCAGACTGACGGCGATGACGCTGGTAAGCCAGAGGGCTTTAACGCCGCAGTAGAACAGCAGCTTAATAAGATGGGTGCCTCCCACTCACAAAAGGCGGCACGCAGGCAAGACCCAATTAGAGGTAGAGTAGGTACGCCTAGACCAGCACAGGAAAGTATCGAGGATCAGATAAATAGAATCGACAGCATGCTCAACGAAATAATTGAAGTCCGTCGCTATAAAATGAATATTGAATTGATACTAGACATTGGACCTCAAAACCCAATTGAAGATTATAAAGATGTTATTCGTGCTTGTAAAGGCGTAACTACCGTAAATACTATTAGGTCAGAAACTCGCGGTGACAAGGCCACGGCAATCTTTGGTATTAAATTCGCCTTAAAAGCACAAGAGTCTAGAAAAATATATTTAAGAGAAACATTTTTTCCGTACATTAAAGGTATTGTTGGTCTAACTCTTGGTCCATCTGGCTTCTCTCAGCCAGAGCAAATAACCAAACTGAGAGAGGGTAGTATACTTTCTACTTATCCTCTCATATCATACGGCACTGTTCCACAATCGTCAAGAAAATTTCCTACTCCACGTCTTTCTATTGACAAGGTTGTTGATGACTGGACTGAGGGTGGTGTGATGGCATATGATACTCCAATGGATGCTAACAATATGAGATATCATGTGATGGTACCAACTGAAGAACTTAAAAAACTTTGTGGGAGCCACTACAGAGCCGACGCAAACATGTTCTATGGTCGATATAAAAACTTTATCAAAAATGGACCGCAGCAAGCTGTGTATGTTGCGGTTGGCAAAAACGGGAGAGTTAAAATTACTGGCAACGAAGATGATGTATGGTTTGCCTCAAAAGCTGGCTTGGAGGAATTACCAGTATTCTTTAGTTATCAAAACCAAGTTTAACGCATATATACTATAGAGGCGAATTATATGAAAAGTGCTTTAAAATTTTTTATGGCCATGGTGGTTTGCTTCTTATTTGGATTTTTAATGACTGTGTTTCCTGTTATGGTTCATTACAATCCTACTCCCGAAATCAATAGTCAGCACTTGACAAGCCGTAAAAATATATCTAAAGCCTACAACATTAGTCAAACCAAATCTATTGATAAATCAACATCATCGGCTGTAAGAGTTGTATCTGTTGTGCATGGTGAAGACACTGGACAAACAGCCGTTTCGTTTGCATCTGGTACATATTTCATGTACTTGGGCAAACATTATGTGTTGACTGTATCTCACGCAATTGTAGGAGATTGTAGTGATCTCATGGTCGCCTACTTTGATGCATCCTCTAAGTGCATTGAAATTACACATGTTGATGATGCGATTGACTATGCGATTATTCAGGTAGAAGAATTAAAAAATCGAACCCCACTAAATATTTCAACAGCTTTTGTTAAAAGTAAAAAGAAGATGCCAAAACTACTTGACAAAACCTTTTACACAGGTTATCCTAACAACATGGGTCCACTAACCCTTAAAGGTCAAATTGCAGGTTTTGCAGACAATGGATATATTTATATTGACTCTTATGCGTGGACCGGTTCATCAGGAGCAGGCGTCTTTGATCAGAATGGAAAACTCATTGGAATTATCATGGCTCTCGATGTTGGAGTTACACAATATGGCGCTGACGTGTTGGAGAACCTACTTATCGTTGTGCCAACATATCATATTGATTGGGTAAGCGCACTACATTAAGAGAGGAATAAAAATGTCTAATGCCACTAAAGACCTCGATAAGAGGTTAAATAATATTGAAGAGAGTGTTGATCTGTTACAACAACAAATAGATATAATCATCGAAACTGTTGAATCTGTGATACCGCAAATACTAGCTATGATCCCTAAAGATTCTAAAAATTCAGGTGAAGCCTAATGTCTGATATTATTTCACTTGAAATGGAGGATACTGATCTAAAGCCGAAACCTCCCCCACGCCTCGCACCCCGTGGCATAAGAACTTTTACTGTTTGCAGACAAAAAGATGAAACAGGTGTGTCTGGCGAAGGTGTTGTTATCGAAGGTGTGTTGCTGGCTTCTGGTCACTGTATTATTCATTGGTTGTATCCTCCACCACGCGGCGGCTTGGCCATATTTGACTCACTGCAAGATTTTGAAAAAGTACACATCAAGCCACACCCAACAAACAAAACAATTCTTACGTTTGAAGATGGGGAACAAACTATTTATGATGGAGGATAAGCATGTCTTATAAGTATTCATCAGGTAGTATCCGCAAAGGCGACATTTATTTTGAGGATGATCGTGAGGGCGAACCAACCTTCATTGATTTTGGTCAAGATACGATCTCGCTCCGCCCGAGCGGTTCTGCCATGCTAAATGTTTCAGCATCAAGAGTCGGTATTGGTACAGTTTCGCCCGACTACACACTTGATGTGGCTGGGGATATAGGGGTAGATCAAAACATCTACCACAATGGAGATGCCGACACTTTAATACAGTTCACCGATGATAAAATAGTTCTCAAGGCTGGCAACAGGGCACTCGTTACTGCTGAAGTAAAAGATTCACAACCACACGA
>CEPK01051879.1_pt1 | contig 60844 bp, 64 predicted proteins | sample 356231 | NCBI WGS metagenome assembly CEPK01 (sample SAMEA2620259, study PRJEB7988) | marine metagenome | biome: marine biome (ENVO:00000447); feature: deep chlorophyll maximum layer (ENVO:xxxxxxxx); material: "saline water (ENVO:00002010), including plankton (ENVO:xxxxxxxx)" | depth 80 m
GCTTCTTCAGCAGGTGCAGCTTCTTCAGCAGGTGCAGCTTCTTCAGCGGGTGCAGGAGCAGCTTCATTAGCAGGTGCAGGAGCAGCTTCTTCAACTTGCTTCTTGGGCTTTCTTTTAGGTTTGGTACTGACTAATTCGCCATACTTTTCAGGGTCATATAACTTTAAAACTCTGTTACTTAATTGAGCACCTTTATCAATCCATTCCTTAATTTTTTCATTATCTAACTTGATAACACTTGGCTCTTGAAGAGGATCATATGTTCCAAGAATATCTAAGAATTTTCCATCTCTTGCAGAACGAGAATTGATTGCAACAACTCTATAAAATGGTCTCTTCTTTCTACCCAATCTAGCTAATCTAATCTTTACCATAAATCCCCCGTCACTTAATAATGATTAAAATTAAGAAAAATTCAACATATTTTTAGATTTTTTTTTAAACTTGTCCATATTTTTACTCATTTTCTTCATTTGTAAAAATTTCTTTATTAATATATTTATATCTTGAACTGCTGTTCCACTACCAGATGCTATTCTTCTTCTTCTGCTACCATCTAATATTGTATGGTCTTCTCTCTCATTTGGCGTCATTGAATTTATAATTGCTACAGTTTTTTTAAGTTCATCATTAGCTTTTTGCATGGCGCCCTCATCTTGTGAAAGCTTCCCCATTCCTGGTATCATTGAAATCGTACTTTTTAAAGATCCAATTTTATTCATTGAACTTATTGCAGTTTTAAAATCATTTAAAGTAAAATCATTATTTTTTAATTTTTTTGTTAATTTTTTGGCATCATCTTCTGATACTGACTCAGATGCTTTTTCAACTAAACTTACAACATCACCCATACCTAAAATTCTTGATGCCATTCTTTCTGGATGAAAAACCTCAATCATATCAAGACCTTCACCAGATCCATAAAATTTTATTGACTTATTTGTTATATACTTTGCTGATAAGGCAGCTCCGCCTCTAGCATCACCATCTAGCTTAGTCATTATTAGTCCATCAATTCCAATTTCTTTATTAAAAGTATCAGCAACATTCAATGCCTCTTGACCTATCATCGAATCTACTACTAAAAGTGTTTCATTGACCTCAATTGACTTTTTTATATCCTTTAGCTCTACTAGCATATCATCATCAATTTGTAATCTTCCGGCTGTATCAATTATTAGCGTGTCTGATCCTGAATTATATGCGAGCTCTTTTGCATTTTTACAAATAGAAGTAACTTCTTGATTATCTTCATGAGGTATAAAATTTATTTTTCCCTGATTTGATAAAACTTCTAATTGTTTAATAGCCGCAGGCCTATAGATATCTACTGACACAAGAGTAGGATTTCTTTTCATCTTATCCTTTAAGTATTTTGCTAGTTTGGCTGAGGTTGTTGTTTTACCTGATCCTTGAAGTCCAATAATTAAAATAACAGCCGGAGGTTTGACCTTAATGTTTAAATCATTTGCTTCATTACCTAAAAGTTGTGTTAATTCATCATTAAATATTTTTATAAATTGTTCAGCTGGAGATATACTATTTAAAACTTCCGCGCCAATAGACTTTTCTTTAATATTATCAATTAGCTCTTTAACAACTTTATAATTAACATCAGCCTCTAATAAGCTTAGTCTAATTTCTTTTAATGAATCCTCTATATTTGATTCACTAATAACAGAATTTCCCCTTAATTTTTTAAATGAGGAACTGATTTTTTCAGTTATTTTTTCAAACATATTAAATTATAGCATTTTATTCAGTTTGGTCCGAAGATGTTTCTTTGCCTTTAGCTTTTAAACCAATCTTTTCAATCTCAAATTTAGGCCTAAATTTTGAATCTATGTAAACATGGGCTTTAAAATATGGGCGCCTTGCATTTTTCTTTTTTGATTTAAATTGAAGTAATGAAGTTTTTTCTCCATTAAATAATTTTATGGCTTCATCGACAGGCAAAGACTCTTTTTTTTGTTCATTTTCATCTTCTGAATTCAAATAAGGAGAGAGTATAAATTTTGATATTCTATTTTCACCCTTTTTGCCAAAATAGTAAAATTTATCATCATGATATACATCAGAATTTACAAATTCAAAAAAACCAAGGCTATCTAAACTTTTAAGATCAAAATCTTTTTTATCATTTTGTCCCCAATCAAGCTCGCATTTTCCAGTATTAGTGAAAACTAAATCTGCATCATAAAAAGATCCAAATCTTCTATTCACAAAACCGGTTAGTTTTTTAATTCTTCCTTCAGAGCCATTATATGATTTAACTAAATTAATAACTTCATTGCTTGATATAGGTCTTCCAGAAATTACTTTACTTATATTGAATGACTCATCAGGCTTATCTGTTGTATACCTATTAAATGTTTCCATTATAGGAAGACCAGTTATTGGACAATCTATTCCAAGAGGTTTGATAAATTCATCAGTATCAACCTGAGTATTTCTTGCTCTATTTATAATTTCATCTCTAAACTTTTCAATCTCATCTATAAATGTCTCATAAGAATAATCATTTTTTTCCATTTCTCTAAGTTTAAGCTCCCATTCACCTGTTAGGTCAGGTGAGGTTAGTTTGTCTATTTCAAGAACACTCAAGTCTTCAATCAACTTTTTACCTCGGATTGTTGAAATAAGACACTTTCTGTTATTATCATCTTCAGTTCTCATTATATAGTTTTCTCTGATTAAATCTTCAATGGTTTGTGCTCGTGTTGCAGGAGTTCCAAGTCCTTTATTTTTCATAAGAAGAACCAACTCCTCATCTTCAATATCACTACCTGCTGTTTCCATAGCTCTAAGTAATGTCGAGTCTGTATATTTAGATTTAGCTGATGTTTCTAGGCTACTTATATTTATATTGTCACACATGGCATTCTCGCCATCTTTAACTTCTTCTAATATTGTTTCCTTGGTTGAGCTGTCTAATACCTCTTTCCATCCTTTATCAACAAGGATTTTTCCCTTAGTTCTAAAAATATAATTATCAATTATAGAATCTCGAGTAGTTTCATTTGTTATAGTAGGTGGATAAAAAATTGCTAAAAATCTTTTTGTTATTAAATCATAAATTTTTTGCTGCTGTTCGTTTAATTTTCCAGGCGCAGGAAAATTATTTGTAGGAATAATTGCAAAATGATCACTAACTTTAGTAGAATCAAAAACTTTTTTATCATTCTTATTAACTAGTTTTTTCTCTAATATATTTTCTGCAAATTTTGAATACCTCATATCATTAATTGAATTGAGAAGTTTATTTACTTCAACATCATAATTATCAGGAAGCCTCCTAGAGTCAGTCCTAGGATATGTTATGAATCCTTCTCCAGAAATGGGTTGATATAATGACTGCGCAATTTTTAGAGTTGTACTGGCGGTGAAACCAAATCTACTATTAGATTCTCTTTGCAAAGTTGTCAGGTCGAATAGGGGATCTGAATATTCTTTTCTTACCTTACTAGAATCCTTGACGATAGCATTCTTTCCTTGGCAATGATTTAATATTACATCTGCTTCATTTTTATTAAATATTCGGTCCTGTTTTCTAGTCCTCTTTTCTTCATTGCTTAATTTAGAATTATCAAATTTGCTATCAACATACGTACCTTCGTATTCGCCAGATTGAATCTTAAATTTTGCTTTAATTTGATAAAAAGGCTCAGGATTAAATTTTTCAATCTCGTAATCTCTTGAAACTATTATAGCCAAAGTAGGAGTTTTAACTCTTCCAATGACCTGTTTATTAAATGGCAGGTTGTATGTTTTTGTTGACCATGCTGTAACCGCTCTTGTACCATTCATGCCTATTTTCCAATCGGCTATTGAACGAGCTAGTGCTGCATTGGCTAGACCGCTGTAGTTATCTGAGCTTTTAAGATTATCAAATTCTTTTTGAATTTCTTCCTTCGTCATAGATTGTAACCACGCTCTATAAAAAGGTTTATTTATTTTAAGAAATTTCATAATTTGGTAAAAAATTAGTTCACCTTCTCTGGCAGCATCACATGCATTAACAATTGATATTACATCCTCTCTCTTAGCTAATTTTTTAATTAAATCGAGTCTTTGTTTGGTTCTAGATATTGGCAATAAATCTCCAGGACCATTTAAAGGTAGAGAGTCCAGATTCCATTTCTTCTTAGGTTTTTCATATTCTATTAAATGACCTTGGGCAGAAGTTACAAGATATTTTCCATTTTCAAAATAATCAATATTTTTTGATTTTACTTTTTTCACCGATAATGCCGATGCAATTAGATTTGCGACACTTGGTTTCTCGGCAACTATTAAAAATTTTTCATTTTCCATAGAAACGCAAATTTAAATAAATATGATTATTATGTCAAATATATAATTATCAAAAATATGGCTAAGTATCATTAATCATTGATATAATTATTTTTTGAATACCAGTTAATACACTTTTGTAAAATTTCTCTTGCTTTGATATATTCGAAATTAAAATCATCACAGGATTTCTTTGAATCTGCTTTAGCTCCAAGCATTATTGCTTTTAATCCTTCTATTGGAAGTTTAGGTCTCGAGCCTGTAAAGAAAGAAATTAAATGTGATAGAAATGAAATTAAGTAAAGATTCCAGATTGGAGTAATTTTATTAATTTTAGGAAGACCTTTTATATCACATACTAAATCAAAAACATCTTTTATCTTTATATTTTCACCGACAATTACGTATTTACTACCAGCTGGTTTATCTATAGCTTTAATAGTCAAATCTATAACATCATCTACATGAACTAGTGGTATATAGGATTCAGGACAAAATTTGGATTTAATCTTTTTATTCGCAATACCAATTACAGTTTTCCCAAATGTTTTTAAATCCTTTGGGCCTGTTATTACCCCAGGATTTAAAACTACAATTGGTAGTCCTTTTTTTGTAAATTTGTTTACTTCTAATTCAGTTAAATATTTTGATTTACTATATTTGCTTTCAAAGCTACCACAATGATTAGTGGTTTCATCAGCAGTTTTTCCAGGAGACTGTCTTATTGCAGCAACACTACTAATATGAATAATTTTCTTTACTTTAGTATTTTCAAGTTCTTTTAATAAATTATAAGTGCCAGTTACATTAACATCAAAATAATCTCGATCTCTTTTTAACCACCAAGATGCAATATTTCCTAAATGAAAAACATAATCAATACCATCAAAAGCACCTTTAATTGTTTCTGGATTTCTTAAATCGGCAAGAATACATTTATATCCTCGATTTTGGTAAGTCTCGTAATCTTTTTGGTTTCTAACAAGGATGGTTACGTCATAGCTTTGTTTAAGTTTTTCAATTAAAAAATTACCAACGTAACCTGTTGCCCCAGTTACAAAACACTTCAAGTTGAACTCCTAAGGCACTATTATTTTCTTCTCTTCGTGAATAATTTTACCTTGTTCTTGAGACTGTTGCTGAGAAGCTTTTATTAATGACATAGCTCTTTCCTCTATTAATTTAAACAAGTTAACTTGAAAATCTTTATCTGGCTGACAGACTCTAGGAAGAATATGACCTAGTGTTGCAAGTTGAACTAAGAATAAAACATTAGCTTTTACCGCTTCATCAGGAACACTTTCACCAGCATTCTTTTTAAATTCCTCAGTGAAGAATGATTCAAGCTCTTGAACAACCTCAGACAAATGATAAACAGGTGTCTTTGGTTGAGATTGCAATCCAGTATTAAAAGCTTGTGCAATCTGCATTCTGATAGTATTAGCCAATTGTTCCTCAGGACTAGGCTGTTGTTGATTTGTATCTTTTTCTTCAGACATTTTAAACCCCTTATTTTTTTATAACAATATATTATACTGTTATTTGAGATAAAGGATATGAGTAATAAGGTTGAAGGTGGTTTTGCACTTGTCAAAACTCTTAAAGATTTAGAAGTTACAGACATTTTCACTCTTGCAGGCGGACACATAAATCCTATATATAATGCATGCAGAGAGATGGGTATAAGGTTAATTGACACTCACCATGAGCAAGGAGCTTCTATGGCGGCTGACGCATATGGAAGGGTAACTAAAAAACCAGGAGTTTGTCTTATTACTGCTGGCCCAGGACTAACCAATGTCATTACAGGTATGTCCGGCGCTTTCTTGTCTAATTCTCCATGTATCTTTTTATCAGGAAAATCAGGCGTAGAGGAAAATGATAGGCTCCCTCTTCAAGAAGTTGATCAAGAATCAATGGTTAAGCCTGTTACAAAATGGGCAAAGACAATTTATGACACAAAAAGAATCCCGGAGTATACAGCTAATGCATATAAGATGGCAGTTTCAGGTAGACCAGGGCCTGTATATCTAGGATTACCTCATGAGGTTCTTTATGAAAAATCAGATTTTGATGATTTTGATATTCCTCAATTAACGTTCCCAAAAAACCCTGAAGCAACAAATGATGATATAAGCCTTGTATTAGAACTATTATCTTCGGCCTCGCGACCTCTTATCATTGCTGGAAGTGGTTCATGGTACTCAGGCGCAACCACAGAACTAGAAAACTTAGTTGAAAGTTTAGACATACCTATTTATACATTAAATTTTGGAAGAGGAATTATTTCTGATTCTCACAATAACTGCCTTGGCCAGGCAAGCCCATCCGCGATGAATGCTTTTAAAAAAGTATCTTCTGAGTCTGATTTAATAATCTTATTAGGAGTAAGACTAAGTTTGTATATAGGCTGGGGCAGAACCTTTAATCCAGATTCAAAAGTTGTACAAGTTGATATTGAGCCTGAGGAGATTGGTAGGAACAGAATCGTAAATGTACCTATAATTTCAGATATAAGTAAATTTTTAAATAAATTAAATGCGGGAAAATCTATTGATAAAAAATATACTAATTGGATGGATACAGCTAGAAAATGGAAAGATTCAGAATGGGAGGAAATAGACAGGCTTAAGAATGATGATTCGAAGCCAATGCATGTATTAAGAGTAGTAAAAGCAGTTGAAGATGTTTTAGGAAGCAATTGTATGCTATGTATCGATGGTGGTGATACTCAAGCATGGACTGATTCATCTTATATAGTTAAAAATGCAGGTAATTATGTAAAAGGTGGCCCACTTGGTTGTATGGGAGTTGGTGTTCCTTTTGCAATTGGATCGAAAGTAGCTTTTCCTGAAAGGCAAGTTGTCCTTATAAGTGGCGACGGTGCAGTTGGAATGAACTTGATGGAGTTTGAATCTGCAGTTAGACATAACATTCCATTCTTATGTATTGTTTGTAACGATAAATCATGGGGGATGACCAAACACCAACACTGGTTAAATTATGGAAAAGAAAATACACCAGCGGGGCATGAGATGCCTTTTATAAATTTTCACGAAATAGTAAAGTCAATGGGTGGGTATGGTGAACTCGTCGAGAATCCTGAAGATTTAATTCCTGCAATTGAAAGATCAATTAAATCTGGCCTACCGTCCTTAATTAATGTTATTACTAATCCTGACGCAACTAGTGCCGCAACACATGCTATCACTGCAATGATGACACCAAAGGACTAAATTCTAAAATTAGGTATCTCCTAGTTTTTTATTTTTCTCTAATCCTTCGATTGTAATGAATGGTTCAAAAGGAATATGTGAATCTCTAAGATTATTTAAATTTTTACTTGGATCTAGTTCTTCAAAGTAAACTGTTTTTAACAGACCAAGTTCCCCTTCAACTATTTTAACTATTCTATCAACATCATCTTGATTAAAAATATAATTACTTTTATTAGCAAGTCTTCTGACACTTCTGAATGAAGATTGTAATTTAAGGAGCCTTTTATTTAGGATTCTGTAGAATGATTCTTTTCTATTTCTTGGCATTATATGATGATAGCATCAGAATTAATATATTCAATAAATAATCTTAAAATTCGTATATTTACTAAATATAACCGTATATCTATAAAATGTACGAATACTACTCTTTTCCAGACAAGACTGCCATAAATGCTTCTTGAGGAATTTCCACATTACCTACATTTTTCATTCGCTTCTTTCCTTTCTTTTGCTTATCAAGAAGCTTGTTTTTTCTAGTTACATCTCCACCATAAAGTTTTGCTGTAACATCCTTTCTAAATGCTTTAACAGTCTCTCTTGAAATTATCTTGGCTCCTATTGCAGCTTGAATAGCAATTTCAAATTGTTGTCTGGGAATAAGCTCTTTTAGTTTCTCAACAAGTTCTTTACCTCTGTAATAAGAATTATCTTTATGAGTTATTAAAGATAATGCATCAACTATTTCACCATTGATTAATATATCAAGTTTAACAAGATTGCTTACTTTTAATTCACTCTGCTCGTAATCCATTGAACAATAACCTTTAGTTATTGACTTAACTTTATTATAAAAATCATAGATCATTTCTGACATTGGAAGCTCATATTCTAAGACAGCCCTGTCTTCAGATATGAAATTTATATTTTTTTGAATACCTCTTCTTTTTTCGCAAATATCTAAAAGCCCTCCTAAATATTTCTTTGGAGTATAAAGGCTTATATTTACAAATGGCTCACTGATGGAATCAATTTGACTTCTATCAGGCAATAATTTTGGGTTATCAACTCTAACTATTTCAGAATTTGTTTTTTTTACTTCATAAACAACTGTCGGAGAGGTTATTATGAGAGATAAATTAAACTCTCTTTCAAGCCTCTCTTTTACTATTTCCATATGAAGCAAACCTAAAAATCCGCATCTAAAGCCAAAACCTAGAGCTGCAGAATTTTCTGGTTCGTAATCAATAGAAGAATCATTTAGACTTATTTTTTCAAGTGATTCTTTTAAATTTTCGTAAAAATTAGAATCAACAGGATATAAACCACAAAATACCATTGGCTTAATATCTTTAAAACCTTTTAAAGGTTTTTTTGCAGCAGCACTGGAGATTGTTACCGTGTCTCCAACTTTGGCATCACTAATTTTTTTTATAGACGCTGTTAAGAAACCCACTTCTCCAGATGATAATGTAGTGACATTCTTTGCTTCTGGGCTAAAAACCCCTAAATTTCTTATCTCATAAGTTTTATCTGAAGACATCAATTTGATTGTATCGTTATCAACTATTTTGCCATCAAAGACTCTGAGAAGAAGTACGACACCTAGAAAAGAATCAAACCAACTATCAATTATTAGCGCTCTAGCTTCATTAATTTCTGGTTTTTGGGGTGAAGGAATTTTTTCTATAATTTGATCAAATATATCTTCAATTCCTTGGCCGGTTTTAGCACTAACATGTAATGCCTCGCTACAATCAATTCCAACCGCATTTTCAATTTCTTCACAAACTCTATCTGGATCAGCAGAAGGCAAATCTATTTTATTTATTATGGGCAATATTTCTAATCCCATATCTGCTGCAAGAAAAGCATGCGCTAAAGTTTGTGCTTCTACTCCTTGGGCGGCATCAACTACTAATAACACTCCTTCACAAGCCATTAAACTTCTAGATACTTCGTATGAAAAATCTACATGTCCCGGAGTATCAATAAGATTAAATACATATTCTTCACCGGATTTTGAAGTGTAATTTATTCTCACAGATTGTGCTTTGATTGTAATTCCTCTTTCTCTTTCAATATCTAGATTATCAAGGAACTGATTTTGCATTTGTCTTTTCGATACTGTTTGAGTTATCTCAAGTATTCTATCTGCTAAAGTTGATTTTCCATGATCAATATGTGCAATAATGCAAAAGTTTCTAATATTATTTTGATTCATAATTATATTAAATTATAAATTAATATAATCTATTAAACAGAACTCCTGTAGCTACTTTTGGATAAAAGTATGTTGATTTTTGAGGCATTTTATCGTCATTTAATACAACCTTCATTATATCGTTGGGAATAAACTTGGGCAATATGATTCCCAATGAATAATCATTTATAGATGATTTTGCATCCTCTAGGCTTTTAAAAAAATCCAATTTATCATAATTATTTTTAAATTTATCAATTATTAGATCTTGAACAGCATAAACACTCATTGAATAAAATCTCTTCTCATCATTATCTTTTATTTGGCAATGTAATTTAACTTTTTCAGATTCTGATATTATAAAGAATTCATTTGGCTTCAACTGATCTTCTATAATATCACCATTATATTCATTAACTATAAAGCTACTTCTTATACTTTTAGTTATTTCTTCAACTCTACTAACATTTTGTAAAATCCTATGGGTAGGATTAATTAAAAGACCATCCTGGTTTGTTCCTGAAAGATAGAACATTGCATACTCTGATTCTTTTGTCCTAACCTCATTCATATAATTTAAAGAAGTTTCATATCTATGATGTCCATCAGCAATTAGAATTTCTTTATCTTTGAAATTTAATTCTATTAGATCAATAATTTCAGTATCTGAAATTTGCCATATTTTGTTCAATATTCCATCAGATGATTTTGCCTCAATTATAGGTTGGTTATTTTGTATAAAATCATTAATTATATTATCAATCTTTTTATCATTATTATCATATACGCCAAATATAGGACTTAAATTTGTTTTACACGCTCTCAATAATTTTAGTCGATCTTCCTTAGGACCACTAAAGGTCTCTTCATGTGGCAAAATTATTTTTTCTTTGAATTCATGAAGCTTTACCAGCCCAATTAAACCTAGTCTATTATATTTCTTTCCTTTATATGTAAATTCTTGCAGATAAGGGTAAAGAGATTTTTTTTCATCTTGAGCTAAAATATTATTTTCTATCCAATTATTTAATGTATTCATTGATATATTATATTTTTCGTCACCTTTACCATCATTAAAATCAATATGTACAACATTATATTGACTTGAATTCATCAAATCTTTTTGTTGCTTAGAATTTATTACATCATATGGTGGCGCTATAACATTAGAAATTTTTTTAATTTCTTTTTGATTATATCTTAGACCCCTGAATGCCTTAATTATTGCCATAATCTAGCTCCTTTGTAATTGTTTCAAATTGAATATCCCCATCTCTAATTAAATTCAGGCTATCTTTATTAACGTTTAGAATAGTTGAACCCCGAGAATATCCTATATCTCCATAATCTACTATAAAATCCAAAGATTTTTCAAACGTATTAATAATATCTGAAATATTGAACAAATTTTCATTTCCTGAAATATTTGCACTTGTTGAAACTATTGGAAAATCAATTTTATTATAAATTTCTTTTGTAAAGCTATCTGATGATATTCTACAACTAACTTTATCATCCAAACCAATAAAATTATTATAAAACATATTTTTATCCTTAGGGGTAAGTAAGATTGATAGTTTTCCAGGAAGAAATTTATTGATAATATTTTTTTCTAGTTCAGATATTGAAAAAAAATTATTTAACATTTTGCTATCTTTAAATAGGAGGGTGAAAAAATGATTTTTCTCCCTACCTTTTAATGAAATTATTTTTTCTATAGAAGTTTTATTGTCATACCTACATCCAAGCCCATATAATGTATCAGTGGGGTAACAAAAAATTGATCCTTCTTTTATCAAGTCAGATATTTTATCAAAATCTATAGCATTTTTTTTTATTATCAAAACTTATTTGTTATGTTTTTCTGCTGCTTTCATAACTTTTTTCTTTAAGTTCTGTCTGAAGGTATTGAGGGATTCTCTGACTTCAGGATATTTTATTGATAGAATTGAAGCAGCATATATACCTGCATTTCTAGCACCACCTTTACCAATTGACATTGTTGCCACTGGAATACCAGGAGGCATTTGAACAATTGATAATAATGAGTCTAGGCCGTTTAGACAAGATGAATCAATTGGAATTCCAACTACAGGAAGGGTTGTATATGATGCTACAACGCCAGGCAAATGTGCAGCCCAACCTGCTGCAGCAATAATAACTTCAACACCTCTTTCTTCAATTTGTCCCATATATTCAGCAAGCAACTCAGGAGTCCTGTGAGCAGATGCTACTCTGAGGTCATATTCAACACCTAGCTCTTCTAGAACAGTACAGGCATCTGATGCTTTTTCTAAATCTGAATCGCTTCCGACAATAATTGCTACTTTAGCCACAGATTTAAGGTATCTTGTTTAGAGGTATTTTTCAATAGATTTTTTTAAATTATGATTACGCGAGAATATGATGAATTTATTTGTTTAGTGAGCCAGCATGATCATGCAAAAATTTCACTCGACATATTTAATTTTTTTCGAGAAGAAATAAAGAAAAATACTAAAAATTTAGAGGCTTTACAGTACTCAATCAGGAATCATGATTCAGGGTGGATTGAGTTTGATCTTCATCCAAAAATCTCAAATGATAACAAAGTTTTTACTTTTCAAGATATTGATGTTCAATTGCAAGATGATTTATGGTTAAAAAGTATCTCATCATCGATAAACCCTTATTCATCTTTTTTAATTTATAAGCATTTTAGATATCTGTGTGAAAATTCATCACGTGATAAAAATGATAAAGAGAATTTTATTAAAAGCTGCGAAAGATTAATAGATGAACGAATAATAGATGATAAAAAAAATATAATTGATAGTGAGGAGTTTAAATTTGAATTAAGTTCATTGCAGATTTGTGATTTAATATCTTTAATTATTTGTAGAGAGAAAGTTATGGGGGGGAATAGTCCATTCCTACATATCAACTCTGTGAATAGTTTAGATTGTAGTATTAAGAAAGTTGATAAATCAGTGTATAAATTGAATTCAAAAATTTTTGCAAAAAAAGAAAATTTTGTTGAAATTCCTTATAAGCAAATTGAATCAGAGTTGATCATGACACCAAAGAAGTTCAAAAGAGCATTTATTGAATATCCAATGAAATATAGAAAATTATATTTAATTACTTAATTTTTTCATATTTATCTAAATTAATATTATTTAAAAACCCCCTTTTTATTTTTTGAGTTGATGTTTTTTCAAAACTAATATCTGTAAGATAAATTCCTGATATCCTTTTAAATTTTTCAGTTCTATTATTAATTCCATCAACTATTTCAATTATTCGTTTATGAGATATTTTATTAAATTCATCACTAAGTTTAATTAAAGTTAATATTTTCTTTTGATCTACACTAAAAACAATTGATTCTTCAATTTCAACTTCAATATTTATCATCTCTTCAATTTCTTCTGGATAAATATTCTCTCCACTAGAGCTAATAATTACAAATTTTTCTCTTCCTGTTATATATAAATATCCTTCACTATCAAACCTGCCAATGTCACCAGTATTTAGATATTCATCTTGAAGCGTTTCAGATGTTGCATCCTCATTTTTATAATATCCTTCAAATATATTTGGACCTTTAACTTTTATTGTGCCATTTCCATATTGATCACTATCATCAATTTTTACATTACATCCATCAATAACTTTTCCAACTGAGCCCACTTTTTTCCTCTCCAGGGGATTTACTGAAACTAGGGGTGAGGCCTCTGAGAGCCCATACCCTTGAATTATTTTCAATCCAATATTATCAAAAAAATTCTCAATTTCTGGACTTAATGCAGCACCCCCGCAAAAGAAAAATCTTAGTCTTTTAAGGCCCAGCTTCTTCTTAAATATAAAACCAAAAAGTTTTGGCAATTTTCTATGTAGAAGACTTAAAATACTGGAACTATTCAACTTTTTATTGATTCCTTGATATATTTTTTCCAGCAACAGAGGTACAACAGGAAAAATATTTGGTTCAATTAAATTAAGTTCTTTGCTTATAGTCCTCAAATCTAAGCCTGAGCAAAAATGTATTGAATTACCAAGATTAATATTAACCAAAACATTACAAGTAAGTTCATAAACATGGCTTAAGGGTAAGACTGAAAAACTTTTCAATTTTCCTTCTTTTTTTAGTAAGTTAGAAATTTGAGTTAAATTTGAGATCAGATTATTGTGTGAGAGCATAACTCCTTTTGGACTTCCTGTTGTCCCAGATGTATAAAGTATAACTGCGATTTCTTCTTTTATTTTAGGAATAACAAATTCTTTTGAAGGCTGCTTGCAAATTTCAATAATATTCTCAAATGATAAAGTGTTATGTTTATTTCTTAAATCATCATTACTTATTAGTAATGATGATTCTGATAAATTTATAATATCCAATGTTGTTTTTTCATTTGCCCTATAATCAATTGGAACACAAATATGTCCGGATTTTAAAATACCAAAAAAAGCTATTATCCACCCAACGGAATTCTCGCCTTTAATTGCTATTTTAGATCCAATCTTTATATTCATAGATTTTAATTTTTGTGCAAAATTATCAGAATATTTATTTATTTGAGAATAGGTAAGCTCAACCAATTTACCTTTCCTAACTTCAGAGAATGCAATTCTTGAATCTTCAGGATTTTTCAATATTTCCTGTAAGCGATACATAGTGATATTTTGACATAAGAAATAAGAAAAAATAAAAAATTTAAAATTTGGCACGATGGTTGCCACAGTAAAGTAAAAAAAGAGTTAAAGGAGGGAAATATGGGTAAATTTAAATTTAAGAATTTTTTCGTATTTCTATCATTAGGTTTTCTAACGTTGTTCTTAACAGGCTCAGCGTCAGCTTCAAACAGTCCTGATGAAACAGCATTTATTTTTAATACTTTGTTATTTTTAATTTGTGGTTTCTTAGTAATGTGGATGGCTGCGGGCTTTGCTATGTTAGAGGCCGGAATGGTAAGATCAAAAAACGTATCAACAATATGCCTTAAAAACGTAGGTTTATATGCAATTTCTGGCATAATGTTTTATTTAGTTGGCTACAATCTAGCTTATGGAATTGCTGAAGGTGGTTACATGGGTTCGTTTACTATGTTTGCACCAGGTGAAGACATATCCACTGGTTATGCATCACATTCAGACTGGTTCTTCCAAATGGTTTTCTGTGCAACAACAGTATCAATCGTTTCTGGAACTATTGCAGAAAGAATTAAAGTTTGGTCTTTTTTCGTTTTTGCAGCAATTTTAGCTGGAATTATTTATCCAATCGAAATGGGTTGGCAATGGGGTGGAGGCTGGTTATCAGCAATGGGATTTTCTGACTTTGCTGGATCAACTCTTGTTCATGCCGCAGGTGGAGCTGCCGCTCTTGCTGGAGCAATTATAATCGGTCCAAGACTTGGCCGCTTTAAAGATGGCAAAGCTATTCCAATACCTGCATCTAGCATACCTCTTGCAACTTTAGGAACTTTTATTCTATGGCTTGGATGGTTTGGTTTTAATGGAGGATCTCAGCTCGCAATTGGTACTCTTGATGATGCCGCCGCAGTCTCAGATATATTCGTTAATACGAATTTAGCAGCCTGTGCAGGATTAATTGTAGCAATGATAATTTCTCAAGTGATGTTTGGAAAAGTTGATGTGACTTTTGCACTCAATGGAGCTTTAGCAGGATTAGTTTCTATTACAGCAGAGCCTTTGGCGCCAACTGCAACTACGTCAATGATGATTGGTGGAATTGGTGGAATCATAGCCGTTTTTGGAACTAAATTTTTTGAAAGTATTCAAGTTGATGATGTCGTTGGAGCGTTACCGGTTCATTTACTAGCTGGTATTTGGGGCACGGTAGCAGTTGCAATTTCTAATGATGCAACATCTTTCACAACTCAGTTGATTGGTTCTTTATCAGTTATCGGATTTGTGTTCGCACTATCGGCGATAGTCTTTGGTTTACTTAAAGCAACAATAGGTTTAAGACCATCAGCTGAAGAAGAAGAATTAGGATCAGACGCTGTAGAGGTTGGAATAGAGTCTTATCCATATTTTAAATAAATTGATACCTCTCTAATAAATACCTAGCCTATATCTCCTTGGTAGGCAAATAAGCATGCCCCTTGTGGCATGCTTATTGCCTTTTAAATAATTAGGCTATATCAAGGAGAAAATATATGCTTAAATTTAGTTTGAGGAACTTGGTCCTGTTCCTTTTTTTCGGCGTTTTAACGCTGTTAGGACAAAATTCGATCGCTTCTAGCGGTCTTGATTCGGGAGATAGCTCCTGGATTTTAACTTCAACAGCTCTAGTGCTTTTTATGACATTACCAGGTCTTGCTCTTTTTTATGGAGGTTTAGTTAGATCTAGAAATGTTTTATCCGTTTTTATGCATTGTATTGCTGTTGCATGTTTAATGTCAATTTTATGGGTTTTATTGGGCTATTCTATAGCATTCGGTGAAAATACAAGCCCATATTTTGGTGGTTTTTCTAAAGTATTTCTAAATGGGATTACTTCTGATAGTTTAATTGGAACAATTCCAGAATATGTTTTTGCAGGATTTCAGATGGTTTTTGCCGTTATTACTCCAGCATTGATAATAGGAGCATATGTCGAAAGAGTTAAGTTCTCATTTGTTCTTTTATTCTCTGCTTTATGGATGATTTTGTGTTACTCGCCTGTTACTTATTGGGTTTGGGGAGGAGGATTCCTTTTTGAACTTGGTACTGTTGATTTAGCCGGTGGGCTTGTAGTACATGAAACAGCAGGGCTTGCTGCTTTAGTTGTTGCAGTTTTTCTTGGGTCAAGGAATGACAAAACAAAGCCTCCTCATAATCCTGGATATGTGATGTTAGGTGCATCAATGTTATGGGTTGGGTGGTTTGGTTTTAATGCTGGCTCGCAACTTGCAGCTAATGGTAGTGCTGGACTAACATTACTTGTTACTCATTTATCTGCGGCGTCGGCGTCGCTATCTTGGGCTGCTTATGAATATATTAAATATGGACGCTCATCATTAGTAGGCTTAGTGACAGGAACTATTGCTGGCCTTGCCACTATAACTCCAGCTTCTGGTTCAGTATCCCCAATAGAAGCTATTATAATCGGCTCATTTGCTGGAATAGTATGTCAGGAAATGTGTTCTATCATTAAGAATAAGTTTAATACAGACGACTCTCTTGATGTATTTGCTGTTCATGGTTTTGGGGGAATATTGGGAACATTATCAATCGCAGTATTTGGCCATGCTGGATGGTATGAGCAATTATTTGGAGTAATATCTGTAGGCATATTTACAGTAATAGTAACGGTATTAATAGTTATTGTATGTATTCAATTTGTAGGTATAAGGGTCACGTCAGATGAAGAAAATAGCGGACTTGATCTCTCAGAACATGGAGAAAAGGCTTACGATATGAATAGTTAATTATTTTTCAGATAGCAGCTTACCACCAACAGCCCACTGATTTCGTGGTATCTCATCAATTTGAACGTAAGTTGATGAAGGTGGTTTGCCTGCTACTGTTTCCATGGTTTTAGTTATTTCTTCAGAAATTTTTTTCCTTTGTTCATCAGTTAAATTTCCTGCTACTTTAACGTTTATGTATGGCATATTTAGCACCCGAAAAGCACAATAAATTTCTTGCCACAGCAATGACATATCTTATCTGGCTTTTCATCCTTATCGTCATAATTACTTTCACTTTGTGAAAAAGGGAATAACGCAGCTCCACAATGAGGACATTCTTTGTGATATGCAGAAATTGGCTCAAGAGGCTGTCTTCCTGGTTCTATGTTTTGAAAATCACTCATAGGCTAAGTTTACAAGAAAAAAGCTCCTTTACCAAGATGTCGTCACCCCGTAAATAAAACGACCTTGAAGGAGCTCTACTTTATATTAACTAAATCTTTTTTTTTGTCATATAAATTTAAAAATAAAGAACTTAGGTTTTTCAATTATAATAATATAATGATTTATGAGTGCATTAAGTGTGGCCTAACATCGCCTGTTAAAATGGGTAAATGTCATAAATGTAACGAATGGAACTGCTTTGAAGAAAAAATAAGTAATAAAAAAAATAATCTTAAATTATTAGTATCTAATAAATTATCTGATATAGGCTCAGTCCAGAACAATCAAATATCCTGCTCAATAATTGAAATGGATCGTGTTCTGGGTGGTGGATTTATGACTGGCTCTTCAGTATTATTAGGTGGTGAGCCAGGAATTGGTAAATCAACTTTAGCTTTACAATTAGCTGCAAATCTATCTCACTTAAATTCAGTTTTATATGTATCCGCAGAGGAATCAATATCTCAAATTAATTCCAGGGCAAAAAGATTAAATATTAAATATAACGACTTATTTTTTTTAAATGATACAAGCATCGATCAGATTTTCCTTCAAATTGAAGATTTAAAACCAAGTATTATGATTATAGATTCGATTCATGCACTAACCTCAAATGATTCCGATTCGTCATTAGGATCAATTTCACAATTGAAAACGTCATCTCAAAAATTATCTGAATATTGTAAAAAAAATTCAATTATATTAATGCTCATATGTCATATTACAAAAGATGGATCTATTGCGGGCCCTAAAACCCTAGAACACTTAGTCGATACAGTTTTATATTTCGATCAAATTGAATCTGATGAGCTGAGAATTCTGAGAACTACAAAGAATAGGTTTGGTGCAACAAATGAAATTGGAGTTTTTAAAATGACTGAAACTGGATTGGTCGAAGTAAATGAATCATCAAATATATTTATTTCAAGTAACTCTGAATCCTATCCAGGAACTGCTATTTCCTCAACATTTGAAGGAACTAGGTCCATATTGATTGAAATTCAATCTTTGGTCTCAGCTCCAAGTCAATCTTACGGAAGGCGCTATTCAAATGGATTAGAAATAAATAGGGTGAATATGCTAATAGCAATCCTAGAGAAGTTTTCAAAAATTATGTTTAACGATAAAGATATTTTTGTTAATGTTTCAAAAGGAGTCAAAGTTAAAGATCCATCTGTAGACTTAGCTATTATTGCGTCACTTTTATCTAGTTTCCAAGACATAACAATTCCGACCGATCATGTTTTTGTTGGAGAAGTTGGTTTGGGTGGTGAAGTTAAAACTATAGCAAAAATTGAAAAAAGAATTAAAGAGTTTGAAAGAATGGGCTTTAAAAAATGTTTTTTACCATATATTTCTCTAAATCAATCTGGGGATTTAGAAAAAAAATTTTCAGATAAAATTAAATTAATCGCAATTAAAAATATTAAAGAACTTGATAAATTCATCGGTGAAATGAAGTGAAAATTGGTATTTTTGATTCAGGAATAGGTGGTCTAACAGTATTTAAACAACTTATAAAAAGATTACCAAATAACGATTATGTTTATCTTGGAGATACAGCAAGGCTTCCATACGGTATAAAATCAAAAAAGACAGTTATTGAATATTCACTAAAAAATACAAAGTTTTTAATTGATAAAGGTTGTAAAATAATTGTTGTTGCTTGTAATACAGCCTCAGCATATGCAGAAAGTACTTTGAGTAAAAAATTTAATGTACCAATTTTCAATGTCATAGACTCAGGAGTTTTAGCAGTAAAAGATTCTGCCATTCATAATGTCGGAATTATTGCAACGCCCTCAACCATTGAAAGTAAATCTTATAGTAACAGATTGAAGAAGATAAAAAATATAAAAAAAATTATAAGTAAAGAATGTCCAATATTTGTTCCTATAGTTGAAGAGGGCATTAAATCTAAAGGATATATTGACCAAATTATCGAGGAAAATCTTAATATCTTTAAAAAAAATAAAATTGATGGCTTGATACTTGGTTGTACGCATTATCCAATCTTAAAAGTAAAAATCAAAAAATTTTTAGGCCCAAACGTAACTTTGTTTGATTCTTCAATTGAATTAGCAAAATCTATAGATACCTATTTAGCTAAGACCAAAAAAGTCAAAAGCGGTAAAAAAGAAATTTATCTTACCGATGGTTCTAAATATTTTAAAACAGCTTTAAAAAACATGTTTAATGATATGAATTTTAATTTGAAAATAATTGATATCAGGTGAGCAAATCTCACCTGATATCAAAAGTCAAAAGTCTATCCTAGTTTTTTAATTTCATCAGTTAAAGCAGGTAATACGTCGAATAGATCACCGCAAATTCCATAATCACATTTTTGGAATATTGGTGCGTCAGGGTCTTTGTTTATTGCAACTATTACCTTTGACGACCCCATTCCTGCATAATGTTGAACTGACCCAGATATTCCGACAGCAACATAAAGATTTGGTGAAACAACTTTACCAGTCTGACCAACTTGCATCTCATAAGGTACCCAACCTGAATCAACCGCAGCTCTTGAAGCTCCTGCTCCGGCACCAAGTGAATCGGCCAAATCATAAACAACTTTGAAATTTTCACCGTTTGCCATTCCTCTACCACCAGAAACAATTTTATCAGCTTCTGTTAGCTCTGGTCTTTCTTTTGGAATAATTTTTGTCTCAATTACTTTATAATTTTCATCTGAAGGTAAATCAACACTTTCAGACACAACTTCAGCGCTCGCAGAACCTTCAGTAGGTTTAAATGCATTTAATCTTACAGTAGCAATCATAGGTTTTACATCATGAAAACTAATAGTAGCTATAGATTTTCCAGAATATTTATATCTTTTTACTTGTAATGTTGATGATGAACTCATATCAACATCTATTGCATCCAAGCATAAACCAGCAGCTGTTCTAGATGCAACCCTAGGTAAAAAATCTTGATTTTGCAATGTATTTCCGCCCAATACAATATCAGGATTATGTTTTTTTATTACCTCGGATAAAGCAGCTGCATAAAGACTTGGATTAAAATCTTTTAAAGCTGGATTTTCTATTTTATAAAATTTTTCTGCTCCGTATTTTCCCAAATCTGCTTCAATAGCTCCGGAGTTATCGCCTACATAAACGGCGCAAACTGTTGCACCATTTTTTTCTTTCAATTTTGATGCCGCACTAAGAACTTCATAAGTTACATTTCTTACTGTATCTTGTGCTTTATCTACTAATACCCAAATTTCACTCATAATTTTCTCCTAAATAATTTTTGCCTCTTCTCTTAAAAGCTTAGCAAGTTCGGCAGATGCTTGTTGTACATCATTACCTTCGAGAACTTTAAGGCTTCTAGATATAGTTGGTATTTCAATATTATCAGTTTTAACTCTTGATCCAGCAGAGCCCAAAGCATCTGCAGCTATACCAATTTCATCAGAATTAATTCCATCAACACCAACTTCTTCACATGGTTTCTTTTTTGCCTTCATAATTCCAGGCAATGATGCATATCTTGGCTCGTTAATACCTTGCTCAACAGTAACAACAGCAGGTAGTTTTAGTTCTCTTATTTCTTCACCGCCTTCAATTACTGATGTTACCTTTACAGTCTTACTTCCTTCATCTACTTCAACTTTAGTAGCTAAGGTTGCCTGAGGTATATCAAGTTCTTCAGCAACTTGTATTGGGACCTGGCTTGATTCTTCATCTATCCATTTTTTACCAGCTAAAATTAAATCGATATCTCCTAATGATTTTATCTTAGAGCCTATAACTTTCCCAAGTGCAAAAGAATCCATATCAGCAAAAGAGTCATCTTTGATATGAACTCCAGAATCGCCTCCCATAGCTAAAGATGTTCTAATTGCATCAACTGATCTTTCTGCGCCAACCGTTAGCACTACAACTTCAGCCCCAGTTTTTTCTTTAATTTGGACAGCTTCTTCTACAGCAAATTCATCAAATGGATTAAGAATCCATTTTATGTCATCAGTTTGTATTCCATTTCCTGAAGAATTAGCTTGAATTTTTGCTTCTGTGTCAGGTGTTTGCCTAACAATAACTAAAATTTTCAATTTTTCCCCCTTGGTTACTTAAAAAGTACCTAGAAAATATTAAGTAATAGAGCATTAAAGTCAAGATTTAAAGGAATAACTTACAATTTTCTTCTATCTATAAGTGATTTAGCTAATGTGTTCTTGTCTATATAGTCAACTTCGGACCCTAAGGGCATTCCGATAGCAATTCTTGAAGTTTTATTACAATATTTCTGTACTCGCTCATTTAAAAATCTAGCCGTGAACTCGCCATCATTTGTTGGATCTGTTGCAAATATTATTTCATTAAATTTTACTTTTTTTACTCTTTTTAAGAGCCTGTCAATTTTTAGATCCTCTGGTTTAATTCCTTTTGATACAGACAAAAGACCTTGTAATACATAATATTGTCCTTTGTATTCGCCACTTTCTTCAATGGAAATCATATCAAAAATATTTTCAACTACACATAATATTTTTGAATCCCTGACTGGGTCATTGCAAAAACATTTCTTTTCAAATACAAAGCTATTACAATTATTGCATATTTTCACTTTTTTCCTTGCCTCAACCATAGATTTTGCAATTTCTAAAGTTAAATTTGGTGGATTTTTCATTAGAAAAAGTGCTAATCTTGAAGCAGTCTTTTCGCCAATACTAGGAAATTTAGATAAGGATTCAATTAATTTATCAAATTCTTTACCCAAAATTTTTTCTTTCATAAACTTTTATAACAAACCTGGAGGAATCCCCATCGAAGATGCAACCTCACCCATTTTTTCTTTAATTTTATCTCTACCTTTATCTAATACCTCATTAGTAGCAGCTTGTATTAAATCTTGAATCATATCCTTATCACCAGAATTTAAAATTTCATCCTCAATATGAATTGATAGTATTTCTCCCTTTGCTTTTGCTTGAACCTTAACCATTCCACCTCCTGATGAAGATTCTACAATTTCATTACCTGCATCATCTTGAATTTGCTCCATTTGTTTTTTCATTTTTTCTGCTTGCTTCATCATTGTTTTCATATTCATGTTTCCTGGTAATTTCATCCTAATTCTCCTTCTCAATCTCTAGAATCCTACAATCAAAAGTTTCAAATAAGCTCTTCATAGATTGAGATTCAAATAGTCTATCTTTATTTTCTTTTAAATTGAAGGTTGTTTCTTTATCGCTAAGTAATTCCGAAGGCTTCTCAGAAATTAATTTGGTATCTTGATCTATATCATTCTTAATATGTATTTCACCATTTACTGAATTTTTTATATCTTTCTTGAAATTAATATCAGAATTTTTTACTTTTTTTTTTGATTCTTCAGGTAGTTTGGTATCGAAATTAACAAAGTCTCCAATTAAACATAACTTTATAATTGCTGTTTCTGCTGAAATTCTTAAATTAGTACTTTTAGATATATCCTGATATGAATTTATTAAATTATCAAAAATATTTTCAACTTCATGAATAGAAATAGTTTCAAATTTTGAATTAAGCTCATTATCAATTAACTCAATGGTTGAGTCGTTGCTATTAATTTCAAGTTTAGAATAAATAAGACTTCGATAGAAGAACAATATAGACAAAATAAATTTTTTGATGTCATATCCTTTTTCGCAGATTTGTGCAAGTATTTCAAGACTTTCTTTAATATTTCCTGATAATATTTCAACCGAAATAGATTGAACTACCTCCTTAGGTGCGATCCCTAACTTTAGAATTGATTTATCGTATGATATTTTTTTATTTAAAGAATTTGATAGAAGTTCAAGTAAGCTAAGTGAATCACGAGCAGAACCATTTGCTTCATTAGCCAGCAATCTCACAGACTCATCGTCGATAATAATTTTTTCTAATTCGCAAACTTTATTTATCAAATCTTCTATTTTATTTCCATTTAAATTTGAAAAATTAATCATCTGACACCTAGATGATATCGTTATCGGTATTTTTTCCACTTCTGTAGTTGCCAAGATAAATATTGTATTTTCATTAGGTTCTTCAAGTGTTTTTAATAATGCATTGAAGGCTGCTTTTGATAACATATGAACTTCATCAATTATGAATACCTTATATTTACAAGTTAAAGATGAATATTGTGATATATCTATAACCTCTCTAATTTGATCAACACCATTATTTGATGCCGCATCAATTTCAATTACATCTAAAGACTTACCATCATCTATATCACTTCCTATCTGTGGATTATTAGAAATTTCTTCATAATTAATTGCTTTTGCAAAAATTCTTGCCATTGAGGTTTTTCCAATTCCACGACCTCCGCAGAAAATTAAAGCATGAGGAATAGACTTGTTTTTAATAAAACTCTCTAGTATGGATATTGGCACTTCTTGTCCAACAACCTCATCAAAACTTTTGGGTCTATACTTTCTTGCTAAAACAATATACGACATAAGTTTTCCAGGCCGGCTTGTTACCGTTGCTACATTTCTGTCCTGGCGGAGTTCACAAGCCGACGAAATATTTCCGGAGAGTGTGGGATTCGAACCCACGAGAGGGTTGAACCTCTACACGCTTTCCAAGCGTGCGCCTTCGGCCACTCGGCCAACTCTCCAATATGTTTATATTAACATTTTTGTTAAACTAAGGTTAAAAATATTATTTATGTTTAATTCAGGTAAATTCATTTAATGAAAAAATGGATTATTAAAGAAAAAAAATTATTAGAAAATCTTAAAATTTTTGATTTGTTTCGATACAAGATTAGGTCTCCTTACAAAAGTAGCAAAAAATTATTTAACTTTTATGTTTTTAATTCTCCAGATTGGATAAATATCTTACCCATAACTAGAAATAATGAAGTTATATTCGTTAAACAATACAGAGCAGGAACTGAATCTATTACCTTGGAATTGCCTGGAGGTATGATTGATCCTGGTGAAAGTGTTTTATCATCTGCAAAAAGAGAACTTTATGAAGAAACTGGTTATAAATCAAAAAAATGGAAGAAATTAGGGTATGTTCATCCTAATCCTGCAATTATGAATAATTCTTGTCATACATATCTGGCTCAGGATGTTGAACTTTTCTCTGAACCGCAAAACTCAGGTAGCGAATATACAAAAGTTGAAATTATACCTTTGGATGAACTTGAAGACTTAATTCTGAAAAAAAAGATATCTCATTCATTGGTAATTAATGCTATATATTGGTATAAACTTAATATTAAATAATAAAGGGGCGAATGGCGGAACTGGTAGACGCGATGGCCTCAAAAGCCATTGAATTTCGATTCGTAAGGGTTCAAGTCCCTTTTCGCCCAATTTTATTAATGTATTATATAAATTATGGATATTAAAAGGTTTTTAGATTTAAGATTTTTAGGTTTTTTATTTCTTACTTTAGATGGAAGAATCAAGAGGAAAACTTGGTGGTTTTCGCAAATTTTTTTAGTTGTTGTGGGAATTTTGATCTTAATTCCTATAGGAAGTGTTTTAGAGGCCTTAGATTGGGGAGATCCAGAGATTGAAAGATTTGTTCAATTCTTTGTTCTTATAATTTCTTTTCTTGGTGTTTTTTTAGATTCTAAAAGATTACAGGATAGGTCTATAAATGGACTTGTTGCAATAATTCCATATGTACTTTCTGTTCCATATCAATTTGGTTTAATACCAGAAAATATTTTAAAAGGATATGTTTTAGTAGTTTTAGTTGCAAGGGTATATATATTTATAAATGCAGGATTTATGAAAGGAGATGAAGGTGAAAACAAATTTGGACCTGAGCCAAATCACTAATATCTAGGCATTTTTTCATCGAACTTTACTGCCCATGCATCAATACCACCCGCTAAGTTCCTAACTTTTTTATAACCCATTCCTTTAAGAATCCTTGCTGCTTGGAGACTTCTCATTCCATGATGACAGTAGACAATTATATCATCAGCAGTATCTAACTCGTGAACTCTGGATGTTAAATCACCTAGGGGAATCAGTTTTGAGTTTTTTAGACTACAAATTTCATATTCTCCTGGCTCCCTTACATCCAAAAGTTTTATATTATTATTTGATTCTTGAATATTCTTTAAATCATCAACTGAAATTTCTAATTCGTTTTCAGTCTCATCAGTATTATTGATGCCACAAAATTCTTCATAATTTATTAGCTTTTCTACCTTGGGGGTATCAGGATTTTTTCTTAACTTAATTTCTCTAAATGACATTTTTAAAGAGTCATATATTAATAATCTGCCGCTTAAAGTTTGGCCAACATCTAATAAAATTTTTACAGTTTCAGTTGCCTGAATAACACCAATAATTCCAGGTAAAATTCCTAAAACACCACCCTCTGCGCATGAAGGAACCATTCCAGGTGGAGGTGGTTCAGGGTATAAGTCACGATAATGAGGACCATCTTTGTAATTAAACACTGTCGCCTGTCCTTCGAAACGAAAAATACTTCCATAAACATTTGGTTTACCCAAAATAACACATGCATCATTTACTAAATATCTTGTAGCGAAATTGTCAGTTCCATCGACTATTACATCGTAATCTTTAAATAAATCTAGAGCATTCTCAGCAGTTAATCTCAAATTATAGGTATTAACATTTATATCAGAATTTAACTCTAGTAGCCTCTTTTTAGCGGATTCTACTTTTAACTCCCCAACTCGATCCTCAGCATGCAATATTTGTCTTTGCAAGTTGCTTAAATCAACAACATCAAAATCAACTATACCTAGAGTCCCTATACCAGCCGATGCAAGATATAATGCAAGTGGGGAACCAAGTCCGCCTGCACCAATACACAATACTTTAGATGCGGCAAGTTTTTCTTGACCTTTAACCCCAACTTCAGGCATGATGAGATGCCTACTATATCTACCAATTTGATTTTTAGTTAATCCCATTTAAACCTCACAGAAAGGAAAAATATAGCACAAAAATAAATTTTTGGAATTAAAACTTAATAATTTCTATTAAATTTGTGTTTTTATCTCTTATTAAGTAGAATCAAGTAAATTTATTTATATATTTTAATGATTAGGTTAGTATAAAGAATGAGAGAGACTACAGTTAAAATAAGTGTTACACAAGACGGTTTATTACCAGAGGAAGTAACTCTGCTTGGAAAAATCTTTCTTCCTATAATCCAAAAGCAAATCTTAAAATCTACCGGTTTTGAAAAAATTGATGATTCTACTTTTGCGGGCGTGGTTCCTATTAAAATAACAACTAATGCAAAGGTTCAAGAGATTGAATTCGAAGTTGGGGCAATCCCAGACTTTAGAAAAAAAGTTGTAGAGTTTGTAAATGAAGTCAGTATTCAAGAATTTATTAAAGAAGACCCTTTGCCCATAGAAGAGGATAAGCCTGAAAAGAAAACTAAAGTTAAAGCTAAAAATTCTAAGGACAAGGATAAAAAATCTGCTAAAAAAACTGTAAAGGCCAAGACTAAGAAGGTTAAAAAGCCTGCTTCTTCTAAAAAAACATTAACTACAAAAAAATCTACGAAAAAAGATGTAGCTAAGAAAAGCACAAGTGCAAAAAAAGCTACGAGAAAAAAAGTAATGACCAAATCAAAAAGGAGTAAAAAATAATTAGCAGAAAAGATATTAAAGAATCTTTAACGTTTGATGATGTTTTACTAATACCTTCGTACTCAACAATTATGCCCTCAGAAGTAAAAGTTGAGACAAAAATCACAAAGAAAATTAAATTAAATATTCCAATAGTTAGTGCAGCTATGGATACGGTTACAGAAGCTCGAACTGCAATTGCAATGGCGCAAGAGGGTGGGCTTGGTGTTATTCACAAAAATCTTTCAATAGAGGCCCAATCCGACGAGGTTGAGAAAGTTAAGAAATACGAGGGTGGAATGATCATAGAGCCTCACACTATATCGCCTCAAGCAACTGGAAAACAAGCTTTAGAGATTATGATAACAAAAAATTTCACTGGTCTTCCAGTTACTAAAAATGGCGGAACTCTTCTTGGTATAATAACAATGAGAGATTTGAGATATGAAAAAAATCTTCATCTTAAAGTTGAGAATCTTATGACACCTAAAAAAGATTTAGTCACAGTTGAAGAGGGGATTAAGTCTAATGATGCTCGTGTTCTTTTAAATAAATTTAAAATTGAAAAACTTCCTGTAGTTGATAAAAATTTTAAATTGCAGGGTTTGATTACCATGAAAGATATCGAGAAAAGTAAGCAACATCCTTATTCTTCTAAAGATAGGCAGGGAAGATTGATTGCAGCCGCTGCAATTGGTGTAGGAAACGATGCTTTTCAAAGAGTCGATAGTTTAGTGGATAGTGGACTTGATTTAGTTTTTATAGATACAGCTCATGCACATTCTAAGAAAGTTATTGATGCTGTAAAAACAATTAAAAAACGTCATAAAGGGATTGAAATAGTTGCTGGAAATATCGCTACTGCTGAAGCAGCCAAGGCTTTAATATCTGCAGGTGCTGATGCGCTCAAAGTTGGAATTGGGCCTGGTTCTATCTGTACAACCAGAATAATTGCAGGAATAGGAGTTCCTCAAATGACAGCAATAATGGATGTTGTGGGAGAAGCTAAAAAATCTAAAACCCCCGTTATAGCTGATGGTGGAATTAAATTTTCAGGAGATATAACCAAAGCTCTTGCAGCTGGAGCAGATTGTGTAATGATTGGCAATCTCTTAGCAGGTACGGATGAATCACCAGGTGATTTAGTTCTTTATCAAGGTAGATCATATAAGACTTATAGAGGTATGGGTTCGATAGAGGCTATGAAGGAAGGAAGTAAAGATAGATATTATCAAGAGGATATTATAGATTCAAAACTTGTTCCTGAAGGAATCGAAGGGCGTGTTCCATACAGAGGTGCAACAAGCAAAGTTATTTTTCAACTTGTTGGAGGACTTAAGGCTGGCATGGGCTATACAGGTTCAAAAAACTTAAATGATTTAAAGAAAGCTAAATTTTTAAAGCTGACTGGAGCAGGATTAAAAGAAAGCCATGTACACGATGTAGATATCAGTAGAGAGGCGCCTAATTACTCTTTAGATTAATAAAATGGAATTTAGTAAAGTTCTCATATTAGATTTTGGATCTCAAGTTACAAAATTAATTGCACGAAATGTTAGAGAGCTTAATGTATATTGTGAAATAGTTCGCTTTGATATTTCTATTAATGAAATTATAGAACAAAATCCAAAATGTATAATATTATCCGGTAGCCCAGCCAGTATATATGATAAAAAAAACCCAGAATTTGATAAAGAAATATTAAGTTTAAATATTCCTATTCTTGGGATTTGCTACGGAGCTCAACTTTTATCAAAAATCTTTAAATCTCAGGTTAAGAAATCTAAAATTAGAGAATTTGGACCTGTAAAGTTAATAAAGATTAAACAGGATAAAATATTAGATAAAATTCCAAATAACAGCATTTCTTGGATGTCTCATGGAGATACAATTTATAAACCAGGAAAAGTTATTGATGTCCTAGCAAGGTCAGAATTTGGTTCAGTAGCAATCTTTAAACATAAAGCTAAAAAAATATATGGTACTCAGTTTCATCCTGAGGTTGTCCACACATCTTTCGGTAAAAAATTTATTTCAAATTTTATCTTTTCTATTTCTAATTGTAAAAATAATTGGAAACCTAGTCGTTTGATAAAATCTAAAACAAAAGAGATTCAGGATTTAGTCAAAGGTGGTAGGGCAATTTCAGCAATATCAGGAGGAGTTGATTCAAGCGTATCATCAGTTTTAGTTGCAAATGCAATAGGTACTAAACTAAATTCATTTATCGTAGATACAGGATTGATGAGAAAAGATGAAATCAAACTTATTCTTCCAAATTTAAAGAAGCTAGGCGTGAATCCTAAGGTAATAAATGCTTCAAAAATTTTTCTTTCGAGATTAAAAGGCGTTACAAACCCCGAGAAAAAAAGAAAAATAATAGGAAAGACATTCATAGAGCTTTTTGAAAAAGAAGCTAAAAGAACCAAGGCAGAATTTTTAGTTCAAGGAACTTTATATCCTGATGTAATAGAGAGTGTAAGTATAAGTGGCCCATCTGCGGTCATAAAGTCTCATCATAATGTAGGTGGTCTGCCAAAAAGAATGAAATTAAAATTGGTTGAACCCTTAAGGGATTTATTTAAGGATGAAGTTAGAGTGCTTGGTAAAAGTCTCGGAATAGAAAAAGATTTAATCTCCAGACACCCTTTTCCCGGACCTGGTCTGGCTATAAGAATTTTGGGTGAAATCAATCAAGAAAGGGTAAAAATACTTCAAGAAGCAGACAGCATTTATATAAATATTTTAAAAGAAAAGAAGTTGTATGATTTAATTTGGCAAGCATTTTGTGTTCTCATTCCGATTAAAACTGTAGGCGTTATGGGAGATGAAAGAACCTATGAAAACACTATTGCTATTAGAGCTGTTAACAGCACCGATGGAATGACGGCAAGTTGGTCTAGAATTCCATATGATGTCTTAGATTTGATCTCCTCTGAAATTATTAATTCAGTTAAAGGTATAAATAAAGTTGTTTTTGATATCTCCAATAAGCCTCCAAGTACAATAGAGTGGGAATAATACTTTTTCCTAATTAGTTATAATAACCTTAGGAGAGAGTAATGGCCGAAATAAAAAATGAAGAAGCAAAAGATAAAGCTTTTGTTGAAATAACCATACAACCAGGTGAAAAAATTGCATTATGTAGATGTTTTAAATCAGCAAATATGCCTTATTGTGATGGCGCACATAAAGAAGTTCCAGGAACTGGACCTGCTATAGTAGACGCGAAATTATAATAAATTTATAAAATAATTTATTATTCTTTTAATTTCTCTACTGATAGTTATATTCAAACTATGAAGGGATGGTTTGATCTAAATCACTTAAGAGTTGCAGATTCCTTGAATAATAGACCAAAAAGAAATATTTTTATTCTTTATTTTACTCATATGTTCATAGGTTTTCGTGAAGCTTCTAATCAATTTTTAATGGGACTCGCAAGTATTATTCATGCAATCTTCCCTCCAGTTTTTAATTTTAAACTTTTAGAAAAAGTTATTAATCAAGCAATCTCCTTACATAAGTATTTGCCGCAACATCCAGACTGGGAAAAATTAAAAGATGAACTTAACAAAGATATTAAATGAGGGTACGACAATATATACTAGCGGATCAACTGGTCCTTGCAAGGCAATCAATCAACCTGTTGAAAAAATTAAAGCTGCTAATAATATAGCCAGAGATGTTCAAAGCATATCTAAAAGAAGTAAAATATACACTGTTTGTAAGTTAAATCATGCAGGAGGATTATTTGCTCAAACTCTTCCGGCATATGAAATTAATGCGGAAATACTTATTGAAGATTTTAATGCCTTTCGTTGGGTAAAAATTATTGAAAAATTTTCTCACTCACATCTTACCCCTGGTATGGCTAATGCGGTAACAATGACAAAATCATGGAAAAATTTGGATCTAAAAGGAAAAACCATTACCTGTGGTAGCGATAGAGTTGATAATATATTCATAAATAAATTCTTAGAAAAAGATTGTATTTTTATAGTTAACTGGGGGATGAGCGAAGTTGGTCCAATTGCAATAAATCAAATATTCACCAAATCTGATTACCCAATCGAGGATTTTGGTGAATATAGTCTGATGGGCAACAAGTCTTATGTAGATACCAAAATTATTAATGATGAGTTATATGTAAAAGGTGATATATGTGTATATGATGATTGGTTTCCAACAGGTGATATTGTTAAAAAAGTTAACAAAACTTTTTGGTATGTAGGAAGAAAAAAATAAAGATTTACTACTTCTTAGTTAATATATATTAATGTGTAAAACTTCAATAATTATTCTTATAGGAATATTTTTATTTGAAATTTATATGTTTCTGCAAATGTAATTTAATTACAGTCATTAATATTTGCTTCAAATGAAGTAAGATATTTGCCAGTAGAATTATTATAATATTGATACTGAACATCTTTTAGTCCACTAAGTAATTGAACAAATTGGCTATTGGCGCATAAGTTGCTTCTAACATTATTTGCATATTGAGGACCAATTTGGTTTTTGCTTATTGAGTTGCCCACCCTATATAAGTAAATCAATCTAGGACCATCTGGAAAATCCATACATGTAGAATAATCAAGTATAAAACCATTGTTAAGATCCAAAGGTGTATCTGCATTAACTCCATTGCTTAGCTCAACACACTCGTCAAAAGTATATTTTGCTGCATGCGAGCTAACTGAAAATAACAATGCTATTAAAAAAATATATTTCATAAACATAATTTTACTCCAAAATTAATATTGTACAATATCCGGATCAACTGTTCTCCACATATACCAAGTAGCTACGCTGCAATAAGGGTGCCAAATTTTTTTAAGATAAATAAGATATTTATCACTAGGTGGATATTGTATTTTATAATTTTTTGAAATTGCTTTTAGGAATCCTATGTCCTGAAGTGGAAATATATTTGCTCTATTCTGATTAAATAGTAAAAACATTTCAGCTGACCATCTACCAATTCCTTTATTTTCTGATAAATAGCCAATTGCTTCTTCATCGCTCATTCTTCTCAACTTATTTAAATCAAATTTTTTATTTATAAAATTATTTGCAAGTTCAGTAATATAAGTTTTCTTTTGCCTTGAGAAACCGCAATATTTAAAATCATCATCATTCAATTCTAGAATTTTTTTTGGAGTCACACTAATACAAATACCTTCTAATTTTGTCCAAACTGCATCTGCTGATGCCACAGATACCTGTTGTCCAACAATTGATTTGCATAATGAATAAAAAGGATCTTTTCTAGATGTTAACTTGCCATCATATTTTTTTATTATTTTAGAAATTACTTTATCTTTTCTTGAAAGATAAACCCTTGCACGATTCCAATCCATAAAGTAATTTTACCAACATTATATGTTATTTAATAAATTTAAATCATTTTTAAAAAGCAGAAGGTCTGTTGAAGAAAATATTCCTAAATTTAAGCTCAAAGAAAAGCATATTAAAAATTGTAAGCTAATTTTAAATAGAGAAAATTTACTCAATAAGCTACCAAAAAAATCAATAGTTGCAGAACTTGGTGTTGATAGAGGTGATTTTAGTAAAGATATATTAAGTAAAACCAATGCAAAACTACTTTGTTTAATAGACCTATGGAGCTCAAATAGATATGGTGAAAAAAAAGCTAAAGAAATTAATAAAAAATTTAAAAAGGAAATAGATTCAGGCCAGGTAAAAATTTATAGAACTGATTCTATATCCGCCGCAGACTCCTTTGATGATAATTTTTTTGATTGGATTTATATTGATACAGATCATTCATATCAAACAACATATGCTGAGCTAATTACATGGTCTAAAAAAATTAAAATTGATGGAATAATTGCAGGCCATGATTATATGATGGGAAATTGGCTAAAATCTTATAGATATGGTGTTATTGAAGCAGTTCATCAGTTTTGCGTAGAACATAATTGGCAAATTATTTTACTAACTGCAGATCAAACCGAAAATCTTAGTTTTGCAATTAAAAGAATTTAAATTCTTTCTAAAATCCATTTAATTCTTTTATTTATAATTTCCTCTACATTTGATAAAGCGGGATATAAATTTTCATAACTTTTATTACTATCAACAATAGATATTTTTTCATATAAGGTTTTATTTTCATCGAGCTCTTTATTTTTATTTATGTTTTTATAGCTATATTCGAATGTGAACTTATCGTAATTAAAATTTATCAACTTCTTACCTTGATTTACATTCCAATCTAATTTATTTAAATTTTTACTAAAAAGTATATATAGTTCTTCCTGAAGATATCTTGACTTGATTTCATTAAGCTCATTTTTACTCATGCCCATTATAATATTTTATTTTATTTAATTGGATAGGACAAATAAGATAATAATTATTATATTGAGGAGACAGCCTAAAGGCGTACTTGGAGGAAGCAAGTTATTTTTTTCCTTTATTATAATGAATAATTAAAGCTAATATTATTATCAATAATCCTATAAATGCAGGAACTCTGAAAATTGAAATAATAAATCCAAATACTGCTCCAAGAATACCACCTTGACCTAGTATTAGAATTAAAATCCCAAAAATTATTAAATATTTAGTAAGATTATTCATTATCTTATTTTTAGAATATTATATATCAAATGAGGCAATTAATTGAACTAATTAAAGCTAAGCCAATTTCTTTTATAGTAATCTTAATAGGTTTAATTTTAGCTTATTTAGGAATATGATTTTTAATCTTCCAAGAATTCTTCTAATTCGCTAGCAAGCTCAGAATCTATTCTTTCCACATCTTCTAAAGAATAAAAATTATTTTTAATATTTGTTGCTATGTTTTGCAAATGTGCATTGTAGATATTTTTTGAACCTTCATATTCTTCTCTGACATCTTCACTATTATCATCTGAAGGTTTTATATTTTCGTATTTAACCCTAAGCGATTCTTTTGAATCTTTAAGCTTGATCCATCCATCTCTTAGACTTTTAATAATTGCATCAGCCTGACTCATTTTAATTAAATATTTTTCTTGAGAAAGAATCTGTCATTCATAACAAAAACTAATTCCCATCCATCTTTTCCTAATTTATTTAATCTATCAGTTAGCTCTGAATCCATATCTTTTTTGTCAGTAACTTCATAAATATCTAAATCATGCGATTGAACGGGTTTTAAATCATCAAATTTAACAATCTTATATTCAAAACTCACTCTTCAACCTCATTTTCATTTTTATTTTCATCCATTTCAACATCTACAGTTTCAATGTTATCTGATAAATCTTCTAAAGAATTTACAAATGAATCATATTCTTCTTTAGTAATTTTATTATCTTTCAAATAAGAATTAAGCATCCTAATATCAAAAGGATTTATTGATCTGTTATCCATTTTTTCCTCTAAATTTTATTTATAGTTTATTTTGCTGCGCCAACTGATTGATTCTTGCATGTTTGGCAATCACAACCAATCATCCATCCAAAGACTTGCGACTCTTTATTACACTTAGTACAAGCTATTGTAAAAAGACAACCTTCTCTTCTATTTTGATTTTTTTTAATTTCCCAAGTTTCAACTGGTTCACCAGGACAATCCCAGCAAATTCTTTTAAGCTCGTTCATAACTGAACCTCCAAAACTATATAATTTTCACAAAATATAAGCTTTTGTCAATAATGATATAATATTTAATATGAATCTTATAATAGAAATTGGTAATTCATCAACAAAACTGGCACTTTATAATAATTCAAAGATTTCTAAAATCAATTCCATTGAGAATTATATAGATAAGAAATTTATTTATGAATTTGAAAAAATTTTAAAAGAATATTTAAAATTGAAGCAAGAATTTAAAAATATATATATTTCTTATGTTAACAAAGAGGTAATGAATACTATAAAGTTTTTTTTTGAAAAAAAGTTCAAAAACATAAAAATAAAAGTTATAAAGAATAAAAAATTTAAAGACTTTAATATTAATTACAAAAATATTAGTAGATTCGGCTCTGATCGTTTCTTTAATTGTTTAGGAGCATGGTCTGTTGCCAAAGCACAAAGCTCAATAGTTATTGATATTGGTACGGCAACAACTTTTGATGTCTTGAATTCAAAATTTGAATATCTTGGTGGAATTATTCTTCCAGGACCTTTAACATCTTACTCATCCCTTATTTCAAAGACTTCAATGATTGGAAATCATAAATTTTTACTTAGTAATAAATTATTAGGAAAGTCTACCCAGGACTGTTTATCGGTTGGGTTTACGAAAGGTAATTCGTTAATGATCGAGTCATTAGTTGATAATATTGAAAAAAAATACAACCAAAATTTTAATGTATTTCTTACGGGCGGACTATCCTCGATTTTCAGTAAATATTTACCAAAAAAGTTTATAGTTGATAAGTCACTGACTCTCAAAGGAATCGCATTGTATATAGATAATAAATAAAATGCATTTATTTTTTTATACTTATAAAAATCTTATTATTACAAATTTTTGTTTAGAGGATAAAAATAATAGAGAATTCATTTTTTATAAACTTTTTTCCCCTAAAGAGCTATATCAAACTCTATCAATAGAAATTAAATTAGAAAAATTGGAATTCTTTAATCATTTAAAAAAACATTATCAAAGATCCATATATATCAATGATTTCAAAATCATTACAAATACTAAAGAAAGGTTAAATATCCAATATATTTATCAGGGTAATTCTTACAAATTAAATTCTTATGTTCCTTTTTATGGTAAGACAACCGAAAATAAAATTTTTGTAAATAATATTTCTGCAAAATTATAGTTTTTGAAAAATAATTTTGAAAAGGTAATAATATTAGTGATGAAGACAATATCATTACATGATTTGATAGTGAGATTACAACAAAAAAAAATACCATTAGGTTCTGATCCAAAAGCTACCGTAAGTATGTATTCAGAATTAGGTTTAATACCACCTCCAAGAATTAAAGCACCCGAGTCTTCAAAGCTACCACCAGAAATTTCATATCCATTAGAGACAATAAAAAAAATTATTGAGATTAAAGATCTTAAGAAAAAAGGTTTAGCTTTGGAGGAAATAAGAGACTCCTATGCATTAGATTATGTTAAAGATGCAATTCAAGACATTATGACTAGTGATGATGCTAGCAAAATAAAAGAGATGGCAGAATTATTATTTGAGAAAGATGATAAACTATCTGGCGTTCTTGAAGCACCAATTCTAAAAGTTATAGAGACAAAAAATACAAAGGAACTAAATAAGCTTTTGTCTTTATTTGCAACTCAAAGTTTATTTGCAATGAATGATGCAAATGCATTATTAGAAAAATATAATGTTAATGAAGCTAAAAAATCTTTATTTAAGTCAATTTTCTATTTATCAGTTATTTGTCTAAGATTAGCAAGAAATAATAAAGATAAAGCCCTAGAAGATTTATCATTTGAGATTTACAATAAGATGGTTCTTATGCCTATAGAAAGAGCTAGTAAAAAAGTTCAAGAGGAATTTAAGAATTCATTTGATAAACATATAAGATCTAAGAAGGTAAATTCATGAGTTTGTATTCGAAACTATCTATTAGAGCCTTCCAGCTTGCCTCAACAATATCTCTTGATACACCAATAGTAGACCAAGATGTTTTCTTATCTGTTGATTCAATTATTACTCTTACTAAAGATTCAGTGCCTTTGCTTCCAGAAACAACTCTTACTCTATAATCTTTTAATTCAACCTCTTTTAGAGATGGATATTCTTTAACTAAGGTTTCTCTTAGAGCATTATCCAATGCATTAACTGGCCCTGAACCAGATGACTCATTTTCAAAAATTTTATTGTTGATTTCAACTTTTATTCTGGCCAAAGAATCTTTTGATGGAACTATTTGCCTTGAGTTTATCTCAGTTTCAATCAACTTAATTTTGGGATTATAATTACCAACAATTTTTCTTGCAAGCAACTCAAATGAAGCGTCGACGTTTTCAAATTCATATCCATTATTTTCCAATGTTTTAAGTTCATTAAGAATTAAAGACAAAGATTCATTTTCTATATTCTCTATTCCTAATTCTTCTAATTTATAGGATATATTACTTCTCCCAGATAAATCAGAAACTAGCACCCTTCTTTTATTTCCAACTTTGTTTGGCTCTACATGCTCATAAGTTGAAGAATCCCTCATCACAGCACTTACATGAATTCCTCCTTTATGAGCAAAAGCACTTTTTCCAACAAAAGGCAGCTTGTTATTACTCGGTAGATTCGCTAACTCATTTATGAAAGTTGATACATCTGAAAGTTTCTCCAAATTTGAATCATCTATGCACTTTATATTCATTTTTAAATTTAGATTAGCAATAATTGAACATAGATTCGCATTTCCACATCGTTCTCCATAACCATTTATAGTTCCTTGAATTTGAGTTGCTCCGGCTAAAACAGCTTGTAGCGCGTTAGCTACACCTAAATCAGAATCATTATGAGTATGAATTCCTATTGTAGTTTCTGAAAACATATTATTTATTTCTTTAACCGCAGATTCTATCTCCCATGGAGTTGATCCACCATTGGTATCACAAAGAATAACTCCGTTTACTCCTGCTTTAATAGCAGATTCTATACAAGATATTGAATATTCTTTGTTAGATTTATATCCATCAAAAAAATGTTCGGCATCAAAAAAAACTTCTTCGGTTCTTTCTTTTAGATAACTTATTGAATCATTAATTAGCTCGAGATTTTCCTCATTATTTATTTTTAAAGCTTTAGCAACATGAAAGTCCCAAGTCTTTCCAACTAAAGTTATTACTTTTGTTTCAGCTTTTAGAAGTGATTGTATATTTGAATCATCATCGCATTTGATATTTGCTCTTCTAGTGCTACCAAAAGCTGCTATCTTTGAATTTACCATCTTTTCTTTTTTTATTTTTTTAAAAAACTGTTCATCTCTATCATTTGATCCAGGCCATCCACCCTCAATATATTTAACTCCAAGCTCATCAATCTTGTGAGCCACTCTAATTTTGTCCTCTACGGAGAATGAAACACCTTCACCTTGTGTACCATCTCTTAGGGTTACATCATATACATCAACGTTTTTCATAATTAATCCAAACCAAATTCCTTATGTAATGATGACACTGCCTTCTTACAGGATGTTTGATTTATTACACAAGAGATTTTAATTTCCGATGTACTTATCATGCTGATATTTATTTTAGATTTTGCTAATGAGGTAAACATTCTGGTTGCAATACCTGTATGGATTTTCATCCCGGCACCTACAATTGATATTAAAGCAATTTTTTCATCTTTTATTAATTTCTTGTAAGAAAGTTTTGATTTATTTTCCCTTAATATTTTAAAAGTTTTATTTAAATCTTCCTTGGGAACAGTGAATGTTAAATCTGTTTCTCCTTCGGTGCTTATGTTTTGAACTATCATGTCTACGATAATACCTGACTGACTAATAGGTTTAAAAATTTTGCTAGCTATACCAGGAGTATCCTTTATTCCAATTATAGAAATTTTAGCCTGCTTCAAATCATGAGTAATGCCAGATACTACTTTTTTATCTTTTATTGGAATTTTATCTTCTTTCATTACTAGTGTCCCCTTTCTACTGTTATTAAATGTAGATTTAACATATATTTTTATGTTTAACTGATTTGCCATTTCAACAGCTTTAGACTGAAGAACTTTTGAGCCTAAGCTGGACATTTCAAGCATTTCTTGATATGAAATATGATTAATTTTTTTTGCTTTATTATAAAGTCGCGGATCCGCCGAGTATATTCCATCTACGTCATCTTTTAGTAGTTCACATCTATCTGCTTTTAAAATACCGGCAATAGCCACAGCTGATAAATCAGAACCACCTCGCCCAAGGGTTGTTATATCATTATTAGAATTAATACCTTGAAATCCTGGAACAACCACAACAAATTTCTTTTTCAAATATTTTTTTATTTCTTTTGTTCCAATAGAAACTATTGAGGCTTTGCTATGTATATTGTTTGTCATTAGATTAATTTTTGATGCATCTAATGAAATCGCATTAACATTTATTTCATTAAGGGCCATAACTAACAAGCTGGATGAAATTTTTTCCCCTGTAGATATTATCTGATCATATTCTCTCTCATTAGGCACATCAGAGACAGAGTTGATTAATTTAATCAACCTATCAGTTTCTCCAGCCATTGCAGATACAACTAAAACAATGCTAACTCCTGTTTTTTTTAATTTTTTTATATTTAGCGCAATTTTTTTTATTTTTTTTATATCGGAAACACTAGTTCCACCATATTTTTGAACAACAATTTTCATAATCTTAAACTTCTAATTTTATCTCTCTTTGATTAATATTATCCTCTATAAATTTAAAATAAATACTTAAAGTCCTGTCTTCAAATTTATTTAGCTCGCTAATAAATTTTTCAGGCCATTCTATAAAATTAATTGAATTGCTTTGATTTAAACATTCATAGAAACCTATAGTCTCAAGTTCAAATATATCTTTAACTCTATATAAATCAAAATGATTTACTTGAAAATTATTTTTTGAATAATATGTATTGAGTATTAGAAAGCTAGGGCTTGAAACTTGATTGACTATATTAATACTTTGGCAATATTCTCTGACAAAAGTTGTTTTACCAGCACCTAAATCACCGAAGAGAAGAATTATATTTTTCTTCTTAGATATTTTTTTAACTTCTTCAGCAAGTTCTTTTAATTCTATTAAATCGAATATTTTATTCATCAATAGTTATTCTTAACCTTTCATCAAAATGGTTTTTATTAGAAATTTCAAAGCTTTTTGGAATATTTTTTATTATATCTGTAGCAAGAATCCCTCTGCTATGACTTTTATTGAATATTATATCTCCAGCCTTACCATGAATATAAACACCAATTATTGCAGAGTTTAATTCTGAATATCCTTGAGCTGCCAAGCTCCCAATAATACCTGAAAGTGAATCACCCATTCCTCCTGTTGCCATTCCCTCGTTCCCTGAGCTATTAATATAAACATTATCATTAATGTCTGACACAACAGTTCTAAAACCTTTTAGTACCGTAATTAGTTTTGATTTCTTTGAAAAAGATCTTGCACAATTATTTCTATCAATTTGAATGTCTTTTGTTTTTAGGCCTAATATTCTTGCCATTTCTCCGGGATGAGGAGTGATAATTATCTTACGCTTATATTTTTTTAACTTAAAGATATCATCTCCCAGGCTATTTAATGCATCAGCATCAAGAATAAATTTACAATCAAAATTTTTAATTAAATCAAATATTAGTTTTCTAAATTTTACATAATTACCCATTCCTGGTCCTATTACAATTGAACTAGGATTCTTTGTAAGCTTTGATTCTAAGTTTTTTATAAAATTTCTTTGATCAAATGTTTTTTTATCTTCAGAGTTAGGCATCTCAATTATTATTGCCTCTGGTACGCTTTTACTTATAGTATGTCCAATACATTTAGGTACACAAATACTAACTAATCCACATCCTGCCCTGTAAGCTGACAAACCAGAAATTGTAATTGCTCCTGGCATATTTTTAGAACCACCGATTATTAAAGTATGACCATGACTACCCTTATTTGATGACTTATCTCTGGGTAATAGTTGATTTATAAAAAATTTTTCATTTACAAAATAATTCTTTGTTATTGTCAAATCTTTATTTGGAGTACCTAAATTTACTAAGTGGATTTTTTTTGATTTCTTGTAACCAGGATCATTAATCAGACCCACCTTCAAAATATCAAAAGTAATTGTTAAATCAGATTTTATGGATATTCCAAAATCGGTTCCTGTATCTGCAGATAGACCTGACGGAATATCTAGTGCACAAACTTTATTTTTAGATTTATTAATCATATTTATAACTTTATATATATGAGAATCTTTTCTTATATCTCTATTTAAACCAATCCCAAATATACCATCTAAGATTAAGTCATACCCCTGAATTGATTTGGTCGATATCTTTTCTATAAAAGTAGATTTTAGTTTTTTTAATATATTTATGTTCTCATTTAATTCTTTAGACCTTTTTCTTTTTGATTTTATTAGATAAATATTTACTTCAATGTTACTTACTTTAAGGTATCGAGCAACTACAGCTGCATCGCCACCATTATTTCCAAGACCAATAACTACTAGTACTTTTTTTAAATTAAAATTTTTTTTAATTATTTCTGAGGATTTGTAACCAGCAATCTCCATTCTTAATAGTGGGCTAATATTATATTTTCTACTTATTCTAGAGTCTATATATTTAGCCTCAACAGAATTTGCAATATTCATAATCAAATCATAAACCATCAAAAAATGCATTCCAATAGAAAACTTAAATATTTAACTTAAAATTGCATTAAAATTTAATAATTATAGTTATTAGCAAATTTTTTTTAATATAGTAATATTCAATATATTAGAAGATTGATATGTTAGATAGAAATAAAAATTTCATTGAATCGTTGAGCTTTTCAGCATTAGGTCTTTCTAAATTTTTGAAAACTAAAATATCTAATGCTCCTAAGCTTATTAATTTGGAAGTTACAAAATTGTGTAATGCTAGGTGTGATTTTTGTGATTATTGGCAAACTAGAAGTGAGGAAAGATTAGATGACTATACAGATTTGATTAAGAAAATCGATCCACTTGTTGTAATGGTAACCGGTGGTGAACCAATGTTGCGAAAAGATATAGTTGAGATAATAAGACAAATAAAATCTGCTTCTTTTTTTACCTATACAGGGATAATAACAAAAGGTGATCTGCTCAATATTGATAAAGCCAATAAAATGTATGAAGCAGGAATTGATCAGATTGCAATTTCTCTCGATTTTCTTGGAGATAGACATTCCGAAAATAGAGGAGTTAAGGGGTTATGGGATCATATATCAAAATTGATTCCTGAAATTTCATCAAAATTACACAAAACAATATCCATAAATACCATCATAATGGATGATAATTTAGATCAAATAGTAAATATGGCTAAGCAAGCTAGAGAGTGGAATGCCAATATATCATTTAGTTCTTACTCTGTTATGAAATCAAATAATGATAGTCACTTTGTTAAGGATGAAATATTAAGAGTCAAAGAAGTAATTAATGAACTACTTTCTCTCAAAAAGCAATGGAAAGATACTATTGTATCAAGCGATTATTATTTAAAGCAGATTCCAATTTTCTTTGAAAATGGACATGGCCCTGAATGTAATGCTGGGCATTCTTTTGTTACAGTAACACCTGATGGATTTATAAAAAGATGTTCTGAAATGCCTGCTGTTTGTCATTATACCGATTTTAAACCAGGATTTTTTAATAAAACAGAATGCACCACTTGCTGGTTTGGATGTAGAGGAGAAACTCAAGCTCCAGTGATGGAGAAGGCCAAAGAAATTATTGGTCTATAGGTTCCCAAGTAGTTGAATCTTTATTATCAATTAGTATGAATCCAAGACTTTCAGCCTGGCTCCTTAATTCGTCAGCCAATTTCCAGTTTTTATCCTTCCTAGCATTATTTCTTTTTATAACTATTTCAGAAATCATTTCTTCGTTTATATTTTCTTTTTGATTTATAAAAATTTCGCGCCATCCTTTAATACCCATAACAAATTCAAATTCTTCAATCTCTTTTATATTTGATTGGTTAATTAAACCCTCATTGATATATTTAAAAAATATTCCAAAAGCTTTAGCAGTATTAAAGTCATCTAGCATGGCTTCTTTCCATAAATCTCTAAATCCCTTATCTCCAGAATTATTACCCTGGGTATTTATTTTTTTTACTATTTTCCTAACACTTTTCTCTACCTCTAACAATTTTTCTTCTGATAAATCTACTGGAGTTCTATAATGATGAGAAAGAAAAAAAATTCTTATTAAATTAAAATTCCATTTATCTAATGCATCTCTAATGTTAATGATATTACCTATAGACTTAGACATTTTCTCTTGATTAATATTTATTAGGCCGTTGTGCAGCCAATAATTTGCAAAGCAACCATCATTAATACTTTCTGATTGAGCTATTTCATTTTCATGATGAGGAAATATTAAGTCTCTTCCACCGCCATGAATATCGAAATTTTTTCCTAAGTGATTACAGCTCATAACCGAGCATTCTATATGCCACCCAGGCCTACCTTTTCCCCAAGGACTTTCCCACCCAGGTTCATCATCTTTTGCTTTTTTCCATAGAGCAAAATCTAAATCATTATTCTTATTAGGATTAAATTCAATTCTATGATTAGTTAGCATGGAATCAGTACTTTGATTTGATAATTTTCCGTAATCTTTAAATTTATCAATTTGAAAATATACATCTCCGTTAGATTCATAGGCAAACCCATTACTAATAATTCTGGATATTAAATCTATTATTCCATCTATATTGTCAGATACACAAGGTTGGAAATCAGGATCTATACATCCTAGATTTCTCATATCTTCAATATATTCTTGCTTAAATTTTTCAGAAATATCCTTTGAATCAACTCCAAGTTCACTGGCTTTATTTATGATTTTGTCATCTATATCAGTGAAATTTTTTACATAAGTAACCTCATATCCAACAATTCTTAAAAACCTGACAATGACATCAAATACGATTGCAGAACGAGCATGACCCATATGACTACTTGAATAAACTGTTGGTCCACATACGTAGATTCCGACCTTACCATCTTTTATTGGTTTAAATTCTTCTTTTTTATTAGACAAGGAATTGTATAGAATGAGATTTTTTTGCATTTAAGAGAGCTCTTCTCCACCATCTATTCTTATTATATTTCCAGTTATCCAATCAGCTCCGGGATGAGACAAGGCTATAATACTTCCAGAAACATCCTCAGGTAAAGTTAACCTATTACTTGGATTAGCTTTTAATGCACCATCAACAATTTCTTTATTCCCAGGAATTTTTTCTAGCGCAGGAGTTAAAGTCACACCAGCACATAATGAATTTGCGGTAATTCCATGTGGTGCCAGTTCAACAGCTAATTGTCTAATATGTGATTCGAGTGCTGATTTTGCAGCAGAAACTGGACCATAAGTAGGCCAAATTTTTCTACTTCCCGCACTAGACATTGCATATATTCTTGCATTTTTACTAAAAAGTTTTCTCGAACATACATCTTGGGTCCAATACACTAGTGAATTGGCCATTACATCTAATGTCATTTCCATATTTTTTTGAGTAACATTTGCAGAATTATCCTCTGATACATAAGGTTTTAGTGATCCAAAAGCTAATGAATGTAAAAGTATTTTAATTTTCTTCTCATTATTTTTTAAAAATTCACTTACTTCATCAAGACATTCTCTTCTTTTTGTTTCATCAGCTGCATTTATATTATAAAATTTTGCTTTTGAACCATTTTTTTCAATTGTATTAATTATTTCCTCAACATTTTGCATAGTCCCCTTTCTGTCTAAATGAATTCCAATTATGTTAACACCATATTGAGATAATTTTTTTGAAACCTCAGCTCCAAATCCACTAGACGAACCCAAAATTAAAGCCCATTCATCTTTAAGCCAGTTTTTAATTTCCATATTTACATCCTTTAGAAGTTTTTATAGACAGTTTACGCATTAAGGACTCATATTCAAGGTATTATAAGTAGTGTCTATGAAAAAAATTATAGAAATTATAACCACAGGTGATGAGATTTTATCTGGTATTACTCAAGATAGTAATTTTTATTGGTTGTGCGAGAATATTTTTGCAAGGGGCCTCAAAATTGACTTTCACCAATGTATTGGTGATGATTTGGACAATCTTGTTAATTCGCTTGATCTCGCATTATCAAGATCAAATATCATTATATTTACCGGTGGCTTGGGCCCAACTTCAGATGATTTAACTCGTGAAGCAGCCTCAAAATTTTTTGGAATGAGTCTGAAATACAATAAAAAAATAGAAAACAAGATTAAAGAAATTTTTAAAAGAAGAAAAAGAAAATATTCAAATACTAATAAAAAACAATCTTATTTCCCTGAGGGATCAAAAATTATTTCAAACCCATTTGGAACAGCAGATGGTTTTTTAATAAAGAAAAATAAGGCAGCATTTTATTTCTATCCAGGCGTTCCGAAAGAATTAAAAGCAATGGTTGAAATTTCTCTATTTAAAGATATTGAAAAAATCATTCAATCCTCCAAGAACTTTATGAACTCTGAGATGCTAAAGATTTATGGATTACCAGAATCAGAAGTAGCTGATAAGATAAAAACAATTAAATCAAATAAAACTCAAATTGGATATAGACCTAATAATTTTGAAATTCACTTAAGATTAAATTCTTTTGGAAAAACAAAAAAAGATGCCACTCTTGAGTCAACAAGGATTAAAAAAAAGATTTATAAAAAATTAAATCAATATATTTTTTCAGATGATGATACAAATCTTCCTGAAGCTGTATTCCAAATTTTACTAAAAAAAAGAAAAAAAATATCATTTGCCGAATCATGTACTGGAGGAATGATTTCTAATTCATTTACTGACATACCTGGCTCATCGAGGGTTTATGGAACTGGTGTTAATACCTATAGTAATGAATCTAAATCAAAAATTTTAAATGTTCCAAAAAACTTATTGTCTAAGTATGGTGCAGTTAGTCGTCAAGTCGTAAGATCAATGGTAATAAATTTAGTTAAAACATCTGGAAGTGACATTGGTGTTGCAATTTCTGGGATAGCAGGACCTGGTGGAGGTTCTAAAGAAAAGCCAGTTGGTACAGTCTTTGCTGCATATTATATAGATGGATTAATTAAATCCAAGAAATATTTTTTCACTGGAACAAGAAAAACTGTGAAGCTTAGGACAACTCTTGAGGTATTCGATTATCTAAGAAGAAACATCAAATAAATTATATGGAAACAATGTCTTAAATCCTGTATATTAGAAAAATAGGAGTAATAAGTTGCCAGATACCAAGAAAAATTCAGATAACGATGATTCTAAAGATAAGCTGAAAGCAATTGAATCAACAATATCATCAATAGAAAAACAATTTGGTAAAGGCTCAATAATGAGACTTGATGGTGATAGTGTAAAAGATGTTGTATCTATTTCATCCGGATCAATATGCATTGATAGTGCACTTGGTGTTGGTGGATTCCCTAGAGGAAGAATTATTGAAATCTATGGCCCTGAAGCTTCTGGCAAGACAACACTGGCTCTACATGCAATAGCAGAAACCCAATCTAATGGTGGCGTCACAGCTTTTGTTGATGCTGAACATGCATTTGATCCTTCTTATGCGAAAGGTATCGGGATTAAAAATGAAGAATTATTAATTTCTCAGCCAGATTATGGAGAACAAGCGCTAGAAATAGTTGATCAGCTTGTGAGAAGTTCGGCAGTTGACATGGTTGTTGTTGATTCAGTAGCAGCCTTAACTCCAAAGTCAGAACTTGATGGAGAGATGGGAGACACTCATGTAGGGCTTCAAGCTAGGCTCATGTCACAAGCATTAAGAAAAATTACAGCTACTGTATCTAGGTCAAAGTGCACAGTAATTTTTATAAATCAATTAAGAATGAAAATCGGTGTTCCTTCATATATGAGTCCTGAAACAACAACTGGTGGAAATGCATTAAAATTTTATTCATCTGTAAGGTTGGATGTTAGAAGAATAGCGTCGATTAAAACTCCAGATAGTGTTGTTGGTAATAGAGTTAGAGTAAAAGTGGTTAAGAATAAAGTAGCTCCTCCTTTTAAAGAGGCTGAAGTTGATATTATTTTTGGAAAAGGGATATCTAAGCTTGGAGAATTAATTGATTTAGGTGTTGAATTTGGTTTTGTCGAAAAAGCCGGTGCATGGTTTTCTTACTCTGGAGAAAGAATAGGGCAAGGTCGAGATAACGCTCAAAAATTTTTAAACGAAAATTCAGATATGAAAAAGAAACTAGAGAAAGAGATAAAATCCAAAATTCAACTATAACTATATGAACTCACTGTCCGTAAATACTTCTGCAAGATCAACCAGTATATGTATAAATAGCAATAATAACTTACATAGTAAATTTTTAGATTCAAACAAACCTAATCATTGTGAGGTTTTAATACCAATGGTTAACGAAGCTTTATCCGAAACAGGTATAAGTTTAAAAAATTTAGATGAAATTAGAGTAAATACAGGGCCAGGAAATTTAGTTTCATTGAGGATTGGAATAACTTTTGTAAATGTTTTATCAAGAAATCTAAATATTCCTGTTTATGGAATACCTTCCTTTTATGCTCATATAAATAGAAAAAAAATTCAAAAATCTGCATATCTGATTGCAATAAATATTAGGAATGGCTTTTATTCTTATGCAAAAATTGATTCTTGTTCAATGCAAATTATTGATTTTAATTTAAGGGCAAGTAAGAACATATTGCATTCCATATCCCTTAATGATTGTGTTTTATTGTCTGATTCACTTATTGATGATGTTTTAATAGATATGGGATTTAAAGAAAATATCATTTCTGCTGATGATTTAGCAAGGGTAGATGTATATAATTTAACCAGTCTAGTTCAACAAGATTCCCCAATTAAACCAATTAACGAATATTCTTTTATAGTTAATAACTAAATTTGATATATAATAAATCGAATGAAAAAATTTCTTGGTGCAGAGCTTTTTTTTGAAAGTTTGTATAAACTTGGTATCAAAACAATCTTTGGACTCCCTGGGGGTTATGTTCTTAAAATATATGATGTGATGCCATCTTATGCAAAAAAAATTAAGCATATTCTGACAAGACATGAGCAAGCGGCTACACATATGGCTGATGGTTTTTCAAGAGCAAGTGGATTACCAGGAATCATCCTTTGTACTTCTGGCCCTGCTGCTACAAACACAATAACTGGAATTTCTACTGCATATATGGATTCCATACCTGTTCTGGTCTTTACGGGCCAGGTGCCTACACCCTTTTTAGGTAGTGATGCTTTCCAGGAAGCTGATCACATTGGTATTACAAGGACATGTACAAAGCACAATACTTTAGTCAGAAAAACTATTGATCTTCCAAAGGCAATTGCAGAAGCTCTTTATATTTCTAATACTGGCAGGAAAGGGCCAGTCTTAGTTGATATGCCAAAAGATGTTCTTATAGGTGAAAGTAGCTTTAAGATGCCAAAAAGTATTAAGATTAAAAGTTATGAAGATAGTGTGAACTTACAAAAAAAAGAATATGATAATTTTTTAGCTGCCTTTAAAAAATCTAACAGACCACTTTTTATTTTTGGAAGAGGAGCATGTTCAGAAAAATCACAGAAGCAAATTACAAAAATTTTGAATAAGTATAAAGTTCCAGGCCTCACTTCAATAATGGCTTTGGGGCTTCTTCATGATTCAAAATATAATTTTGGTTTAATTGATGAAAATTGTTCAAAAATATCCAAAGACATATTAAAAAAGTCTGATTTGGTTATTTCTGTAGGATGTGACTTGCCAAAAATTGTTAATTTGAAGAATAAGAAAATCATAAATGTTAATATTGATAAAGTAGATCTTGATTCTACTAAAGAAGGAAATATTAATGTCCATACTGACTCTTGTGAATTTATTAACAAGTTAGATGATGAACAAAAATTAAGTTTTTTATGGAAAGAAGATGAATTTAAAAAATTTCATGATAATCATATAAGTGAATTAAATAAAGAGATAAAATTAAATATAAAAGCAAAAATATTCTCTGAAATCTCTAATTTATTTCCTAAAGATACTGTTTTCTGTTCAGATTTTAGTTATGAAGAGGTTAATCTGCAAAGATTTCTTAATATTTCTGATTATAGAAATAACTTAATTTCTGGTGGTAATGGAACACCTGGATACGGTTTTCCTGCTGCTATAGGTGCTACCTTTTCCAGACCTAAGTCTAAAGTAGTTTCAATTTCATCGGGTAAAAATTTTCAATTTAACATGCAAGAAATGATTGTTGCTGTTGAGCAAAAAATTAATTTAACAATTATTGTTTTGAATGATTCTATTAACAATAAATATCCTGGCCCAAACTATAAAACCCTAGCAGAATCCTTCAATGTAAGGTCTACAAGAGTAAAAGCTTCTGTATCAATGGGAAATACTATTAAAAAGTTTATGGGATACAAAGGAGTCACATTAATCGAAATTCTCATTTGATTCATATATAATGATTGAATTAGATAAGTTTAAATACAGGGAGTTTAATAGTGAGACATGTAATATCCATTCTTGTTGATAATGAACCAGGTGTTCTTGCAAGAATTGCAGGTTTATTTACAGCCAGAGGATTTAATATAGAAAGTCTATGTGTAGCAGAGACTGAAAAGCAATCGTTATCAAGATTAACGTTGGTTACTTCAGGTGACGATTGGATAATAGAACAAATAATCAAAAGATTCGAAAACATGATTAATGTTATTAAAGTGGATGATTTCAAAGAATCCCAAAGTTTACAACGTGAATTATTGATAGCACGAGTTAACCCTACTTCTAAAACAAGGTCAGAGGTATTAAGAGTTGCGGATATCTTTAGGGCTAACGTTGTTGACGTAGGTTCAAAATCATATGCTCTTGAAATAACTGGTAGCAAAGATAAGCTTGAAGCTTTTGTCGAAATACTCAGACCTTTAGGTTTGAAAGAAATTAATAGGACTGGACTTATATCTTTAAAAAGAGAGAAAAATTAATATATGGAGTTATTTTATGAAAGTATTTTATGAAAAAGATTGTGATATAGATTTAATAAAAAATCTTAATATTGGAATTATTGGTTTTGGTAGTCAGGGTCATGCCCATGCGCTAAATTTAAAAGATTCAGGCATGAACGTCTCGGTTGGGCTCAGAAAAGATGGTGAAAGTTGGAAAAAGGCCGAACTATCTGGATTAGAGGTATTAGAAGTTGCTGATCTGGTTAAAAAATCTGATATTATAATGATCCTTGCTCCTGATACCAGTCAAAAAGAGATTTATGATAATCATATCAAGGACAATCTCACCACCGGAAAATATCTAGCTTTTGGCCATGGTTTTAATATTCATTATGATCAAATTGTGCCAAATGATGATATAAATGTTTTTATGGTCGCTCCAAAAGCACCAGGACATACTGTACGTGGAACATATGAAGAAGGAGCTGGGGTTCCTGGACTAATTGCGGTAAACCAAGATCCAACAGGAAATACTAAGGATATAGCCTTGGCTTATGCTGCTGGAATTGGCTCATCTAGAGTTGGAATTATTGAGACTACTTTTAAAGATGAAACAGAGACTGATCTCTTTGGTGAACAGTCAGTACTATGTGGTGGTTTGTCAAGCCTGATATTGGCGGGTTTCGAGACTCTAACAGAAGCTGGGTATCCACCTGAGATGGCCTACTTTGAGTGTTTACATGAAGTAAAATTAATTGTCGATTTAGTTTATCAAGGTGGCATTTCAAACATGAGATATTCCATCAGCGATACAGCTAAATATGGAGATATTACAAGAGGTCCTAGACTAATAGATGAGTCAGTAAAGAATAGGATGAAAGAAATTTTACAAGAAATACAGAGTGGTAAGTTTGCTAATGAATGGATTGAAGAAAATAAATCTGGTAGGAAAAACTATACAAAGCTGCTTAAAGATGGTGAAACGCACCCTATTGAAGATATAGGTGAAACATTAAGGTCAATGATGACTCCATTATTCAAAAAGAAGCTCGTAGATAAAGAAAAAAATTAATAATGAAAATTGATTATGAATGGACTATTGCAAAAGAAGGATATATTCCAATCCTTCTTTCACTTTTAGTAACTTGGATTCTCACAGCATTTTTTGGTGTATCAATATTTTCACTTTTATTTTTTATATTACTTCTATTGATAATATATTTTTTTCGTGACCCTGATCGAATATTATTATCAGAAGACGGTTTAATATCTCCCGCCGACGGCAAAATTATTACAATAGATACATGTAAGGAGACAGAATTTTTAAATAGAGAAATGAACAGAGCTTGTATTTTTCTATCCGTTTTTGATTGTCATATTAATAGAGCGCCTTCAAATGTTAGAGTTGTGGAGACTAGATATTATCCTGGAGCATTTTTCTTTGCAAATTCATCTAGGTCAATAGAAAATGAAAGACTTTATATACATTTAAAAGATGAAAATGATGAAGATATAGTTTTAATACTTTATGCCGGCTTTATCGCAAGAAGAATTGTTCCTTACATAAAATCAGGTGATAATCTTAATAAGGCTGATAGGCTTGGGATAATTAAGTTTGGCTCACGTGTTGATATATTTGTTGAAAAAAAATATTCAAGTGATTTTAAATCGGGAGATAGCGTTGTTGCCGTAGAATCAATTTTATTTAAAAAAAATGAAAAATAAAAAAATTATTTCGTTAATTCCAAATTTACTAACATCATTAGCTTTATTGATGGGACTTTTAGCAATATTTAATCTAATAAATTTGAGTTTAAATTTATCGTCCAAATCAGAGTTTCTTAAATCTTTATGGTGGACATGCATATTTATTTATACTGCCGCTTTCTTAGATTTTATTGATGGCAAGATTGCAAGATTACTTAACAAAGATTCAATGTTTGGAATGCATTATGATTCACTTTGTGACTTAATTTCTTTTGGTGTAGCCCCATCTATATTAGGATATGTCACATATTTATATCAATTTGAAAAATTTGGTTTGGTATGTTCAATTTTCTATGTTTTATGTGTTGCGCTTAGACTGGCAAGATTTAATACTCTTTCTCATGATGAAAAAGATAATTTTTTTATTGGTCTGCCAAGCCCAATGGCTGCTGGATTAATTGTTTCAATTGTTTTACTAAATCTTAAATTTAATGTAATAGCCCCATCTTACTTGGGTTACTTGTTTTTATTTCTAGTACCTGTTGTTGGACTTTTGATGGTAAGTAATACGATTTTCATTAAGAGGCTAGCTTTTAAAGGAATCAATAGGTTTAATTTTTTAATTATTATTTCGATTGTATCACTTGCTTTAATAACTAATATTGAATTAGGATCTTTTATTTTCTTTTATTTTTATTTATTTTTTTCACTTTTTAAGTATTTTCTATTTAAGTTAAAGAAAAAGTCTGGCGAAACAAGCCAAAGTTTTTGAAAAATTTAATTATGGAAAACGTTAGAGAATTTTATTTAAAGAATGGCCTAAAAGTCTTGATAAAGGATGTACCTTCATCTACTGTATCATCAGTTTTTGTATGGATTAAAACCGGGAGTGCATATGAATCGGACTCAGAGCGAGGACTTGCACACGTTCATGAACACATGATTTTTAAAGGAACTACGAACCTTGGTGTTGGTGAAATTTCAAAGAAAATTGAATTTTACGGTGGTGATGTAAATGCTTTCACATCTTTTGATGAAACAGCTTACTATGCAACAGTTTCTAATAAATTTGTTCCAGAGATATTAGATATATTTTCTCAATGTATGTATGATGCAACTTTTGACAGTAATGAATTATCAAAAGAACTTGAAGTCATTCTTGAAGAAATTAAACGTGGAAATGATTCTCCATCCAATAGACTATGGGACATGGTTTTTGAATCAGTTTTTAAAGGTAATGATTATAGCTTGCCAATTATTGGCACTCCCGGGTCTGTTTCAAGTTTTAAACAAGAAAATGTAAAAGATTTTTACAATAAATGGTATGTAGCAAAAAATATGTCTCTTATAGTAGTGGGATCCATTAGCGATATTGATATTGATAGAAATATTGAGAAATATTTTTCTAAATTGAAAGAAGGTAACACACCAAAATTAAACAAAAATTTTGAAATAAATGAAGATATTAATCCTTCAATTAATTTTGCGGAAATGGATGTTAATGAAACCTATTTTAATATATCTTTTAAATCACCTGATGCCTCAGATATAAATTATGCATCATACGATCTCTTTTCGGGAATACTTGGTTCCGGTGAAAGCTCTATTTTACACAGAAATATAAAAGAGGATTTAGGTCTTGTTACATCTATAAGTGCAGGAAATTATACATTAAGACATGGTGGACTTTTTTATATCCAAGGAACCTCTACTCATTCTGATATATACGAGGTTATATATAAAATAATTGATTTATTAGTTGATTCCTTAAATGGTAATTTTGATAACAATCAATTACAAAGAATAAAAACTGATATTTTAGTTAACGATATTTATAGCCAAGAAACTGTTCAAAGTCAGGCAAGAACTCTCGGTTCGTTATATTCAAATAATCAGAATATTGATTTTCTTGAAAAATATAAAGAACAAATAAAGATTTTAAGCAAGACACAAATATTATCAAAAATTAGAGAAAACTTAAAAGCCCGAAATATAAAAATAAACATATTGTCTCCTGTTTCAACTGATTTAAAGAAAAAAAACGATTTTGAGTCTATTTTGAATGATAAAATAAATTTTGCCGCACTTAAAGATTCACCTCAAGAAAAATTTAAAACAGTAAATTATGCAATAAATAAAATCGATAATCATCAAATCCAGGAAATAAATCTTGGCCAAAATCTAAGGTTATTGGCTATGCAAAACAATAAGACACCGTTGATTTCCCTCCGCTCACTATCACTTGGAGGGTCAAGTTTTGAGAATATTGAAACAAATGGTGCCTTTGGCTTACTAAGTGAGATGCTTCTTAGAGGATCGAACAAATTTTCAAAGGATGAGATTTCTATGAAGACGGAAATATTAGGCGCTGAACTCTCTGGATTTTCAGGTAGAAATTCGTTTGGTTTAAAGATGATTTGCCCTTCGGATCATTTGGATAGCTTGATACCTATATTTAGTGATGTTTTGTTGAATCCGTCCTACATCAATGATGAATTTAAAATAGCTAGATTAGATACAATTTCTTATTTAAACAAACTTTCTAAAAATTCTGCTTCAGTAGCTAGTGATAAATTTCATGAATTATTATTTAAAAATCATCCTTATGCTCTTAATCAATTTGGGAATCTTGAATCTATTAATAGTATTAATATTGATCATCTAAAAGATATACATAAGAGATTCATAACTAAAAATAATTTAATTTTATGTGCTGTAGGGAATTTCTCTATGTCAAAACTTATCGATAATATTGATAAGTCGTTTTATATTCAAAATGAAGATTTTGTAGTTGATCCACTAAAAAGTTTAGATAAGATTGGAAGTGATATTTCTGAGAATATAAAATTAGGTGATAAAGAGCAAACTCACATTATGGTTGGTACATATGCTCCAGATTTAAAATCTGTGGATAGGTTTGCATTTAATATAATTAATTCTGTTTTGTCTGGTATGGGCGGTCGCTTATTTGTTGATTTGAGAGACAAAAAAAGCTTAGCTTACACTGTTACATCATTCTTTACACCAGCTGTTCATTATGGATATTTTGGAGTCTACATAGGATGTTCGCCATCGAAAAAAAATGAAAGCTTAGAAGCGATTAATGACCAAATCTCAAGTTTAATAAAATATGGTGTTACGGATGAAGAACTTGAAAGAGCAAAAAATTCCTTAATTGGAAAGAATGATATTTCTCTTCAAAGAAATGCCTCGATTAACTCTAGAATATCTTTACCATATTTGTATGGATTAGATCCTCATGAGCCTTTTTCATTTGCTAATAATATTATGAACATCAAAAAAGATGATGTTCATTCAGTAATTGATAAATATTTGAAAGATGCAAATTTTGTGTCGGTTTCAGTTGACCCAAATTGATTTTAATTTCTATAATCAGTATATTAATACATTCATTTTTATTAATGATAAGGGAGCGTGGCGGAATTGGTAGACGCACTAGATTTAGGATCTAGCGCCTTCGGGTGTGGGGGTTCGAGTCCCCCCGCTCCCATTTTGGAGATTTTTTATGAGTTTTGAAATTATTGAAATTAGTAGTACAGAAAAACAGGCAAAATTTAGCGTTTCTAAAGACGAGGTATCCGAAGGTTATATGTCTGTAGCCAAACTATTCCAAAAAGATGCTGATGAAAAAGGTTTTAGAAAAGGTAAGGTTCCTTTAAATATTATTGAATCTAAATATTCTAAAGAAATTCTTGAGGAATTAAAAAGTAGACTTATCAATTTATATGTAAGAAAATTATCTGCTGAAGAAAAGCTTAATATTGTAAGAACTTCTAACCTTAAAGAAGATGAAATTAAAAGAGACTCAAATTTTAATTTTGAAATCAACTTTGAAATTATCCCAGAGTTTAAATTAAAAGAATATAAAAATATTAAGATTAATAAAGAAGTTTATAGTTTAAAAAATAAAGATATTGATGAAGCTAAATCTAATGTTTTAAACAATTTTGCATCAACCGAAGAGGTTGCGAGAAGGAAAAAACCTAAAAAAGGTGATTTTGTAGATATTAATTTCTCCGGATACATTGACGATAAAGAGATTGATAAATTGAAAAGACAGAATGCTGTAGTTGAAATTGGAAATGGATCACTTATTCCAGATATCGAAAAAGAAATTATAGGAACTGAAAAAAATTCAGAGGTTCAATTCGATGTAACTTATCCGAAAGATTTCCCAATTGAAGAGGCAGCATCAAAAAAAGTAAGATGCTTATTAAAAGTAAATAAAATATTAAAAAAAGTAATTCCAGAAGTTAATGAAGAATTCTTAGAAAAGATTGGGTTTAAAACTGAGGATGATTTTAATAAACGTATATCTGATGACCTTACTGCATCATTAGAACAAAAATCTCAGTCTACTTTAAGGAAAAATCTTTTTGATAAACTTATAGATGATAATGAATTTGATTTTCCTCAATCTTTTGTCATCGATGAAAAATCTAGGTTAGAACAAGATTATAAAAATAAGATGATGCAGCAAGGCGTAAAGGTCGATAATCTGGATGAAAAGTCAATTAAGGTTATTGATGATTCTGCTTTTAGGAATGTAAAAATTGCTCTAATTTTCGCAGAAATATCTAAATTGGAGAATATTAAAGTCGAGGACAAAGAAGTTGGTGATTATTTAGCAGCATTTGCCGCCTCACAAAATGCTCCAATAGATAAAGTTCTTAAATATTATAAAGATAATAATTTGATGGATGATGTAAGAGTTAAATTGACCGATGAAAAGGTTATACAATTTCTTATTTCTAATGCTCAAGTTAAAGAAATAAAAGCAAAAAATGATAATAAAGAAGGCAAGAAAAAGAAAAGTTAATAAAATCACTTAATTGACTATAGTTTTTACTTAATTAAAATCAACTTTATGACAGATTCTTATTTTGTACCCATGGTAGTTGAGCAAAGCTCTCGAGGTGAAAGGGCTTTTGATATATATTCAAGACTTTTAAATGAGAGAATAATCTTTATTGGTGGCCCCATTGACGATAACCTAGCAAATATTGTTGTAGCACAAATACTATTTCTAGAGTCCGTAGACAGAGATAAAGATATCAGTATTTACATAAATTCTCCTGGTGGAAGTGTCACAGCGGGACTTGCTATTTATGATGCTATGCAGTATGTATCAAGTAATGTTTCGACTATGTGTTTTGGATTAGCAGCCAGCATGGCTGCTGTCATTCTTGCTAGTGGATATGAGGGTAAGAGATACTCATTGCCCAACTCGACAATCATGCTTCATTCAGTTGGCACACAATTAGGCGGCCAATTTCATGATTTAGAAAAAGAAATGGAAGAAACTAAAAGAAAGCAGTTAATTATATCTCAGATTTTATCAAAACATCTCAAGAAAGACATAGATGCAATAAGTGCGGATATACAAAGAAACTTTTATCAAACTGCTAAAGAGGCTCTAGACTATGGCTTAATTGATTCTATAATTAGCAAAAAGGAGGATAGAAATGGCAAATGATTCAAAAGATAATTTGCATTGTTCGTTTTGCGGTAAAAGTCAAAAAGAGGTAAAAAAACTCATTGCAGGACCTACAGTATATATATGTAATGAATGCGTAGATCTATGTAATGAAATAATTGATGACGAAGATGTTAAAGAAATCGAATCCGAGCTACAAGATGAGATTCCTAAGCCTCATGAAATTCAAAGTCACTTAAACTCTTATGTTATTGGTCAAAATGATGCAAAAAAATATTTATCTGTAGCTGTTTATAATCATTACAAAAGAATTGCTTTTAATTCTATTCCAAAAAAGAAAAATGATCCGCACTCGGAAATTGAGATTCAAAAAAGTAATATCATGATGATTGGCCCTACAGGCTCAGGAAAAACACTTTTAGCGCAAAGTTTAGCAAAGTTTCTAAATGTTCCTTTTACAATTGTTGATGCTACTTGTTATACTGAGGCAGGATACGTTGGTGAAGATGTCGAAAATATGTTAGTTAGCCTACTGCAAGCTTCAGATTTTGATGTACAACAAGCAGAAAAAGGCATAATTTATTTAGATGAGGTTGACAAGTTAGCACGTAAGAGTGGTGATAGTCCATCAATTACAAGAGATGTCTCTGGCGAAGGGGTTCAGCAGGCTCTTCTAAAAATTATTGAAGGCTCAATAGTTAACGTTCCTCCGAAAGGTGGAAGAAAACATCCTCAGCAAGATTTTATTCCAATTGATACAACAAACATATTATTTATTTTAGGTGGTTCTTTTAGTGGGCTCGATAAGATAATAGGAGAGAGGATAGGAAAAAATTCTATCGGATTTTCTAATCTTAATGAGACTAAAGACATGGATAGTGCTTCAGACCTTGTTCGTTCAGAAGACTTAGTTAACTTTGGTTTTATTCCTGAATTCATTGGTAGAATTCCTGTCGTAACCTCATTAAATGAATTAGACCATGATTCATTGATAAAAATTCTTACTGAGCCAAAAAATGCTTTAGTTAAGCAATATCAAAAATTAGTAAATTTAAATGATAATGTTCAGCTTGAATTTACAGATGATGCATTAAAAGCAGTTGCCACTGAAGCTCTCAAAAGAGGGACTGGGGCGAGGGGCTTAAGATCTATTATTGAAAATTCTATCTTAGATATCATATATGATATTCCTTCTCAGCCAGGTTTAAGTAAGTGTATAGTGACTGATGAGGTAATTACCTCTAAAAAGAAACCCATATTATCATTTGAAAATAGCAAAAAAACTGGCAGTAACTAGTAAAAAAAGCACTTTTTGAACATTTTTCGACTAATTTTATCAATATTTCTTGCATAAACCTAATAAATGGTTACCTTCAATATATAGAGTAATTTTTAACACTCTGGAGGTATTTTATGAGTAACCCTGTCTATACTATCCCTTTATTACCACTTAGAGACGTAGTAATTTTTCCCCATATGGTCGCACCATTATTTGTTGGAAGAGAAAAATCTATAAGAGCCCTTGAAGAGGCAATGAAAAATGATAAAAAAATTCTTCTATCGGCACAAAAAGATGCAAAAACTAATGATCCAGGCCCTGAGGACATTTATTCAATAGGAACAATAGGCACTATAGTCCAAATGCTCAGGCTACCAGATGGCACTGTAAAAGTTTTAGTGGAAGGTAAGAATAGAGCTACTTTGAAAAGTTTTAATGACGAAAATAAATTTTTCTCTGTTGAAGTTGAAGATCTCGAAGAGAAAGTTGAATCTGATTCCGAAACTAATGCAATAATGAGAACATTAATAGAAGCTTTTGAGGACTACATAAAATTAAATAAAAGAGTACCAAGTGAAACTCTTGCAACAATTTCTGCAATTGATGATCCAAGTAAATTATCAGATACAATTGCTTCTCATTTAACTTTTAAATTATCAGATAAGCAAGAAATATTAGAGAATCTTAATTCCTCAAATAGACTAGAGGCCATATATGAGAAAATTCAATCTGAATTAGAGATTCTTCAAGTAGAGAAGAAAATTAGGAACAGAGTAAAAAAACAGATGGAAAAAGCTCAAAAAGAGTATTATTTAACAGAGCAAATGAAAGCTATTCAAAAAGAGTTGGGAGATAAAGATGATTTCAAAAGCGAAATTTTGGAATTTGAAGATCAACTAAAGAAAAAAGATATACCTGAAGATATCAAGACCAGAATTGAAAAAGAAATCAAGAAACTCAAAGGAATGTCTTCAATGTCTGCTGAGGCAACTGTAGTCAGAAATTATATTGATTGGTTAGTTAACTTACCATGGAATTCTGATTTAACAGAAGACGAAATATCAATTGATAATGCGCAAAAGGTCTTAGATAACGATCATTTTGGACTAGAAAAACCCAAAGAAAGGATTACAGAGTATCTTGCTGTCAGGGCTTTAACTACAAAGCAGAGAGGACCTATATTGTGTTTGGTTGGCCCTCCAGGAGTAGGAAAAACTTCTTTAGCTAAATCTGTTGCTAATGCTATGGGAAGGAAATTTGTTAGAATTTCATTAGGTGGTGTAAGAGATGAAGCTGAAATTAGAGGTCATAGGAGAACATATATCGGTGCATTACCTGGCAAAATAATACAAGGAATGAAGAAAGCAGGAACTAAAAATCCAGTTTTTCTTCTTGATGAGATAGATAAGATTGGAGCTGATTTTAGAGGAGATCCTGCATCTGCATTATTAGAAGCTCTCGACCCTGAACAGAATTCAACTTTCAATGATCATTACTTAGAAGTTGATTATGACTTATCTCAAGTGCTATTTATAACTACAGCAAACGTTCTTCATACTATTCCTTGGGCACTTCAAGATAGAATGGAAATAATTAAGTTATCAGGTTATACAGAGCTTGAAAAAAAGAAAATTGCAGAAAAGTATTTAATTCCTAAACAATTAGAAAATAACGGACTTTCAGAGAATAATGCACCCATAACTGAAAAGGCTTTGGACTTTCTAATCCAAAGATATACAAGGGAAGCTGGAGTAAGAACTTTAGAAAGAGAAATCGGTAGTGTTTGCAGGAAAACTGCAAAGGAAGTTGTTAAGAATGGGAAAGACTTCTCTCTTAAAATAACTCCTAAAGTTGTTCAAAAGTATCTTGGAATTCCGAAATTCAAACATGGAGAGATTGAAGATAAAAATCAAATTGGTATGTCTACTGGTTTAGCATGGACTGAAGTCGGGGGCGAACTACTAAACGTTGAAGTTTCTGTTGTTCCTGGAAAAGGTGCTTTTACTGTTACTGGTAAGCTCGGTGAGGTAATGCAAGAATCAACAAAAGCCGCTATGAGCTACGTTAGGTCTAGAGCAAAAAGGCTTGGGCTTGATAGAAACTTTTACCAAAAAATTGATATTCATGTCCATGTCCCTGAAGGTGCACAGCCAAAAGATGGACCTTCTGCTGGAATAGCTATTTCCACTGCTATAATTTCAGCTTTAGTCCAAAAAGAAGTTAAAAAAGATGTTGCAATGACTGGTGAGATCACTCTTAGAGGACGAGTTTTACCAATCGGCGGTCTAAAAGAGAAAATTCTCGCTGCACATAGAGGTGGTGTCAAACTGGTTTTAATACCTGACGAAAATGAAAAAGATCTTGTTGATATTCCTAAAGAGGTAAAAAAAGATTTATCTATCATCAGTGTTAAGCACATGGATGAAGTTATTTCTCATGCTATGTTATCTAAAGAGCCAATATTGAAAGATCTTGTAGTCCCTGATATGCCAGTGGAGATGGATTCCAATGAAAAACCACTAAACTTATCTTGACTTTTAACTCTCCCGATATAGTATAGAAATCTTATTGGGCGCTTAGCTCAGCGGGAGAGCGCTTCCCTTACAAGGAAGATGTC
>CEPK01036997.1_pt1 | contig 58302 bp, 54 predicted proteins | sample 356231 | NCBI WGS metagenome assembly CEPK01 (sample SAMEA2620259, study PRJEB7988) | marine metagenome | biome: marine biome (ENVO:00000447); feature: deep chlorophyll maximum layer (ENVO:xxxxxxxx); material: "saline water (ENVO:00002010), including plankton (ENVO:xxxxxxxx)" | depth 80 m
AAGAATGTAGGTTTAACAGCTACTGGTTTGTCTGAATAACGACCGTTAGATGAGTGAAGAACATAACCTCTTCTTTCCATTAAATGGTTGAAGTAGTTATCGTTTGTTCCATGCTCAAATCCTGCAATGTAAGCAGCTTTTTTAGGGAACCCGAAAGGCTCTCTACCTGCGAAAATTGGTGAGTCGTTTGATAGATACATAATTGGGTAGTATCCACCTTTCCAAACTTGTCCGTCTGAGCCTTTTACAGTTGCTGATGATGTTACACCAAACTCCATGTAAGGTCCTAACATTGTGTTTCTGTGAATAACGTACCAGAACTCAAGAATGTTATCATGAAGTTCAACTGGCTCTGGGTGGAATGCTTTTAAAGCAGCTTCGTCTGCTTCAACAACATATGCCATCCAACGGCTTTCTGTGTATGTTAATGGAACTATATCATAGTCAAAAACTGGATCAGCGACACCCTGAGAGATAATGTGAATTCTATCTCTATCAAGTGGTAGTGGTGGAACTTCACCTTCTTCTAACCATGGATAGCTATATTCATTTGCTTGTTTAGCCATGTTTTTATTTCCTCCGAATTAAAATTAATCCCTATGCACCTTGGTGAATTGGGAATTGTTGTCTTAAACCATACTGATATGGTGTTGCATATCCTCTGTAAGAAGCTGGTCTTTCATATGTTTCAGACCAAATAACTTCCGCTGGAGGGATAACTAGATCAAATGTGAATGAAATCAATCCTTTTACTTCGTCGATTTTCAATTCAGCGCCCATGTTATCAAAAGGAGTTGCTTGTTGGAACCAGTCGCAAGCATCGCTTGAAGCTGTTCTTGTTAACTCGTTTTTGATTTGGAATCTGTGTCCTTCTACATTAAATGCAGGTGGAAGTACAGATGGAAGGTATGTACATTGCCATTCTGAGCTAGCAACGTCAGGACGTGTGATAACCTTCATATTTAATCTACCCCAGTCAGTTTGTCCATAGAATGCTGGAGGAGTTACAGCGGCGTCGTCATACTTACCTTGTGCTGCATGCATAAGGTAACCATTTCTTGACATTGAGAATGCGAAGAAATCATCTCCTTTCTCACCACCGTGTTCAGTTGCTCTAATGTAAGCCATTTTTTTAGGGAATCCTAAAACACGACCTGCATCAACAGCTGAATCTTGTGTTAAATACATGTATGGGTAATAACCACCTTTCCATGTATTACCTTTAGAATCTGTATGTGTAGCTGCTACAGTTACACCCATTTCTAAATATGGACCTAACATTGTATTGTTATGTTGTACATACCAATATTCAACTAGGTCACCGTTTTCGCCTTCATATACTGATAAAGGTGGGTTTGGACATAGTCTTTGCAGACAATCCATAGGGCTTTTAAGAATAAAAGCTGACCATCTTGAATCTGTATAAGTTAAAGGAAGAACATCAATATCCCATAGAGGATCAGAAGGGTTTCCGATAATCCATGACTTAATGTCTCTTTCAACTGGCGGTGCTGGGATCTCATCAGTTAGAGTCCAGTACTTTGTGTCAACGTTTAAGTGACTTGGCATAATAATTTGCCTCCTATAAAAAAATTAGCGTGTAGGAATCTACATAGCGGAAGTAGATTAGATTAATATTACTGATGTTAAAAAAATTGCAAATAAATTTCCATTTTTTAATAATTAATTTACAATTTAAAAAATGAAAGGAATTGATATCTTTTTTAAAACTTTAATAAAAGATGGAGTTGATCATGTTTTTTCACCTCCTAATAGCTTTGGGCCAACAATTGACAAGTTATTTAAGAATAAATACTCAAAAAACCTTAAAAATATCATTTCTGGAAATGAACAAGGTGCAAGTCATATGGCTGATGGCTATGGAAGGGTTACAGGAAAACCTGGAGTTGTAATATGTGATTCAGATACAAGTGGAACCAATACGATTACGGGCTTACAGACTGCTAACATGGATTCAGCACCAATTGTAGTATTTATATGTCATTTCAGTGAAGACGAAAAATTGAATGTTTTCAATCAGATTGACCACATAGGAATTTCTAGGTCAACGACTAAACACAATTTTTTAGTTGAAGATGTTGCGAGCCTTTCAAGAGTTGTGAGAGAAGCATTATATCTTTCAGTTACTGGCAGACCTGGGTCTATACTTGTTGACATACCGAAAGAAGTACTTTTCTCTGATTGTAAATTTGATTTTCCTAAAATTGAAAAAGTTAGTGGTTATTCAATTCCTAAAGAAGCAAAAATATCAGACATTAAAAAAGCAGCAAAGTTAATTCAAAATGCAAAAAGACCAATAGTTTTCGGTGGAGGTGGAATTGTAATATCTGGTGCTACAGAAGAATTACAAAAGTTTGCCAATAGATTCCAAATACCTGTGACTTTAACTTTAATGGGACTTGGGGGATACCCACCTAGCGATCCTATGCGTGTTAGCTGGATTGGTATGCATGGATCTTACTTTGCCAACAAGGCTGTTCATGATAGTGATCTAGTAATTTCTATAGGAGCTAGATTTGATGATAGATCTACAGGGGGTGTATTTGAAAAATTTGCACCAAAAGCGAAAGTAATTCATATTGACATTGATCCTTCAACAATTAATAAAAATATTATTGTTCATTGTCCTATAATTGGAGATGCAAAAGCTGTACTAAAACAGCTACAAAAAGAAATTCCTATAAATTTTAAACCTGATCGTACAGAAAGAGATTCTTGGTTCAGGAAGATTAAAGATTGGGAAAATGAAAATCCTACTATTGCAATTCAGAAAGGTAAAATGATTAAAACCAGTTATGCAATACATTTACTATCAAAGATAACAAAAGGCAAAGCAGTGGTAGTAACTGATGTTGGACAACATCAAATGTGGGTCGCGCAGTATTACGATTTTGAAAACCCCAGAAACCAAATTACATCAGGAGGTCTTGGAACAATGGGATTTGGCTTTCCTGCAGCAATTGGTGCAAGGCTAGGAAGAAAAAAAGATACTGTATTAGCGGTTTGTGGGGATGGTAGCTTTCAAATGAATATGCAAGAATTTAGTACTGCGGTCGCCAATAATTTGGATTTAAAAATTATTTTAATAAATAATGGTCATCATGGAATGGTTAGACAATGGCAAACATTGTTTTTTAATCAAAATTATTCGTGCTGTAAGTTTGATATGAATCCAGATTATATAAAAATTGCACAATCCTATGGTGCAAAAGCTTTTAGGATTGATTCACCTAACGATTTAGAAGGTTCACTCAAAGAGGGTTTGTCAACAAAAGGAGTGGTTTTGATGGAGTTGATTGTTGATCATACTGAAATGGTTTACCCTATGTTGACGCCAGGAGGAACTATGGACGATATGCTTTTAAATCCAGAAGATCCAGTTCCCGATGGTCCTGTTCCTGATATGGCCTAGACAATTTGACCTGGCCAGTTAAATTTACCAAATGTCAAAAAAATCCGCACTAATGGTTTATCAAAATCTCAAAAATATTACAGAAGAAAAAGAATATTGGGATAAATATATAAAGTTTCATGAATTATATTGGGATGGGCCAAATGCTTCGCAAAATGTTTTTTATGGAAATGAGTACGAGGAATATAGATCCTCACTTTCAAAATATTTAGAGGTAGAGCCAGACATTATTAAAGATTGCCTCTTCACTAAACATGAGAATGGTGAATATTTTTTAACTCCTTTAGGGGTTGATTCTGATAAATACATAATGGAGTCGGAAAATATAATACCTCCTCATTGGTTTTTAATGTTTGAAAATAGTGAAAAAAAATTCTTTTATTCTCATGCTGGTGATGGTGCAGTTCAGCCCGATGGTATTTATTATAATACTGATTGCTCTCTATCAAAAAAAAGGCTTGAGACCGCTAGGACGATATTAGATAAAAAATCTAAAAGCGATGTCCCAAGTGAGTTTGATTTGTTTAGAAAGGAATTAAATTTTGGCCTTTCAGAAATGTATTATTGGATTGAAAAGTTCCCTGATGATAGCATGATAGTGCTAAATTATGCGGAGATTAGTAGTGTTATTCATGAATTTACTCTAAAAAATGAAAATTCCGTAAGTGACTTATGGAGCATCATTGATTCGATGTCAAAAGAGGATTATGAGTCTGCAAATTCGAATTTAAAAATATATAAACAGAAATGGGATGAAATTTCACAAAATTGCATGTCATCTGGTTCTCCACCTCAAGAAGAGAAGCCAAGCGAAGATACATTTCAATAAAATTTGATTTTTCAGCTAGTAATGTTAGTTTTTATCTCTCAATGAAAAGAACTTATCAGCCCAGCGAGAAAAAAAGAGTTAGAACTCATGGATTTAGGACAAGACTTTCCACTAAGGCCGGAAGGAAAGTACTTGCATTGAGAAGATCTAAAGGTAGGGCTAATTTGACAGTCAGCCGATATTCCAAATAAGGCATATGCCAAAGCAAAAAACTAATAAACGATTAATATCAAATACTAACCTATCTTTATATAGAAAATATCACTCTAAATCCTTAGTCTTATACCTATGTCCAAATATAGATTACTCTATAGTTAATGTTATAATATCGAAGAAAATAATTAAATCCTCAGTTGAGAGAAATAAATACAAAAGGCGATTAAGAGAAGTTATTAGAAATTTTTATCAAAATGATTTATCACAAAAACAAATTTTAATTTATGCAAAGAAGAATATAGCTAAATTAGATTATTGGGATATTAAAGAAGAACTTGGCTTAATCATTAAAAAGTTCAAAAATGAAAAATATAATTAGCTTATTATTAATTCTTCCTATAAAAATTTATCAGAAAACAATTAGCAGATTATTGCCTTGTACTTGTAGATTCCAACCAAGTTGTTCCAACTATGCTATTGAAGCAATTAATATTCATGGACCTATTAAAGGTTTATATTTAGGTATGATAAGAATTCTTAAATGCAATCCTTTTTTCAGATCTGGTAGTGATAAAGTTCCACGAGGAGATGAAAATTGAAACTAAATTACATTATCTTTCTTCTTGGTTCTTTTCTTATTATATTTGGGAGTAACTTTTTTTTATCAAAGAACGAAGCTTTAAATACTAAGGAGTCTGCAGAAGAAAAAAGCACTTCGGAGTTTTCTGTGCCCGAGCAAGGATATGAAATATCGGAAGAAAATGTTGAGGAAATGCAAGCTGTTGATAGATCTAAATTACTAAAATTTTCTAATAATTTATTAGAAGGTGAAATCTCTCTTATAGGTGCAAGTATAAATAACGTTCGATTAAGAAATTTTTTTGTTAATCCAGGCTCAACCAAAACAGTGGAATTATTTGGCGGAAGCGAATTCTTCTCGAAATTAATTTTCAAAGCTAAAGACTTTGAAATTAATACGAGTTTAGAGTTTGATAAAATTATAAAAAACGAAAAATCCGAAATAATACTTTCTAAGAATCTTGGCGATAGAGAAATAATAGTTAGATATTTAATTCCACCCGATTCTTATTCAATTAACAGAGAAGTAATAATTAAAAATAAATCCTCAAAAAATTTCATTTTTAGATTATTTGAAGAATCAATTGGTATTGTTATGGCACAAGAATACTATGACTTTAGCTATTATTATGGAGACGATGTAGAAAAAATTGATTCTACTCCTAGTGAGACAAAGAAAGAGATTGAAAATATTACTTGGTTTGGATTTTCAAAAAAATATTTCCTTGGTGCCAATATTATAGATGGATCTGGTGAAAAAAATTTAAAATATGAAAAAAAATCTACAAGTCTTTTGAGAACCGTTGTAAGTCATAAGACAATTAATTTGCTAGCTGGTGGGCAATATAATCTTAGTTCAACTTTATTTTTGGGACCCAAGGATTATAAAATACTTTCTAAATATGGTGATCTTGAGAAAGCTCATGATTTAGGATGGTTTGATTGGCTTGCCTCTCCTTTAGAGAAACTCTTAAACTTTTCAAACACTTATATTAAAAACTATGGCTTAGCAATAATATTTATTACTATCTTAATAAGAGTTTTATTTCTTCCATTAACAGTTAAAAGCATGATGTCTATGAAAAAAATGCAGTCAAAAATGGCAATTTTAAAACCAAAGCTTGATGAGATTAAAGAAAAATTCAAAGATGATAAAGCGACTCAAAATTCAGAAATAATGAAGCTTTATTCTAAAGAAGGCATGAATCCTTTATCTAGCTTGAGTGGCTGCCTTCCTATGCTTATACAGTTGCCAGTTTTTGTTGCCCTTTATAATGTTCTGCTTTATTCCCTAGATTTAAGACATACTAGTTTTTGGTGGATTTCTGATTTATCATCCCCAGAAAATCTATTCGATATTTTTGGAATTCCTTTTAGGGCATTACCATTAATTATGGGCATTTCTTGGTATATAACTCAAAAAATGACACCGCCTAATCCAGGCGCCGACGAATTTCAAACTAAGATTTTTCAATATATGCCAATACTATTTACTGTTATGTTTTGGGGATTGCCATCAGGATTAATATTATATTGGACTGTGAGTAATATAATTTCTATATTTCAACAAATATATATAAATCAAAAATTTAAAAGAATGCAAGGAGCTTAATTATGTCACTAGAAAAAGAATTTGAAGGCGCAACAGTAACCGATGCAACCATTGAAGCTTGTAAAGAGTTAGGAATCTCAAGAGATGAGTTAAATTTTGAAGTTGTTCAAGAAGAGTCATCTGGAGTTTTAGGTATTGGTTCAAGAAAAGCAATAATAAAAGTTTTTAATTCTGAAGAAAAAATAAATGATATATCTTCAGAGGTTAATAACTCTAATGATGAAGATTTAGACATTGATCTAGAATCAATAGAAAAAATTTTCGAGCAAATAGTATCTCACTTTATAGGCGAAACAGATATTTCTTCCGAGCTAAGCGGGAAAAATATATTATTAAAGTTAAATAGTGAAAAAGATTTGGGTTTCTTAATAGGCAAAAAGGGAGATATGATTAAAAATCTGGAATTTTTATTATCTAGAATATCAAGTAAACAAACCGGTAAGAGTGTTTATGTTTCAATAGATATTAATTCTTATAGAGAAAAAAGAAATGATAAATTGAAAGAAAAAGTTGCAAATACTATTGAAAAGGTAATTGCTATAAATAGACCTTTAAGCCTAAATCCAATGAATTCATTTGAGAGAAGAATTTCATATTTAATTATTGAGGAAAATGAGCAAGTGACTTATAAAACTAAAGAATATGGGAAGCTAAAAAAAATTACAATCTTCCCCAAAAATATGGAAGCTTAATTTCTAATTTTTTTAAAGAAACCTTTTAATTGATATGACATTTTATCAATTTTCATATTTTTGAATGAAGGTTTCTTAATATTCTTATTTTTTGATAAATTTTTTGTTCCATAATAAACTTCTTTAATCCTAGACTCTTTTATGATTTCTGCACACATTTTACAAGGCTCTAAGGTAGTAAAAAGCACATAATCTGTTAGTCTCCAATCATTAATTTTTTTGCAAGCTTTTCTAATTGCTAAAATTTCTGCATGTGCTGTTGGATCATTTGATATTTCTGTTTGATTGTATGACTTTGAAATTATTTTTTTTGAATTTTTACATACTATTAAACAACCAATGGGAACTTCGCCTTTTTTTTCAGCTATACAGGCTTGTTCGTAAGCAATTTCCATAAAATATTTTATTTCATCTTTATTCAAAGAAATCTGTCCAATATATTTTTTATTAGTTTTTTTCCTTCTGTTGTTAAAATTGATTCAGGATGAAATTGTACACCCTCAATTTTCAAGTTTTTATGTTTTATGCCCATAATTGTCCCATCTTTAGTCTGACAAGTAATATCAAATTCATTAGATAAAGTTTTTTTATCAATAACTAATGAATGATATCTTGTAGCTTTAAAAGGGTTAGATAAATCTTTATATATTCCTTTTCCGTTGTGATATATATCTGAGGTTTTACCATGTAAAAGTTTTTTTGCTTTAATTATTTTAGACCCGAAAGCATATCCAATTGATTGATGGCCAAGACATACCCCAAAAATTGGAAAATTTCCTGCCAACTCTTTGATTAGATTAACTGATATTCCTGCTTCTTTCGGCGTGCAAGGTCCAGGGGAAATGAATATTATATCTGGTTTTATTTTTTTAATTTTTTTGATAGTGATTTTATCATTTCTTACAACATTGACCTTAGCATTTAGCTCCTCCAAGTAATGAACTAAGTTGTATGTGAATGAATCATAATTATCAATCATTAGAACTTTTATTTTTTTATTCATCTGTTTTTTCAACTGCTTTAAGCATAGCTCCTGATTTGTTTATTGTTTCTTTTAGCTCCATTTTAGGGTTAGAATCAGCTACAATTCCTGCACCAGCTTGAAAGTAAAGTTTATTATTATCTATATAAAATGATCTAATAGTAATACTCATATCCATATTTCCTGAGAAACCTAAATAACCAACTGACCCACCATATGGCCCTCTATTGTTTGGCTCTAGTTCACTTATTATCTCCATAGCTCTAATTTTAGGAGCTCCAGATAAAGTCCCTGCAGGAAAACAAGCTTGAAAAACATCAATAGAATCTTTTTCCTTATTCATTATTCCTTTAACATTTGAAACAATATGCATTACATGAGAATATCTTTCAATTGTCATCATATCAGTGACTCTAACTGAGCCATGATTGCATACTTTGCTCATATCATTTCTTGCTAAATCTACTAGCATGATATGCTCCGCTCTTTCTTTAGGGTCAGCAAGTAATTCTTTCTCCATTTTTTTATCTTCTCTATTATTCTTCCCTCTTGGCCTGGTTCCTGCGATTGGCCTTGTCTCAACAATTTTTTTATCGACTCTAACGAGTACCTCAGGGGATGCTCCAATAATATAATTTTTATCATTTTTTATGTAAAACATATATGGAGAAGGATTGAGCTCTCTAAGAGCCGAATATAGTTCAATGGGATCATTATCATAATCAGTTTTCCATCTTTGTGAGATGACAGTCTGGATAACATCCCCATTGTTCACATAATTTTTGATTTTCTTCACCGAATTCATAAAATTCTCACTTTTAAAATTAGATAGAATTTTTCGTTTTATTTTATTTTTTTTTGATGTAAAAGTAGTATTGCTTCTAAGCTTTTTCTCTATATCTTTAATTTTTTTTAAACCATTGTTATATAATTTATCAATATTTGAATTCTTTCTTATTTTTATATTGACTACAATTTTTACCGTACGCTCAACATTATCAAAAATAATCAAAGAATCAGATAACATGAAGTTGCAATCTGGAAATGATGTATCTCTATTTTTAGCTTTTGGAATATTTTCTATTTCAGAAATTATGTCGTAGGAGAAAAATCCAACAAGACCACCAGAAAATCTTGGCAAACTTTTTACTCTAACAGGTTTATATTTTGACATAATTTTTTTTATTTCATTAAATATATTTCCTTTGATCTTTTTAATTTTTCCATTTCTGTTGAATGTTATTTTGTTACCCTTAGAGTTAATAATAAGTTTAGGATTGAAGCCCATAAAGCTATACCTTGCCCATTTCAAAGGTCCTTCATAACTTTCAAGAAGATAAACATTCTTTTCATTTGATATATTTTTTAAAATTAAGGAGGGATTCTCAAAATCTAAACTTATCTTTTTATATATCGGTATAAGATTTCCAGCACTAGTTTTCCTTTTAAAATTTTCTAAAGTTGGCGAAATCATGTAAATTCAATATATTATTTGCATTATCTTTTGTCAAAATTTATTTATTTGTCAATCTATGATTTTGAATAATATTTTTTAATATTTATTATAATTAATTCAATATGAATGAAGATATCTTTAGAGAATATGATATTAGAGGTATAGCTGACAAGGATCTTACAGATCAATCTGTTGAAGATATAGCTTCAGCTTACGCAACTTATTCCCATAAGTATAATATAAAAAAAATCTGTATTGGAAGAGATTGCAGGCTTTCATCAGATAGAATTTTTAAAACTTTATCTCAAAAATTAATAAAATACGGAATTTCGATAATTGATATTGGATTGGTTACAACACCAATTTTATACTACTGCCTTCATTGTTATGATGTAGACGGAGGTATTATGATAACTGCAAGTCACAACCCTTCCGATTATAATGGTTTTAAGGCTGCAGTTGGTATCAACGTACTATCATCAGAACAAATTCAAAAACTTAAATTTATAATTCAGAAAAAGAACTTCATTCCTGAATCAGCTCCAGGGCAAATTTATTTTAATGATCCATTGGAATCTTACATACAAGATTTAAAGGAAAGAGTTAATATTCAAAAAAAATTAAAAGTAGGCCTTGATTGTGCAAACACACCCATCGGGCTATTTGCGAAGAAAGTATTTGATGAATTTGGTTGCGAAACTTTCGCTATTTTTGAGGAGCCAGATGGAACATTTCCAAATCATCATCCTGACCCTTCTGTGGAAAGCAATCTTGATGATTTAAAAAAACTTGTTTTAAAGAAGAAGCTTGATATTGGTATCGCCTTTGATGGAGATGGTGATAGAATCGGTGTATTAGATGGAAACGGAGTTTTTATAAATGCTGATATAGTATTGTTGATATTAGCTAAATCTATTTTAGTAAATAATCCAAATGCTAAAATTATTGGCGAAGTTAAATGTTCCAAAGTTTTTTTTGATGAAGTTGAGAATGCTGGAGGGCAAGCAATTATGTGGAAAACCGGGCATTCAAAAATAAAAGAGAAAATAAAAGATGAAGATGCTTTGTTGGCTGGAGAGCTAAGCGGGCACATTTTTTTTAAAGATAATCATTATGGATATGATGATGCATTATTTGCTGCACTAAGATTGATTGAAACTATATCTAGTTCTAATGAGAGCTTGTCAGAAATGATTGATAAAATTCCATCGACGGCTTCAACCCCAGAAATAAGAATTGATTTTCCAGAGGATAAAAAATTTGCTGCAATCGAAAAATTAATAAAAGAGGTAGAAAAAGACTTACGTGATTTTAAAGTTACAAAAATTGATGGTATGCGCATAGAAGACTCTACAGGTTGGGCCCTAGTTAGAGCATCAAATACACAACCAGCTTTAACGTTGAGATTTGAAAGCGATTCTAATAAGAACTTATTAGTTTTGAAAGAATATATAAAAGATAAAATACATAAATCAACAGGATTAGAATGCAAACTTTAAATTGGACAAATCTTGTTGGCATTCATTGTGGCTCGTCTGCAATCAGAAACGTAATAAATTTCTATGGTGTTGATTATCCAGAAGAAGTTTGTTTTGGAATTGGGTGCGGTTTAGGATTTTTTTATAATAAATTAATTAAATCAAAACCTACTGAAATAATCCATCTTAGAGCACCTAATATGGAGCCTATATTTTTTTCGCAGCAATCTCAAAATTTTTCTTGGAAATCAGAGAATGATAGTAAGGTTGCAGAAAAAAAACTTATAAACGAGTTAAGAAAAAATAAGCCTGTATTTTTACAAACTGATCTTTACTATCTTAAATATTATAATTCAAAAGTACATTTTCCAGGGCACGTGGTTCTTTGTGTAGGCTATGATCTTGCGAATAGAAATTTTTTACTTTCTGATACTAATTTTAAAGAGCTTCAAAAAGTAAGTTTTGATGATTTAACCAAAGCAAGATCATCGAAAGCCGAACCATACCCTTTGACATATAATTGGTTCTCAATTGATAAATTTGAACCATTTAAAAATCTTGCTAAACAAATTGAAGTTTCTATTAAATTAAATTCAGATAATTTTCTTAGCGGCCAAAACAGTCTAAGAGGAACTAGTTCCGTATATGGAATTCTTGATTGGCTTGGTAATGTTCAATATTGGAATAGTTATAGTGATTCTTCTGATATATTTAGATTTGCCTATCAAATTATAGTTAAAAGAGGATCAAATGGTTCAGGCTTTAGGTGTATATATTCAGATTTTCTTAAATTTGCCCAAAGTGAATCAAGAAATATTAAAAAGTTAAACCTACATAAAAAAATGCTAAACATTTCTCAAACCTGGAATGATATAGGCTATGAGTTGAAGGACTTATCTAAACAATACCAAGAAAGAAAATTGAAAAAATTACTTTTATTAATTTCAAAAGTATATTCGGAAGAACTCTCATACCATTTATTTGTAAAAGATAATTTATAAAAAAAAAGGGGCTCAAGGCCCCTTTAAAGTTTGTTACATCATACCAGGCATTCCACCCATGCCAGGCATTCCACCACCAGCGGCAGGACCACCGGCACCTCCATCATTTTCTTGAGGTTGCTCTACAACCATAGCCTCAGTAGTAAGCAACAGCGATGATACACTACCTGCATTTTGAATTGCAGATCTTGTAACTTTAGCAGGATCAACAATACCAGCTTTAAGCATATCCCCATAGTCTAATGTTGATGCGTTAAAGCCAAAGTTTCCTTTACCTTCTTTAATTTTTTCAACAACAATTGAACCATCGGCACCAGCATTACTCGCTATTCCTCTGATAGGCTCTTCAAGAACTCTTTTTATAATATTAACACCAGCTTGTTCTTCGTCATCACCAGTTTTAAATTTATCAAGAGATGATATTGCCCTGACTAATGCAACTCCACCACCAGGTACGATGCCTTCATCGACTGCGGCTCTAGTTGCATTTAAAGCATCCTCAACTCTTGCCTTCTTCTCTTTCATTTCAGCCTCGGTTGCAGCTCCAACATTTATAACAGAAACTCCACCAGCTAACTTAGCTAATCTTTCCTGAAGTTTTTCTCTATCATACTCTCCTGATGCATCAGCAATTTGAGCTTTTATTTGATTAATTCTAGATGTTATTTCTGATTTTTTACCAGAACCACCTACAATAGTTGTATTGTCCTTATCAATTACAACTCTTTTTGCTGTACCGCAGTGTTGAAGAGTTGCAGATTCTAATTTCATACCAGCTTCTTCAACAATAACTGTTCCACCAGTTAAAACAGCAATATCAGCAAGCATATCTTTTCTTCTATCACCAAAACCAGGTGCTTTAACCGCAGCACACTTTAATGTCCCTCTCATTTTATTAACAACAAGAGTTGCAAGAGCTTCACCTTCTATGTCTTCAGCTAGAATTAGGACAGGTTTAGAAGTCTTTGCTACCTCTTCTAAAAGAGGAACTAAATCTTTCATATTTGCAATTTTCTTTTCATACATAAGAATAAATGGATCTTCTAATTCGATTGTCATTCTTTCAGGCTCTGTAACAAGATATGGACTTAAATATCCTCTATCAAACTGCATACCTTCTACAACATCAAGCGTTGTCTCTAAGCTTCTACCTTCTTCAACAGTGATTACACCATCTTTACCAACCTTTTCCATTGCATCAGATATTATTTCTCCAATCTCCTCTTCACCGTTTGCAGAAACTGTAGCAACAGCGGCTATATCTTCTTTGCTTTTTACCGGAGTTGATAATTTTCTAATTTCTTCAATAGTTGCTGCAACAGCTTTATCAATACCTCTTTTCAACTTCATAGGATCATGACCTGCAGCAGTAAGCTTCATCCCTTCACGAAAAATTGCTTGTGCTAAAACAGTAGCAGTTGTTGTTCCATCACCAGCAACATCGTTTGTTTTGGAGGCAACTTCTTTAACCATTTGAGCCCCCATATTTTCAAATTTATTATCTAAATCTATTTCTTTTGCAACAGTAACACCATCTTTGGTAACTACAGGTGCTCCAAAAGTTTTTTCAATGAGAACGTTTCTTCCTCTGGGACCAAGTGTTGCCTTAACTGCATCAGCTAGCTTATCAACACCGTCCTTTATTAAAGATTGCGCCTCAGTTCCGAATAAAATATCTTTCGCCATTTTATAATTTAACCTCCTTAATTATTCAATAACACCTAAAACTTCTTCTTCTTTGAGAAAAATATAATCTCCATCTCCAAGAGAAAGTTCCATTCCACCATATTTATTAAAAAGAACGGTATCACCAGGTTTAATATCAAGAGGTTTAACAGTACCATCTTCAAGTAAACGACCATTCCCTGCAGAAACTACAGTACCTTCCTGCGGTTTCTCTTTAGAAGCATCGGGAATTATAATACCACCTTCGGTTGTTTCCTCAGGGTTGTTAATTTTAACTAACAACCTGTCGTACAAAGGTTTAATATTCATATAAACCCTCCAAAAAAAAATTAATTAAATATTTAATACCCTAGAAGATAAACATGATAGCCACTTTGTCAAGAAAATAGTATAAACTTAATTAATAAATGAGTAATTTAGACAATTTTTTTGAAAAATCCGAGGAAAAACTTAATAATAAACAATTAGAGGCAATTAATCATAAAGATGGACCGGCTTTGATTTTGGCAGGCGCAGGTTCTGGCAAAACTAGAGTTTTAACAATAAAAATTGCATCGCTTATAAAAAATAAAACATGCGGCACTAATGAAATTCTTGCTTTAACATTTACAAACAAAGCTTCAAAAGAAATGGTTGCTCGAATAAGTAAAATGCTGGGATCAAAAGTTGATTTTCCATGGATGGGAACTTTTCATTCCATATCATATAAAATTTTGAGAATTAATTCCTCATTAATTAAAGGAAATTATAATAGTAATTTTTCTATTTATGATCCTAGTGATCAACTGAAACTTATTAAAAATATATCTAAAGAGAAAGATATTGATCAAAATAAGTATGAACCTAATAGGATTAGGGCAAAAATTGATAGCTTGAAAAATTCTCTTTTATATGATGATTGGGAATTTGAAGATGATATCGAGAGAGATATCATAACAAGTTATCAATCAAAGCTAGAATCGTTGAATGCCATGGATTTTGGTGATTTAATTCTCAAGTTTTATGAACTACTTACAATTAATGAAATGTTTAAAGGCAAAATTCAGAATCTATTTAAGTATGTTTTTGTTGATGAATATCAAGATACAAATATTATTCAATTTAAACTAATCAATATAATTTCTAATAAGAATAAAAATTTATTTGTGGTTGGGGATGAGGATCAATCAATTTATGGCTGGCGCGGTGCAAATATTGAAAATATATTAGAGTTTAAAAAATTTTTTCCAGATACTAAAATATATAAGCTTGAGCAAAACTATAGATCTACACCTCAAATATTAAATGTTGCAAATCTTTTGATTTCAAATAATTGTGAAAGACTCGAAAAAAATATGTGGACTGATAATGTTGAAGGGGGGAGAGTTAAGCTTAATTCCTTTGAAGATGACAGAAATGAGGCAAAATACATCGCAAATCAAATATACAAAAATAAGAATTTATTTCCATTTAAAGATGTTGCTATATTTTATAGAACGAATGCCCAAAGCCGGGTTCTTGAAGATGAGCTTAGAAAGCATAACATTAAGTATAAAATCTATGGAAATATCAGTTTCTATGAAAGAGCTGAGGTTAAAGATTGTATATCTTTTATGAAATTAATTGCAAACCCTAATGATGAGATTGCATTTGATAGAATAATAAATATACCTCCAAGAGGAATTGGCAAAAAGACTCTTAATAATATTAAAGAAATTTGTTTAGACAAAAATATTAATTTGTATGATTCCTTAAAAATTATTATTGATGAAAATATATTTTCAAAAAAAATTACATCATCCTTAGAATCTTTAGTAAATAAAGTTGAGATTTTCAAGAATGATATTATTAAATTTTCATCAATTTCGGAAGCTTTTGAAAAATTTCTTAATTCAATAGGATACATAGAATATCTTAATGATGATGATAAAGTTGGAAACATTTCTGAATTTTTAAATTATATAGCAGAATATGAAATATCATCGGACTCCTTAGATATTAGTGATTTTCTAAATTCATTGATGCTTTCCTCATCTATTGATGGCATGCCTGAATCATCTTCTTTTGTTACATTAATGACAGTACATTTATCCAAAGGATTAGAATTTCCCTGTGTTTATGTGGTCGGCATTGAGGAGGGTTTATTCCCACATTCAAGATCAATGTATTCTACTAGTGAATTAGAGGAAGAGAGAAGGTTGTGTTATGTTGCATTTACAAGAGCAATCAATTCGTTAAACATTTCATATTGTAAAATGAGAAGACAATTTGGATCAATAATTTATTCTAGCATGTCTCAGTTTGTAGATGAGATAATAGAATGTGAAGATTTAGAACAAATTGATCAGATAATTGATAATAAAAATTCTGAGATTGTTTTCCATTATAAATTTGGAAAAGGTTATATAGACACAAATGATTTAGATAATTTTGAAGATGTAGTTACTGTAAGGTTCGATTCAGGATTAACCAAAAAAGTATTTATTTCTGATTTAGAGGAAGTTGAAGAGTAATGTTAAAAAAAAATAGAGATGGAAAAATAATGCGCAAGCATTCGCGTATCAAAGGACTCGATAATTTTTTAAAAAAATTTATAGAGCCTCTAAATTCAGTAAATTTAATAACACCTGGAGCCATCAAAGTTGGTAAAGGTACCGGAGAAGTCTTAAAAGTTAAATGGGGTAGAGAGGTTGTACAAGGTTCTGGGAATATAATTGTTGGGTGCAAATTAAATGCATCATCAGGAAATTCAAATCAAGAAATTTTTATAGCAACAAGTGATCCAGATAAGATAAAAAAGCTTTTAGATGAATTAGGTTAGTGTGAAGAAAAATTTAAATTTTGTATCTGTTCTTTTAATTCATCACAATTTTCTACTTTACATCCTTCAATTGAAATTTTGGCTTTTAAACCATTATTGGACAAGTTGATTTCAACGTTAGAGTTCCCTGGGAACTTTTCAAAAATAGTTTTTAGTTTCATAGTATCATCCAATGAAATATCCCTAGATATTTGAATCTTTAAAGGCAAACTTATATTTTTAATTTCTTTGATAGCCTCGTTTCCATTTACCCCATTTACTATTAATTTTATTACATCATCAGAGTTTTCAACGAATCCAGAAATAAGAAGAGGAACACCAAGCTCAAGCTTGGATTCATGTTTTATAATTTCATCATTAAAAATTATTCCTTCTAACACACCGCTTGAATCTTCAAAGCTAACATTTGCATATTTATTAGCGTTTTTCTTAGAACTTTTTATTTCAATAGATGTAATGTAAACAGCAGTTGTTACAGGTGTTTTATCTTTTAAAGATTTTATTTCAGAAATACTCTTAGAATTAATTTGTTGTATTTTTTCATGCACCGCATTTAATGGGTTAACACTTATAGAATATCCTAATGTTTCTATTTCAAATTTAGATAAATCAAAAATATCCCATTCTTGTTTTATTTGGAGCTCCGGTTTTTGATATATTTGATCATTATCAAATAAACTCTCTTGTAATTTGTCAGCATCTTTATTATTTATCCCAACATGTGATTGTAATTTATCAATATTTTCAAAAAGTGTAGATCTTGTTAGTCCAAATTCATCAAGAGTTCCAGATTTTATTAGGCTCTCAAGTGTTTTTTTGTTCATTCTTCTTGAGTCCATTAGACCTAAAAATTCAAATATATTTTTAAATTCCCCTTGTTCGTCACGTAAATTAATAATATTTTTAACTATATTTGTTCCAAGATTTTTTACAGCATTCAATCCAAATCTGATCGAATTTTTTAATGGTGTAAATCCGGAACCACTTTCATTGATACTAGGGGGCAAGATATTTATATTCATTTCTTTACATTCTCTAATATCAGAAACTATTTTTTCAGAGTTGTTGATTTCTGTTGTCATTAAAGATGCCATAAATTCACATGGGTAATAAGTTTTTAAATATGCAGTTTGAAAAGTTATGTAAGCATAAGCTGTACTATGACTTTTGTTAAATGAATATTCGGCAAATTTTTCCATCGTATTAAAAATATCTTCAGCCAACTTTTCATCAATCTCATTATCTTTTGCCCCATTTAGAAATTTTTCCCTCTGGGCTTTCATTTCAGAAGCCTTTTTCTTCCCCATTGCCCTTCTTAGTAGATCGGCATCACCGAGTGTAAAATTTGATAGAACTGATGCGGTATTCATAATTTGCTCTTGATAAACAAAAAGTCCATGAGTTTCATTTAATATTTTTTTAAGTTGTGGGGTAGGATATTCTGTTTTCTTTTTTCCATTTTTTCTGAGTATGTATTCATCAACCATACCACTATCTAAAGGTCCGGGACGATAAAGAGCCAACAATGCTACTATATCATCGAATTTATCAGCTTTCAGATTTTTCAGAACATCTTTCATTCCAGACGATTCAATTTGAAAAATACCTCTAGTAAGACCTTTTGATAAGAGTTTATATACATTTGGGTCATTGATATCAGCTTTGTTTATTTCTTCATCAATTTCTTTGTTATGAATCCTTATAAATTCTTTTGCTTTTTTAATAACAGTTAAAGTTTTTAGTCCCAAGAAGTCAAATTTTACAAATCCTAATTCTTCAACAGCATTCATATCGTATTGAGTCACAATTTCATCTTTTGAACCTTTATAGAGTGGAATCATATTTTCTAACGGTTCATTAGATATTACTACCCCTGCTGCATGAGTGGAGGAATGTCTAACAGAATTTTCTAATTTAACACTTAAATTGAAAAGTTCTGAATATGAATTATTTGTTTCGACAAGTTCTCTAAATTCTTTTACTTTTTTATAGCACTCATCTAAGCTATAAACTTTTCCTCTGAAGGAAGGGATCATATTTGTTAATTTATTTACATCAGAAAAAGACAACCCAAGAACTCTTCCTACATCTTTTACGACAGCCTTTGAAGACATTGTTCCAAACGTGCCGATTTGAGCAACTTTATCTTTTCCATATTTATTTGAAACATAATTAATGACTTCATCTCTTCCTTCACCACAAAAATCAATATCTATGTCTGGCATACTTATTCTTTCAGGATTTAAAAATCTTTCAAAAATTAAACCATGTTTAATTGGATCAACCTCTGTTATTCCAAGCAAATATGCAATCAGGCTGCCTGCCGCACTTCCTCTTCCTGGGCCAACAGGGATAGAATTTTTTTTTGCATAGTTTATAAAATCTGAAACAACCATGAAATATCCTTCGAATCCCATTTTCTCAATTATTTTTAATTCATGATCAATTCTTTCTTGGTAAATAAGTTTATCTTTTGAACTAACAATATCGTTAGCTATAAAATCACTTAAAGATTTATCAGCGAATTCTCTAATACCGTCATAATTTAAATCATTCTCAAGAACAGGCAACTTATAATTGCTATCTCCAAAATCTAAATTACATTTTTCTGCAATCAAAAGACTGTTGTCAATTGATTCTTCATCACCATCAAGCGCAGTACACATTTCATCTCGCGATTTTAAATAAAATTCATTTCCATTAAATCTAAATCTTTTCTCTTCCTTTACTAAAGAATTTGTTTGTATACAAAGTAGCGTGTCATGCGAATTATAATCATTTTTTGTCAGGTAATGACAATCATTAGTTGCAACAACTTTTATATCAAGCTTTTCAGCTATTTCTTTTAAAACTTTATTAACTCTTACCTGTTCTTTTAAGCATGTTCCTTGTATTTCAATAAAATATCTATCTTTTAAAACGCTTTTATATTCTGCAGCGATTTTAATAGCTTCATCTTTTTTTCCCTTTAGTATATTGTGACAAACTTCACCATTTAAACACCCACTAAGTACGATTAATCCATCACTTTTCTCAAATAATAATTTTTTATCAACTCTAGGTTTTCTATAAAAACCCCTAAGGTGACCTATTGAAACAAGACTGCATAGGTTTTCATAGCCCTCTAGATTTTGAGCTAAAACTGTTAGATGATGAGTTTTATTGTTCTCACTACTTTTGTTTGTATGATCTTTTGCTATGTATATTTCGCAGCCAACTATTGGTTTTACGCCTTTATCTTTAGCTTTTTTATAAAAATCATAAGCACCAAAAAGGTTTCCATGATCGGTAAGCGCAACAGATGACATTCCTTGCTTACCAACCTCATCAAAAAGTTCATCAAACTTGATAGCACCATCTAAAAGTGAATATTGAGAATGCAAATGAAGGTGCACAAAGTCTTTACACATATAGTATTATTATAAATGAATAGAATTTGTTTGACATCTTTATTGATAAATCAATGAAAAAAGTTCAGAATATTTTTAATGTTTGGTAAAATAAAAAATTTTTTCACATCTGTAAAAGAAAAGCTGGTTAAAAGTAGTTCGTCTATTAAAGAGACAGTATCAACAGTTTTTAAGGAGAATATACAGATTGATGACAAATCTTTGGATCAAATCACTGAAGCTTTAATACTATCAGATATAAGTATGCATACTACTGACAAATTAGTTTCTAATATCAAGCAAAGACTTAAAAACGAGAAATTTGAAAAGGATGACTCACAAGAATTCTTTTTAGATCTTATTAGTCAGGAAGTTATAAAAATTTTATCGAGAAATGATACTGAATTAACTCTTGATAAAGAGCTTAGCATTATTCTTATCTCTGGTGTGAATGGTAGTGGTAAAACAACCACATGTGGTAAGTTGTCCATGCTATTATCAAAAATTACCGATAAGAAAATTATGTTGGTCGCAGCTGATACATTCAGAGCCGCCGCTATAGATCAATTAGAAGTATGGTCTCAAAGATCAAATTGTGATTTTTATTCATCGGAGCAAAAAGATCCAGCTAGTGTTGTCTATTCCGCACTAGACAAGGCAAAAGAGCAAAATATAGAAATATTAATTATTGATACAGCCGGAAGACTTTCCAATAACGTAGATCTAATGTCAGAAATATCAAAAGTAGAGAAAATCATTATAAATAAAACAGGTAAAAAACCCACCGAATCATTATTAGTTCTTGATGGTACTTCTGGACAAAATTCAATTTCCCAGGTTAAAAATTTTAAGGATGCCTTAGATTTGTCGGGAGTTATAATTACAAAGCTTGATAGCACTTCAAAGGCTGGCTTTGCAATATCTGTATCATATGATTATGGCTTGCCAATCAAGTTTATTGGAGTCGGAGAGAAAATTGAAGATTTAATACCTTTTAATGAAAAAGAATTTGGAGAAGCTTTGTTTAAATAATTATGAATTTAGATTTAAAAAATAAATATATGCGAATGGCCATAAATCTGGCAAAAAAAGGTATAAATAAAACAGGATTAAATCCGATTGTTGGAGCTGTATTAGTCAAGAATAAAAAGGTAATAGGAAAAGGATTTCATTCAAATTTTGGGGGAGATCATGCAGAAATAGTTGCTATAAAAGATGCCGAAAATAAAAAACATAACATCAAAAATTCTATTTTGTTTGTCACTCTAGAGCCATGCTGTCATACCAATAAAAAAACACCACCTTGTGTTGATACTATTATCAAGAAAGGAATAAAAGAAGTTTATTTTCTAGAATATGATATAAATCCAAAAGTTAATGGGAAAGGTATAAAAAAATTACATTCAAATAAGGTTAAAGTATCGCATTTAAAAATTAAGAATAGTTTACAATTAATAAATCGTGGATTTGAAAAAATTAATTTACAAAATAGACCCTTTATAACACTTAAGATATGTTCAAGTCTTGATGGAAGGATTTATTCTTTAAATTCTAGGTCTAAAAATATTGGTGACAAGATTCAAAGAACTCATTCAAACAAAATAAGAAAAAATTATGATTCTATTTTGATTGGTGTTAATACAATTATTAATGATAATCCCAAACTAAACTTTAGGGGGGTAAGCCATAAAAAAGTTGTTCAGCCCACACCAATAATTTTGGATTCCAATTTGAGATCACCAATTGAAAGTAAAATTTTTCAATTCAAAGATTATAAGCCAATAATATTTTGTAAATCTAGCGTTTCCAAAAAAAAATCCTTAGCTTTTGAAGCTATTGGTGTAAAACTAGTTAAATTGGAAACTATAAAACCAAAAATTGTAATAAAGAAAATCATGCAATTAAATTTTCAACGAATTTTAATAGAGGGTGGATCTAAAGTTTTTTCATCTTTTTTAAAAGAAAATCTCTGGGATGAGATGATGATATATTATTCAAAAATATTTATTGGTAAAGAGAGTTTGGGAATTTCAGATTCTATTAACTCTAGTTACGAATTGAAAAATGAAAAAATAGATAGAATTGAGAAAATAGGTAATTCTGTGCTGGTTAAAATATTACAATGAGAATAGGCATTATGGGCGGAACTTTTGATCCCATTCATTTTGGACATTTAAATTTACTTTTAGGCGCAAAATCCAGCCTCAAACTAAATAAAATAATCATTGTTCCAAATTCAAATCCATTTTATAAAGTTAAAACATCTAGTTTTAAACATGTAAAAGAAATGTTAAATATCGCAATTGATAACAAAGCTGATATTTCAATTTCAAACATAGAGAGTGACTCTAATAAGAAACACTATACTTATAACAGTCTTAAAAATATTGTATTAGATAAAAAAAATGTTGAATATTTTCTTCTTATTGGTTCAGATCATTCTAAGTCATTTCAAACATGGTTTGAACCTAAAAAAATTCTTGATCTCGTTAATCTTGTTATAGTAGATAGGCCTGGATATTCATCCGATATTATGAATTTATTAAAAATAAATAAATTATTTAAAAGACAGCTTAAATATAAATCATTGATTGTAAATTATAATAAAATAAATAAGAAAAAAATTATAAGATTGACCCTGAAAAAAAATGTTGAAATATCTTCCACAGATATTAGAGAAGCTTTTAAAAGCTTTAACGAAGAAATGATTCTAAAGTTAATACCAAAAAAAATATATGAATATATAATTAAAAATGGTTTATATAAATAATGTCTAATATTAAAAAAATTTTAGATAGTATTATGGATGAGCTAGAGTTAAGAAATGCTATTGATCCAGTTGTCATTGATGTCCAGGGAATATCTAGCTTTTGCGATTTTATAATAATAGCCAGTATGGATTCTGAGAGAGGTGTTAAATCCTTGTCAAATTACTTAAATGAAAAGTTGAAAAAAAAATTAAAGATAAATACAAAAACTGATGGGATATCTTCACCAAGTTGGATAGTTATTGATACCGGAGATATAATGGTTCATTTATTTCATAAAGAGACAAGAAAATATTATGATCTAGAATCTTTATGGCAATCAAGTAAAAAAGGCTAATTATTTTTTTGTTTTTCTTAAAAAGGCTGGAATTTCAAAATGTTCATCATCACCTAATGGATGTAAGTCATCTAATTCTGGATTTCCATTTGAGTCAAGCTCGCTATTTTCATTAGTATTGTCAAGATCATTAATTTTTTCTCCCAAATCAAAACTTTCTTGATTTGGGTCAGCTTCTATATTTTGTTCAGGAATTTGCATAGGAGTATTTCCATCTATTCCTGTAGCAATAACTGTTATTCTCACCTTATCACCAAGAGATTCATCTAACACTAAACCAAAAATTAGGTTTACGTTAGGACTAGCCTTAGACTTTACATGATTACAAGCTTCATTTAATTCGTCTATTGTAAAATTACTTGATGCAGTGACATTGATTAGAATTCCAGTGGCTCCATCAATTGAAATATCTTCTAATAACGGACTAGTTATGGCATTTTCAGCAGCCTCTACAGCCCTTGAAGTTCCCTCTCCTTCTCCAGTTCCCATTAAGGCTTTTCCACCACTTTCAGTCATAATCTTTTTAACATCTGCGAAATCAACATTAATAAATCCGGAACCAACAATTATATCTGAAATACCTCTTACGGCTTTTGTTAGAACACTATCTGCAGCTTTAAAAGAATCAACAATACCTGAAATCTGTTGAACTTCTTTAAGTCGATCATTGGGTATTACAATTATAGAATCTACTTCATTTGTTAATTCTTTAATTCCAATATCTGCCTGGGTTATTCTTTTATTCGCTTCAAATTCAAAAGGTTTTGTTACAATTGCTATTGTTAAAGCTCCTGCATCTTTTGCAAGTTTGGCAACTACTGGTGAAGCACCAGTACCAGTTCCACCACCCATTCCAGCTGTTATGAAAACCATATCTGATCCTTGCAATGCTTCTGTTATATCATTTTGGTCGGCTTTAGCACATTCATTCCCCAGGGAAGGATCTCCACCCACGCCTAAGCCTTTTGCAATATTTTTACCAATTTGTATAACTCTTTTGGATTTAGACTTTTGTAAGTCTTGAAAATCTGAGTTGACAGCAATAAATTCAACACCATGAATATTTTCAGATATCATAGAATTGATTGCATTTCCTCCAGCACCACCAACACCGATTACCTTAATTTTTGCCCCTAAAGTCTCAAAAAGACTATCATTTTGGGTACCAGAAATTTCACCTGAAAATTCAAAAGTTGCCATAAAAAAGCTCCTTAATTACTACATATAGTGTAACATATGAAAGCAAAACACTATATTTAGTATAATTATATCTTATAGAGATTTAAATTAATAGATATTAATTAAAATAATTCGGCAAACCAAGTTTTCATTGTGTTCATAACCCTTTTAAACACTTGAGCCTCTCTAATTCTAATCTTTTGATTTTTAGAGGAAAGGGCATTCTTAGATCCCCATATTAGAAGACCAACACCTGTTGCACATTCAGGTTTTGAAACTAGTTCTTCCAAGCCAGAAATCTGATTAGGAACTCCTAATCTCACGGGCATATTAAGAATCTTTTGAGCTAAATAATCAGCTCCCTCAATAGCCATAGATCCACCTGTTATGACACAACCTGCAGGAAGCATGTCATAATAGCCAGACCTCATTATTTCTCTTCTGGCCATTGTAAAAATTTCCTCAAGCCTAGGCTCTATTATATTTGCTAATTCATTCTTTGATATTTTCTTTCTGCCCGCACCTGCGATTTTATCTATTTTAATTTCTTCATCATCACTTATCAGATCCGAAGATGCAATTCCATAACGTTCCTTTATTTCTTTAGCGACAATTTTTGATGATCCTAATCCAAAAGAGATATCATTATCGAGGAAATCCCCACCTATAGTTATGTTACTTGTATATTTTATAGAGCCATCACAGAAAACAGCTATATCTGTTGTTCCTCCACCACAATCTAGTAGAACTACCCCCACATCCCTTTCATCAGCAGTTAAAACCGCTTCACTAGATGCAACTTGTTCTAGGACAAGCGAGCCTACATCAACACCGGAATTATGAACACATTTGACTAAATTTTTTGCTTGAGTTACTTGAGCTGTAACCATATGTATTTTAGCTTCTAATTTAACTCCATATAAGCCAATGGGATCTTTAATTTTTCTTTCGCCATCAACAATAAATTCTTGAGGCATGACATGAATAACCTCTCTGTCAGCAGGTTGGGCCCCTGCAGTTGCAGATTCTATTACTCTATCCAAATCTCTTTTTGTTACTTCACGATTTCTCAGCGTAATCATTCCATGTCCATTGAGGCTTCTAATATGACCCCCGGCTATTCCAACAATTACACTTGTAATTTCAGTGCCTGCCATTTTTTCAGCATCTTCTATAGCTTGTCTAATTGATTGAACTGTACTATCAATATTTAATACTATCCCTCTTTGAAGACCTTTGGAAGGATGACTACTTACACCAATTATTTCTACATCACCTGACGGTGTAACCTCAGCAACTAAACAAAGAATTTTTGTTGTGCCTATATCAAGTCCGACAATTATTTCGTTTTGTGCCATTTTTTCCATTATAATCCTAAAGATTATATTTTACAACTCCTTTACCACTTTCTCTTAAATCAACAAATAAAGGAACTTTATTTATTGCACTAGCTTCGGTTAGAATAAGCTTTAACTGTTCAAATTTATCTTTAATATTATCCTTGCCAATTAAGAACGTTTGCCCTTGAATAGTAAAGATTTGAATTCCTAAAATTTGATCAATTTTTATTTCAGATACCTCAAAAAATCTCCCCAAGCCATTTTCCCTTATTAATTCTAATATTTTCAACCCAGTTGGAATTTTTACATCTGAATCATAAGAAAAAATTGGTAAGTTAAGGAATTTTTTTAGATTTTTTCTTGAGTGAAACAATCCTTTATCATCTATTAAACCTTGTTTATTTTTTTCATTAACAACAAAAATAAAATTTCTTTCTTTTACTATTATTGATATTTTTGAATAAGTATTTCTTATAATCTTAACTTCATCGATATCTAAGATTTCAGTAATTTTTCTAGCATAATATTCTTGATTGTTGAAGAAGATAATTTTTTTTTCTAACTCAGATGATTGAATAATTTCATCTTTACTTAAAAACTTATTTCCTTTAACATCTATCTCTTCTACATACGTGAAAATAGGTTTATAAATTGAATAAATTAAGATCAGTAAAGTCAAAATTGATATAAATTTCTTTATTTTGCTAATCATTTATAATTCTAACTTCATTCTCTAAAATGATTCCTGTTTCTTTAAGCACCTTTTCTCTGATGGTTTCAATCAAATCTTTTATTTCTTCAGGAGATGCATTATTTTTATTTATAATATAATTTGAATGAATTTTTGAAACTTCTGCATTTCCTAGCCTTGTACCTTTTAGGCCCAATTCTTCAATTATTTTCCCTGCATATTTTGGCAATGGATTTTTAAATACACTCCCAGCACTTGGCCACTTAACTGGTTGAGTATCATTTCTATATTTTAAATATTCGTTAATTTTTATTCTCGCTTCTTTTGAGCTACCTTTTTTTAATCTAAATTTTGCTTTAGTTATTACATCAGTTCTTTTGATTGAACTACTTCTATAGGAAAAGTTAATTTTATTTCTTTCAACTTCTACTTCTTTATTTTTTCTTAATAAAAAGATTGAAACAAGATTATCTGAAATTTCACCACCATTTGCACCCGCATTTGTTATTAGGGCTCCGCCAATAGTACCAGGAATTCCAGTTGAAAACTCAAACCCTAAAAGGTCTCTATCAAGACATTTGTTCATAACCATGCTCAGCGAGGCTCCACTCTCTGCAATTAAAAATTCACCATCAAAATATATTTGATTCATCTTTTTTGTACTTATTAAAATAGTATCTTTAAGGTTGATAAATAATGTATTGGATCCGTTACCAACAACATAAAACTTAGTTTTAAAATTTGTTATTTTTTTTAGCTCCTCAGAGTTTTTTGGATAAAATAGATATTTAGCTTTGCAGCCTGATTTCCAAGTACAATATTTTGATAAATCAAAATTTTTGTGGAATTCAATTCCTTCTTTTTCAATTTCTGTTTCGTTGATCATTTGTTACTTCTTAATTTTTTTTTTAGCATGAACGCAATCCTATTTACATCTCCTGCTCCAGCTGTGATAACCCTTATTTTACAATCTTTACTTTTAATTTTATACAATTTATTTACGATAGTATCAAAGCTATCAAAATATTTAATATTCGTTTTTTTTATCTTTAAGACGTCATATATAAATTTTTTTGGAGATATTTTTCTAGCTTTATTTTCAAACGCTGAATATACATCTGTCATTATTACATTATCCCACAAACTTATTTCATCTATAAACTCTTTGTAATTATCTTTTACCCTTGAATGTCTATGAGGTTGAAAAACTAAATAATTAATATGTTTTTTGCTATTATTTTCAATGTATTCTCTAATAGCTCTAATTTCATTAGGGTGGTGCGCATAATCATCAATTATTTCAAAAGTTCTAGAATTATAAACTTTTTCATATCTTCGCTTAGGTCTTTCTATGCAATTTAATGAATTAACAATTCTTTTTTTACTAATTCCATGTTCAAGACATAAAATAATTGCCGCGATTAGATTATAATAATTGTGTTTACCAGAAAGATCGGCTTTAAACTCAAGTAAGTTTTTATTATTATGAAATAGTTCAACTTTGTTTGTATTTTTAATTTTGAAATAATATTCAAATTTTTGATTTTCTAAACCAAATCTTATCATCTTTTTTGACTTTATATTTGAAAAATTTTTTTTAATATTCATACAGTCAAAGTTTAGGACTACCTTGTCTGTAGTATTTTTATAAAACATTTTAAATGATTCAAAAAGATTTTTTTTGCTTTTATGAAAATCCATATGATCGAAGTCTATATTAGTAATAATAGAAAGTTTTGGCTTGATGAAGTTAAAACTATTATCACTTTCATCCGCTTCTATAACCGCAACTTTAGATTTTCCTAATATAAAATTTGATTTTATTTTTTTATCTATTGCACCTAAAAAAGCAGTGATATCACAACCTGAATTTATAAGAAGCTGACTTACAAAACTAGATGTAGTACTTTTACCGTGAGTCCCAGCAATACAGATATTTTTATATTTACTAGTAAATTTACCTAATGCCTCCCCCCTAGACAGTAATTTAATTTTCCTTGATTTTGCCTCTTTATATTCTTCATTTGATGCATTAATTGCAGATGAATATATAACTAGATCTTGTGAATTTATATTATTACGTGAATGATTATTAAAAATTTTAATTCCTATTTTTTTTAAATATGATATTTTTTTGCTTTTGATTATATCAGAACCACTTACTATAAATTTATTATTCAAGAATTCGGCTAACGAACTCATTCCTATGCCACCTATACCTATAAAATGGATTTTCTTAATTTTTTGAACCATTAATCATGTCCTCTATTATTAGTTTTGACGAATCTCTATTTTTAATTTTTAATCTAGCTGATGTTATCTCAATATTATTTTTTGGTGTAATTAATTGCGTAACAATTTTATCGGTTAATTTATATAATTCTTCTTTCTCCAACCATATATCAGATAGTCTTTTGTTAGTTGTTTCAATAGCATTTTTATATTGATGATTATTTGTTGAGCTTGATAAAGGAACTAGAATAGGATGAATATCAAATAAAAAGCTTTCAAATATAGTAGATGCACCCGCCCTAGATATTAATATTTTTGATTTCGATAAATAGTAAAATATGTCATCTATAAATGGTTCCACTTTATAATCTATAATCTTATATTTTTTACTTAATTTTTCATATGTTTTTTTGATTTTATTATAATCATTTATTCCCGTTTGATGAACGATGTTTATTCTACCAATTTTTTTTTGGATGAGTTTTAATAGAAGATCTTCAAGTTGAGTAGCAAATTTAATATTGAGAAGATTAGAACCCTGACTTCCTCCCATAATTAATATATCAATATTCTTTGTACTAGTTTTATATTTATTTTTTCTAATGGGATAGCCTGTTAATACTGTTTTACGCTTTGGAAAAAATTTCTTACTTTCTTCAAATCCTATATATATTTTTTTAGAAATATATGATGATATTTTATTTGCTAATCCTGGAATAGAATTACCTTCAATAGTAAATAGATTTTTTCCTGATAAAAATCCTGCTATTGCAACTGGAAGCCAAGCAAAACCACCAGAACCAATTATATAGTCAGGTTGAACCTTATTGATTATTTTTAAAGTTTGAAAAATTGAATTAAATAATAATAATATCGACTTTATTTTATCAAAAATATTTTTCCCTACAAAACCACGAGAATTGATTAGTTCAATTTGATAATCAAAATTTATCTTTTTCATATTTTCATTGCTATTTTTAGTATTTACAAAAACTATTTTACTTTTAGGTAACTTATTTTTAATTTCAGTAGCAACAGCTACACCAGGAAAAATATGCCCACCTGTTGCACCAAGACAAATTAAAAAACATTTTTCATTCATTTCCTTTTTTTATCCAATCCGTATATTAGCCCTAAAGACCCTAGCGTAAAAACCAATGAACTGCCCCCGTAGCTTATTAATGGTAAAGGAACCCCCTTTGTAGGCATCAGTCCTATAGATACTGATATATTTATTACTACTTGAGTGACAGTTATTATTAAAATACTACCTATTAAATATTTGCAAAATAAATCTTTGCTCCTTTTTAGCATTTTCAATATTGAATAAAAAAGAATCAAAAATAAGAGAATAGTTAGCATACATCCAATAAAACCCAATTCTTCTGCAATTATTGAAAATATAAAATCATTATGACCTTGAGGAAGAAAAAACAATTTTTGCGAACTGTTTCCTAGTCCAACACCAAAAAACTTTCCATTTGCAAATGATACGAATGATTGAATTATCTGATATCCAGCACCATGTGGATCTTCATATGGATCTAGAAAAGTTAAGAGCCTTTTCATTCTATAAGGTGCAGCTAAAATTAATAAAAAGAACGATGAGAATAAAAGTATAAAGCTAACAATTATATGTTTTAATTTGGCACCAGCAATTATTATCATAATAAAAATCGTCGAAAGTAGTAGCACTGTATTCCCAAAATCAGGTTGTAAAAGAAGTAATAATACATATGGTAGTGAAACAATGAATGGTGAAACTATACCAACCCTAAATATTGTGATTTTATCTTTTTTTATAATTAAATGTTTTGATATAAATATTAATAATAGATACTTTGAAATTTCAATAGGCTGGAAAGAAAAGCCACCAATATTGATCCATCTTGACGCGCCACCAGCTGTCTTAGAAAGTCCAGGTATCAAAATAAGTAAGAGAATTAAAAAACCTAAAAAGTAGTAAAATTTATAATTTTTTTCAAGCTTATTAGCATTTAATTTACTACTTATTGTGAAAGCTATCAAGCCAATTGTGAAATAGATTAATTGTTTTTTTAAGAAATAATATGAGTCTGCATGGTTTTCCATTGCAAAGACTGAGCTTGAGCTGAAAACCATAACTAATCCAAAAACACATAAAAGTAAAATTGATGATATAAATATTACTCGTGGTTCAAAGTTCTTAAGAAAATTGTCTAACATAAGAATTAAATACTTCTCCTCTTTGATTATATGATTTATAAGAGTCAAAACTCGATGTACCAGGACTAAATAAAATTATATCTTTTTTACCTGCTTTTTTTATACATAATTCAACTGCATTTCGAAGGTCTGAACATATTTCATATTCAAATTTATAGAAATATTTAGCAAGCTTAAATTTATTTTGACCAAAAATAAATATTCCTTTTGTTCTTTTAGCAAGAACTTTTAACAATTCTGAATAATCAAGATTTTTATCTTTTCCACCTATAATTAAGTACACTTTTTCACTAAAAGACTCCAACGCCTTTAATGTGGCTGCAGGCGATGTTGACTTTGAATCATTATAAATTTTAGGTTGATTACTAACTTTTTCTAATCTAAAATTCGGTGGATTGAATTTATATAATATTTCTAGATGACTTTTATCAACTTTTGTATATATCGATAAAATTTTTAATGCACTAATGATATTTTTATAATTATGATTTCCAATAACATTTAACTTATTTTTATCTATCTTTAAATTATCATAATATAAATATTTTTTATCTTGATTTAAATTCAAAGATATTATGTTAATTTTTTTTCTTTTTAATAATTTAATTTTTTGGTTCTTTAATTTCTCACCTTCTATATAGAATGAGGACTTAAATTGATTTTTGAAAATATTAAACTTTGAATCATAATATTCACGCAAACTATTGTGGTGATCCAGATGGTTAGGAGAGAGATTCGTTATTAATGAGATAAAAGGTCTGAAGCTTTTATCTATAAATTGAAGTTGAAAACTGCTACATTCCACAAGATATAAATCATAAGTTTTTGCATCATTCAAAGATGAAACTAAAGGTTTACCAATGTTACCACCCAAAAAAATTCTTTTCTTTTGACTTTTTAACAAATTATAAGTTAATAAGCATGTTGTGGTCTTACCATTTGTACCAGTTATAGCAATTAATGGTTTATCTATATATCGAGAAGCAAATTCAATCTCGCTAATTACATTGATTTTAGTTTTAATGGCTAATTTTATATTGCCATTTGAAGCAGGGACTCCAGGACTTAATACAATGGTAGATATTTTCTCTAAAAGATTTTTAAATTTGTCAGGATTTTGCTTTTTATCATCATAGGTTTCATAAGGTATGTTTTTTTTAATACAAAATTTTTTTACCGCTGCACCTGTTTTCCCCATTCCGTAAATTAATATTTTTTTTTTCATAATTATCTAATTTTTATTGTTGCTAGTGCTATTAATGAAAACAATATGCCAACAATCCAAAATCTTATTACAATTTTTGATTCGGCAATCTTCATTCTCTCAAAATGATGATGAATTGGTGCTATTGAAAAAATTCTCTTTTTGAAAAATTTGAAAGATAAAATTTGTAAAATAACAGACAATGCCTCTATTACAAAAACACCTCCAATAATTACTAATAAAAATTCTTGCTTAATTAGAATAGCTATAATCCCAATAGTTGCCCCTAGTGGTATAGACCCTGAATCACCCATAAAAATTTGAGCTGGATTTGAATTAAACCAAAGAAACCCTAGTAATGCACCGATAATACATGAGCTAAATACAACTATTTCACCACCTTGAACTATAAATGGTATATAAAGATATGATGAATATAAATAGTTCCCCGCTAGATAGGAAAGTATTGTTAACGTAGTCAGTGAGATTATTATATTCCCTGTTGCTAGACCATCCAGACCATCTGTGAAATTAACCGCATTTGAAGAACCAACAACAATCATAATCATTAAAATTGAATATAAAATGCTCATATTAAATATTTCTTTTGTAAAAGGTAGAATTATATGTTGCAGATCATATTGATTATCTAGGTATAAAAAAGAATTAGAAAATTTATATATATAAAAAATTGTCAATCCTGTGACAAATATTTGTATGAATAATTTCTTTTTTATATTTAAACCCTTACCGCTTTTAATCTTAATATAATCATCGATGAAGCCTGTTAAAAAAAATCCAATGAAGGAAACAATTAAAATTAATAATTTTTCGTTTTGAAGATTTCCAAATAATATTATTGATAAAAGGACACTGGAGCAAATTAATACACCACCCATGTTGGGTGTCCCTTGCTTTCTTTTATGATTTTCATCTAAATACTTATTAATATTTTCAACAGAATTTCTCTTAGATAGAAATTTAATAAATTTCTCACCTATTAATATTACAAAAATAAACGAAAACAACCCCCCCATTAGAGATCTAAAAGTTATATATTGAAATATATTCAAAAAATTAAATGCATCTATATAATTCTCAAATAAAAAATACAACATTACTTATACAAATATTTTAAAATATTCTCCATTTTAGAACCACGTGATCCTTTAATTAGGATAACGGTATTACTTATTTTTTTTAAATCAATAAAATTTGTTATTTCTGAGTGATCAGAGATTTCGATAATCTCCAAATCCTCATTTATACCATTTTTATAATTGATATAGTTATTTCCGTATATAAAGACCTGATCAAATTTATTTATAGCTAAAATCTCTCCTATTTTTGTATGTTCAATCTGTTCAATGTCTCCAAGTTCAAGCATATCCCCTAATATAGCAATTTTATGTTTCTTAGAAAATATTTGGGAGGTCATCTCTATAGCAGATTGCATTGAATTGGGATTGGCGTTATAAGTATCATTTATAATAGTATTGTTATTTTCACTATCTATTATATTGAATCTATTGCTGATTCCTTGATACCTCTCAATGCCAATTTTTATATCTTCAAGGTTCATTTTGAAAAAAAGAGCTATTGATGATGCGCACAAAGAATTGTATATGTTATTAATTCCTTTTGCTTTTAAATTTATTTTTGTTTTTTTATCTTTGTATACTAAAGTGAATGTTTGGTAATCATCACTTAAATTTTCTGCTCTAACATCAGAATCAGCTTTTATAGAAAAGCTTATCTTGTTCAGATTTGATCTAAGATATTCTTTTTTCATATAATCATCATCTAAATTAAAAGCAAAACAGGAAGAACTATTAAAATTTTTAACTATTGAAAATTTTTCTTTAAAAATTGTCTCTCTATTTTTCAATTTTAGAGTATGGCCCTTACCTATATTTGTGATTGTTGCTACATCAGGGTTCGCAATGTCAACTAGCTTTCCTATTTCTCCAATATCGTTTGTACCCATTTCAAGAATTAAGACTTCGGTATCCTCATTCATATTTAATATTGTTAGAGGTAGACCGATTTTATTATTTAAATTACCTTTGGTGGAGTGTGTTACAAATTTCAATCCAAGTATTGAGTTTGTTAACTCTTTTGTTGATGTTTTACCATTTGTTCCCGTTATACCTATAATTTTAATATTTTTCATTATATTGAGAATATAGATAGAATAATCTTCTATAAACCGTTGTGTTGATTTAACAGAAATGGTTTTCTTTTTTTCATTTTCATCGCTTATACATAATGAGGCACCTTTAAATATAGATTCATTGATATAATCATTTCCGTTAAAGTTTTCTCCTTTTAAGGCAATAAATAGATCACCCTTATTTAAAGACCTTGAATCAGTTGAAAGTTCGTTAATTTCTTCAAATCTAAAATCATTAGACGTGCTTATTACTTCATCATAATTATCAATAAATTGTTTTAAATATTTTTTAAAAACTTTCATTTATCTTTAATGTATTTTTTAACAACTTCATGATCTGAAAAAAATATTTTTTCTCCCTTTATTTCTTGATAATCCTCATGTCCTTTGCCTGCAATTAATAGAACTGAATCTTTATTAGTTTTTTTAATTGCATACTTTATAGCTTTTTCACGATTAGTTATAGTTGCAAGATCATTAATATTATTAATACCATTAATAATATCCTTTATAATTTTTTTAGGCTCTTCATTCCTTGGATTATCATTAGTTAGTATTATCTTATCAGAGAATTTCTCAGCAACTCTTCCCATTTTTTTTCTTTTAAGAATATCTCTATTGCCTCCACAACCAAAAACTAATATTAATTTTTTATTTGCATAATGATTTCTTAGAGCTTTCAAGCTTTTTTCGAGAGCATCATGTGTATGAGCATAATCTATAAATATTTTTAAATTTCTGTTTCCAACGTGCTCTAGGCGACCTTTAGCACCTTTAAATTTTTTTATTTTTTCATATATTTCTTGATAAGGTTTTTTCTTAGTAATGGAATACGCAAAACATGCCAAAATATTTTCAAAATTAAAAGATCCAATCATCGGAGTATCTAATAAATATTGTTTATTCTTATTTCTTATTACTAAATTATTATAGCCTCTTTTTTTGCATACTTTTTCTAAATAGAAATCAGCATTATTTTCCTTGGTTGAATATGAAATATATTTTATATTTCCTTTTTTTTGTATTAAAAGTTTTTTGCCATATGGATTGTCCAAATTTATAAAAGCATATTTATTCTTCTTGCGACTGTCTTGTAGATGAATAGAAAATAATTTTTTTTTTGCCATGAAGTAATTCTTCATGTTTTTGTGATAATCTAGATGGTCTTGTGTGATATTAGAAAAAATCGCTGAATCAAAATCAATGTACGATACTCTATTCTGATGCAAAGCATGAGATGAAACTTCCATGAATAGGTTTTCTATTTTTTTTTCGCACATTTTACTAATTATTTTATTTAATTCATATGTATCTGGAGTTGTAAGAGATGATTTGCTAACATTTTTTTTATACGAGTTTTCAATTGTTCCAATAATTCCTGAATTGTTTTTGTCCCATATGAACCTTAACATTGTTGCAATTGAAGTTTTTCCATTTGTTCCTGTTATTCCACAAATATCTATTCTGCTAGACGGAAAATTATTAATTCTGCTACATTCTTTTGAATAAAGATCTCTTACATCCTTACAATAAATTTTGATTATTTTATTGTTTTTTATTTGATTTAGACTTTTCTTATTAGAGCTAACTATAATATTGGCTCCTAATTTTATTGCATTTTCAATATAATCATTGCCATTACTTATAGAGCCCTTAATCGCAAAGAAAGCTGAGCCTTTAATTATTTTTTTAGTAGAATTGGTTATTTTAACAATATTATTATTTTTTAAATAAGATATGCTCTTAAACATTTTATATTCCTGGTTCAAGAAATATATTTATTTCATCCAAGTACGAAATTCTTTCCCCAGGCCCAGGCTCTTGCTTCTTTACAAAACCATTGCCATATATTTTAATTTTTATTTTGTTATCCTTTGCAATTTTTAAAGCCTCTTTCTTTCCTTTTCCAATAAAGGATGGAGCTTTTCTGTTATCTGACACTTTTGTGAAAGCGTCTTCATCAACTAAAATTTTTTCTATAGTTCTCTTGAAAGTTGGCGCAGCCCAACGACCCCCATAAGCATTAGGCCCTTTCGGATAATCTATCGTAATTACTGAAACAAGCTCAGGCATTTCGCTTGGTGCGAAACCAATAAAAGAAACAATGAATCTTTCCTTATGATATTTCCCGTCAGCTGCAAATTGTGCCGTTCCTGTTTTCCCAGAAACATTTACTCCTTTAATATTCGCTCTATATGCTGAACCACTTTCTACAACTTCCCTCAACATATCCCTTAGAATTTTACTAGTTTGATATTTCAAAACTCTTTTTTGCTTTTTCGGTTTGAAAGCATAGATCACACTACCATCCACTTTTTTTATACTTTTTACTATGTGGGGTTCAATAAAGATTCCTCCATTAGCTATTATTGATAATGCCTGAGCTAATTGTAGCGATGATACAGATATTCCTTGACCAAAACTTACATTCGCTAGTTTAATCTTGCTCCACTTCTCAGGATTGGAAAGTAGACCCGATCCTTCCCCAGGTAGACCTATATTAGTTTTTTTACCAAAACCAAAAGATTTTAGATATTCATAGTATTTTTCTCCTGTTAACTTTTCAATTATTTTTGAAGCACCAATGTTGCTTGAAAATCTCAATACTCCTTCAGCATCGAGTTTTCCTTTAGGATTAACATCTCTTATTGTATGTCCACCTATTTTTCTTTTACCATTTTCACAATCAATAATTGTGGTTTCATCAATTGATTTATTGTCAATTGCTGATGCAACAAGAAAGCTTTTCATTATTGAACCAGGCTCAAATAAATTCCAAATTGGGAGATTTTTTTTAGATAATTCATCATAGTCACTATAGTTATTAGGATTAAAAAATGGATAAGATGCCATTGCATAAATTTCTCCGGTGTTTGGATTCATTAAAATTCCATAACCTCTCAAAGATTTTGACTCTTTAACAGTATTTTTAATTTCTTCTTCTAAAATGAACTGATATTTACTATTAATAGTAAGTGTAATATTTGCACCAGAATTATTTATATTTGATTCAGTTGAATTTCCGGCAATTATTTTTCCCATACCATCTTTATAGATATTTATTGTTTTTTTCTTGCCTGATAAAATTTTATTATATTCATATTCAATCCCTTCAAGTCCAAGTTGATCAATATTTGTATGCCCCAATAGCTGGCCAGCTAAATGACCAGATGGATAAACTCTTTTTGATTCCATCTGAATGCCTACATGTTTTAGATTTAGTTTTTTTATTTTTTTACCTATCTTTGGATCTACTAGTCTTTTAACCCATATAAAATATTTTTTTGAATCTAGTTTTTTTCTTAAAGAATCAAAAGATATACCTAGCTCTCTCGATAAAATCTTTGCATATTTATCTTTATTTTTTATTGCTCTTGGATTTACAAAAATTGATGGATACTTAACACTAGTCGCTAAAGTTTCTCCATTTGCATCATAAATGTCACCCCTTTCTCCTGATAGAGTGAAAGGATTACTTTTACCAGCTGAATACTTTAACGGTTTTTGATTATCTATGATGCCAAGATAGAAAATTTTTCCAATCATAATTGAAAAAATTATAGTAAATAGAATGTTTATTATTTTAACTCTTTTGTTAAAACTAGTTTCTTTTTCTTTTAATGAATTAATTAAATTACTCATAGATTATAGTTTTAATATCACCTTTTTTTGGAAATTTCATATTATATTTTAATGCTTGCTCTTCGAGTCTTGAATTTGATTTTAATTTTGATATTTCTGTGTGTAAAATTTTATTTTCTAGTCTTATTTCCTGTAATTTATTATTATTGATCGCCAGTTCATAGCCAATTTTTGTAATATAAGCTTTGGTTGATATGATGATAAAAAGAAGGCTTATTATAATAAGAAAATATGAAGATTTTGCACAAGCGGATTTTACTATCTTAAATATTTTTGATTTATTTCTTATAAGACTAATATTATTCACATCTATCATATTAGAGTTCCTACCCTTAATTTAGCGCTTCTGGAGTTTGGATTTTTTGTTATTTCATCATCTGTTGGTAGTATTGGTTTTTTTGTTAGAATTTTTAAAATTGATTCTTTTTCACAATCACACATTAATTTTGTTGAAGGGCATATACAACTTTTTTCACAATGTTTCATAAAATTTTTTACTATTCTATCTTCTAGTGAATGAAAAGAAATAACTATGAGTCTTCCGCCTGGATTAAGAATTGTTATGGAATTTTCCAAAAATTCCTTTAAAGATTGTAATTCGTCATTTACCGCAATTCTTAATGCCATAAAAGCCCTAGTTGATGAATTTAGTTTACCCTTATGATTGGATATTCTACTAATTAAATCCGAAAGATCTTTGCATGAGAAGATTTTCCTTTTTTCTCTTTCTCTGCAAATATTAGTAGCTATCTTGTAATGGTTTTTTTCTTCTCCATATTCTTTAAATATCCTAGATAGTTCTTTTTCTGAATATGAATTAATTATTTTGTATGCATCTAAGGTTTGCGATTTATTCATCCTCATGTCCAATTTACCTTCACTGACAAAGCTAAAACCTCTATCCATATTCTTTATTTGATAATTTGAAATCCCCAAATCTGCAATTATATAATCAACTTTTTCATTTATATGATTTTTAATATTTCTGAAATTATCATTTATAAATTTAATTTTTTGTGAATATTTTTTTAATCTTTCTTTTGCAATAGAAATAGACTCTATGTCTTGATCTATACAGTAAATGCTTGATATTTGTTCTCTGTTATCCAATATTGATAGGGAATGGCCACCAAGCCCTAGGGTTGCATCTACTATCTTGGACCTTTTAGAAATTTCTATAAACGATAGAATTTCCTCTTCCATGACTGAAAAATGATTATATTCCATCAATTGTATCCCTACTTTTCTGAAACTTTTTGAAGCTTGCTTTATTTTCTTTATTCCAATAAGTCTCATTCCATATTTCAAATCTTGTTAAAATACCGATAAATACTACTTGTTGGTTCAATTTTAAATTTTTTCTTAGCAATGGGGGTATATTTATTCTTCCCTCAGTATCAATTACGCATTCACTGGCATTACCGATTAAATATCTCTCAAAATCTACTGTGTTTTTCTTTAAGGGTGGTAATGTAAGGATTTTTGATTCAAGATTTTCCCATTCAGTAATAGGATAGCCAACAATACAATTCTCAAACAATGAGACAATAACTTTATTGCTTGAATATTTTTGTTCCAATAAATCTCTGAACTTTGCAGGTAGGCTAACTCTACCAGTTTTAGAAATGGAATGAATATATTGCCCTCTAAACAAAAGGAATCTCCTTTTTATGCCAAAATATGACAAATTATGCCTTGTTACAATTTTAAGAAAAATATTTAATAAAGTCAACTAGATAAGATAGTATTAATTATGCCGTGCATATTACTACAATTGCTTGATAAAAGAGATATAGTTTTATTTCACTATCTTTATTCGCAGCATTCACATTTAGGATGGCCAAGATCATTGAAAGATAAAAAAAATCAAATAATGATTTATACATCAAAGGATTTGATGATAAAAAATCAAAAAATTTTAAAAAGGATTTCTAAAATAGTGGACTTAGATATTTTAAGTCTCTCCATGCAGGATACAAAAATTATTCTTGATTAACAAGGTGAATAAATCCAGTGATACTACCAACCAAAGCTTTCCTTAATCCACCAAAATCTTCACTTTGCCTAAACAATCTACCTGCTTCTTCATCAACCCCTGATAATTCAACCGCTATATCCTCTTCATCATTAATTCCATTTTTCACACAGTTTCTAACACATATTTCCCATGCTTGTAATTGATCAATGTGTTTTTTCAAAAGCATCTCCGCATTTGGTCTTATAGCATGATGTGCAAAAGCTAATTTTTCGGGTTTTTGCTGAATCATTATGTTTATAGAATCAATACCAGATTCTATTCTATATGGGTGTGGAGTGGTGGGGACCATTGCATCATTTAGGCCAGGTATAAACATTCCTGCAGAATCTCCACAAAACATAATTCTATTTTTCAACATCATGAAGCTAAAGTGATGACTGGCATGACCGGGAGTTTCATACCAAATGAAATCTGTTCCATTAACATTAATTTCAAAACTTTTATCATTAATAGAAATTATGTTTTTTTCATCAACTGGTTCAGGTTTTTGATACATTTCTGCTACCCAACCTAAAGTATCCAAAGATGATTGCCACAAAACTTTTTCTGGATCAATTAGGTGCGGGACACCTCTTCTGTGGACTAAAACCATTGTATTTGGAAAGTTTTTTAATAAAGTTCCTAATCCCCCTGAATGATCAAGGTGTATATGAGTTAAAAAAACATATTTGAGATTGTCTTTATTAACACCTAGAAATTTAAGTTGTTTTTCAAGTTCTGGTATTCCACATGTTGGACCAACATCAACAACTATATAGTCTTCACCAGCTTTAATAAGGTAGGGTGCAATAAATTCGTTTTCATTATCAACTTTTAAATCAAGTTGCCAAATTTCTTCTTCAAGATGTTTAATGTTCTCCATAAGATTCTCCAATAAAATTTAGTATCTTAACTTTTGCTTAGTCTTATTGTTTAATTATATTAGTTATAAGGTAAAAGGTAAAATAAAATTAAATTCTTTTCATCATCTATCAATTTTGCATTTCTAACTTTAATAAGTAGGTTTTTTGGTTATGCGAGAGATCTAATAATAACTTTCTTTTTCGGCGTAAGTACATCAACTGATGCTTTCTATGTTGCGTTTAGAATTCCAAATTTATTTAGAAGATTATTGGCAGAGGGAACATTAAGTTCAACACTCATACCTTTTTTAAAAGATGAAATTGTTAATGGTAATAAACTATCCTTTCAAAAATTTAGAAATGACATTTTTTCTCTAACTATTATTTTATTATTTTTTGTAAGCTGTATATTTTTCTTTTTTTCTGAAAGTTTTATTAAAATATTTGCTTCAGGTTTTACAGATGAAAATATTAAGCTTAGTTCCGAAATGCTACAAATTATGTCTCCATTTTTATTCTTTATATCTTTATCAGCTTTTAATATGGGACTATTAAATTCTAAAAGTAAATTTTTTGCCCCTGCTTTTTCTCCAACAATATTTAACTTATCTGTCATATTATCTTTAATTCTAAGTTTTTATTTTTTTGATTTAAACATTATTCATTTATCTTATGCTGTTTTACTAGGTGCGATAGGACAGTTTTTATTTCAATTGCCATATATTTATAAAAATGATCTTAATTACAGTTTATCATTAACTAATCTTATAAATTCCAAAACAAAAAACTTTCTATTACTTTTAGGCCCCCAAGTCTTGGGACTTGGAATATACAATATAAACATCTTGATCAATACTCAATTTGCTTCATTTATGGAAGATGGCTCTATAACATATTTATATTTATCAGAAAGACTACTTGAATTTCCCTTAGGTGTGTTCGCAGTCTCTATAGCTGTCACATCAATGACGAAATTTTCGGAGTTTTCAGCAAAAAACGAAACTCAGCAAATATCTAAATATTTGAGTGAAAGAATGAAATTTTTATTTTATTTATTAGCACCTTGTTCAGCAATTTTTATTTTCTGGGGGCAAGATATATGCAGTTTATTGTTTGAGAGAGGTGAATTCTCATACACCGATTCATTAAATACTTCTAAAGCATTACTAGCATACTCTTTGGGATTAATTTTTGTTGGTGCAATAAGGTTATTAACTCAAGCTTATTACTCTAGAAAAAATACAAAAATACCTTTTAAACTTTCTGTATATAATTTATTTTTTAATCTCTTTTTTTGTTTTTTATTTTCTATTCAATTTAATATGGGTTTTTTTGGTCTTGCTTTAGCTTCGTCGATTTCTGCATTTATTCTATTCTTATCTTTACTATTTAATTTGATGCAAGAAAATATAGATTTAGATTTTAAAAATATAATTATCTTTTTGATTAAAATAATACTTCTATGTATAAGCGTAATCTATTTGACAGATTTTATATTAATATTTTTTAAAACAATAAATATTGGAAATTTCTTAATTTTATTAAAAATTTTTATTTTCTTGCTCATATTTATTTCTGTATCATATTTGCTAAAAATTAGGGAATTTTTTCTGATTAAAGAATAAATTTTACATATCAATAAATTGTTTTAATCTTTAACAATGAAAGTTTTATTTATCAATGGACCTAACCTCAATATGCTAGGAACTAGAGAAAAAAATGTCTATGGAGATTTAACTCTAGAAAACATCAATAAGATAATATCTGATAAAGGTAAAGAGTTAGGTATTCATACAGATTTTTTCCAGTCAAATGTTGAAGGAAATATTGTTTCTAAAATACAAGAATCAACAGAATATGACTATTTAGTTATTAATCCTGCGGCATTTACTCATACAAGTATCGCAATAAGAGATGCATTATTGTCCATAAATTCTAAATTTATAGAAGTACATCTTTCAAATATCTATAGTAGAGAGGACTTTAGGCATAATTCATATGTTTCATCAATTGCCATTGGTGTAATATCTGGTTTTGGTTTCCAGGGATATATACTTGCTTTGGAATATCTTTCATCTTTAATGAATAAAAAATGAAAAAAATTTGGCACCTTAAAGAAATTGAAAGCCATGAAATAAGTCGGCTTAACTCTGAATTAAAAATATCTGATACTTTATCAAAGGTTTTTATTAATAGAGGTATAAAATCAAAAAAGGAAGCACAAGATTTTTTCTTACCTACACTAGAAAAATTACCAAACCCTTTTTTGATGGAAGGTGTTAAAAAATCAGTGTCTAGAATAATTGAGGCTATTAATTCTAAAGAAAAAATCGTAGTTTATGGCGATTTTGATTGTGATGGAATTACCTCAACTGCTATTTTATACAGCTTTCTTTCTTCCTTGGGATGTAATATAAAGTCCTATAACCCCGACAGACTTGAAGAGGGTTATGGAATTAATATTGAATCAATTAATCAATTAGCTGCTGATGGATACAGTTTGTTTATAACAACTGACTGCGGAATATCCGAAAATGAGGTCATCACTAAGTCAAAGAATTTAGAAGTGGATTTTATTATCACTGACCATCACACAATACCGACTGTTCTTCCTGATGCTTTCTCAATTATTAATCCAAAACTTTCAAATTGTGAATATCCTTACAAGGATATTTGTGCTGCCGGAGTTATATTCAATCTAATTGTAGCAATAAGGTCAGGTTTAAGAGAGGATGGATTCTTTGATGATATAGCAGAACCGAACCTGGCTAGATATCTTGATCTTGTCTCTATTGGAACAATTGCTGACAGCATGCCTATTACAGGTGTAAATAGAATTTTTGTATCAAATGGACTTTTGGAAATAAAAAATACTACCAGAAAAGGATTAAAGCATTTGATTTCTAAAAATAAAGACAGATTTTCCGTAAGAGATGTTTCTTTTGATATAGCACCAAAGATTAATGCGGCGGGCAGAGTTGGAAAGGCTTCAAATGCTGTGAATCTTTTAGTCAGTGATGATGATGACGAAATTGAAAAACTAGCTGCAATAATACAATCAAATAACCAAATCAGACAACAAATTCAAGAGCAAGTTTTTAGTGAAGCGGATCAAATTGCAAAAGAAAAGTTTTTAAAAAATCCCAAAAAGTCATCTCTGGTCCTATATTCCAAAGATTGGCATCCAGGGGTTTTAGGAATTATAGCTTCTAGAATAGTTAAGCAATATGGAGTGCCATGTGCAATATTATCTTCTAAAAATTCTGTTGCAAAAGGAAGTTTAAGGACTTCTAATAGTCTTAATCTTTATAAAGTACTAGAGGAATGTTCAGATTTATTAATTCAATTTGGTGGACATAGTGCAGCAGCAGGGGTCACTTTACAAGAAGATAAGATTGAATTCTTTGAAAATAGATTTGAAGAGATAATTTCAAATCATGATTTTATTACTGGTGAAACAATTGAAATTGATTCTTTGATAGAACTTAGTGAAATTAATATATCTTTTCTTTCTGATATTGAGAAAATGGAGCCTTTTGGAAAGGGAAATCCATATCCTATTTTTCTTCTAAAAAATGCTATGGTAGATTCAAAAAAAGTTCTTAAAGAAAAACATTTAGAAATATATTTAAGTAAAAACAATAATAAGATGAGGGCAATATGGTTCAATTTTTCAAAAGAAGTTGATATATCGAAAGAAATAGACATTGTATTTACAATTCAAAGAGATTCGTTCAAGGGTAATGATAATATAAACCTAAATATTCTAGATTTAGATTGCCCTTGACATTGAATGTATTAAGATACATAATCTCACAAAATAGGAGTTTTTAATGAGATATTGTAATTTTTTATTTTTCGTATTGTTTGTTCTTGTCGTATCTAATGCTGGTATAACAAAAGAAATTGATAATGAGTATGAAAGCTCAACGGAAATAGAAAGCGTAAGTGATGACGCACAAGATAACGTAAAGAAGAAGTTTAATTATAATGACACTTATGGACCAACGCCAATCTTTTCTATTGGCGGAGGTTTTTTAATAAATCCTGGTGGATATAGTTTGAATACAAAGCTAGATATTCCTTATAAAGATGATTTATACATTGGTCCTCATATTTACTATGGAGATTCTGATGACGAAACCAACTTTGGTCTTACTGGTAATATTAAAAAGATTTTACAATCTGAAGATCCAAAAATCATACCTTCTGTTGAAATTGGGGCTGGGGTTCTAATTAATGATGAAGAGAACAACAATGATGATAATAGCTCATATTTTTTAATTCAGCTAGGTGCTGGTGTTGATAGGGTAATATCAGACAATATGAGTTTTGGTATACATCTTTATAATAATTATGGTACAGATTTTGATGATTCAACCAATCATTTGACTCTTGTCGCAGGAATTCAAATTAGACTATATTAATATAGCCCTAAGGGGCCAATTCTATGTCATCATCTAAACCAAATAATATAATAATTTTAGGCTCAGGTTCTACAGGGGGATACTTAGCACAGGAATTATCAATTGAAAATAATGTAATACTAGTTGATAAAGATATTACAAAAATTAATCAACTGAAAAATAAAGATACCATGGATATTATGGCAATATCAGGCGATGCGGCCGATTTAACTACCTTCAATGAAATTGATTTAAATACCATAAACTTCTTCATAGCTTGTACAAATGATGACCAACTTAATCTTTTAACTGCAATGTATTTTGAGAGAATACCTGGTATCCAAACTGTTGTTGTATTAAAAGAGAGTAAATATAAAGATTATCCTGGAAGGTTAGGGTTCCCTGAAATTAAAACCTTTTATCCTGGAGATATAGTATCAGAAAAAATTGTAAATTTATTTGAAACACCATATTCATGGGAAACTGATAAAATTGCTGATTCAAAAGCATTATTTCTCAAGGTAAAAATAGAGGAAAAAAGCGACTTAGTAGGAAGATCAATTTATTCTCTAAACAAAGATGGGGAAAATAAATGGAAATTTATTGCAATAACAGAAGATGCACAATCGGAAAAATTAAACTATATCAAAGCAGAAAATACTACCATTAGATTAAAACCTGGCGATGTCGCACTTGTTTTATTAGTAGATGAATATGAACAGGATTTTGAAAAGCTATATTTTGCAAAAGAAGAAATAGATATAAAAAATATTTTTATTGTTGGTCAATCATATATTTCTGAGAATGTTGCAAAGAAATTAATAAATAGAAAATGTAATGTAAAAATTTTGGCCTCTGACAAGGCAAGAGCTAGAGAGTTATCAGAATCTTTAAATGATGCTCAAATTATTTATGGAGAGCCAACTAATAAGGATCTCTATATAGAGCATGGCGTAAACGAAGAATGCGACTATTTTCTTGCTTTAACTGATGATGATGAAATTAATGTTTTAAGTGCACTATTATCTAATAAATTAAAAGCTAAAAATTCACTTGTGGTGTATTCAAAATCAGAATATCAAAATATTATTAATAGTATAGGCGCAGAAAGAGAGGTGAATGTTAAATATTCCGTTGCGGGAGAGATTAACTCATATATCATGAGAAAGAAATTTGCACATGAAACAATTATTGATGAAAATACGAAAGTTTTTGAATTTAAATCAAAGCGAAATATATCGCTTAAGGATGAAACAGAGAACATCGTGCTTGCTCTCTTGATTCGAGGGAAAGAAAATAATAATTTTGTTACAGATCTAGACGATAGATTGATAGCTGAAGATGATTATGCAATTGTTGTAACATTAGACCAGGATTCTGAAAAACGACTTGAATCACTCATACTAGAATGAACATATCTCAATCATTAAAATTTATAAGCATTTTTGTAAGATATTTTTCTTTTTTTCTACTCGTACCAATATTTTCAGTTTTTTTTATAAATTTAGATCTTAGTCAATTAAAATCCGAATCTTTCTATATAAAATCAATACCTTTTTTTTGCTCTTCTTTAGTTAGCTATTTATTCAGCATATTACTTCTATTTATATCTAAATCTTACAAATCAGAAAATGAAGAATTAGGAAGAAAAGATGGATTTCTAATAGCAACTTTTGTATGGATTTTTGCTGGCGCCTTAGGTTCCTTGCCTTATATTTTTTCATCTACGTTAATACCAATGCTTTACCCCGAGATAGAACCAATTTTCTATGATGATTTAATTGTAAATTCTTTTTTTGAATCAGTCTCAGGAATTACAACTACTGGAGCATCTGTATTTTCAATTTTTCCTAATATTGAACAACATTCTATGATTATCTTTTGGCGATCATTATCTCAGTGGCTTGGCGGAATTGGTATTATTCTTCTAGTGCTAATAATTTTTCCAAGAATATCTGTGGGTATAATGCAGATAGCATCAGATCAAGAAGGCACAGGTCCTCAAAAAGAAAGAATTACCCCTAGATTATATCAAACTGGCTTAACACTACTTATAATTTACCTTGGTATTTCTTTACTATTATATTTGCTGTTATTTTTTGTTGGCGGACTTTCATCCTATGACTCTGTAATTCATTCATTTAGTACAGTTTCCTCGGGTGGCTTCTCAAGCTATCCACTTAGTATAGAAAGTTTACAGAATTTTAAAGTCGAAATTATTATTTTAATCTTTATGTTTGTCTCTGGTATAAGTTTTGCAATATTTTATTATCTAATAACTGCTAATTTTCAAAGAGTATTTGATAATTCAGAATTTAAGACATATGTGATATTTAATTTGTTTTTTGTTATTGCTTTGGTCTTTTTACTTAATGACTATTATGGCTCATTATCAGAATCTTTAAGGTATGGGACTTTTCAAGCAATATCAATTTCAACTGGCACAGGATTTACAACCTATAATTTTAGTGAGTGGCCTAGTCATATAAAATTTTTCCTTTTGTTATTTCTAATAATTGGTGGTTCTTCCGGATCTACAACCGGGGGAATTAAAATGATAAGGGTAATAATAGTTTTTAAAAGAATATATCTTGAGATTAGAAGAAGAGTAAGTCCAAATATAGTTTATACAGTAAAAATAAACAATAAATCAATCGATGATGAAGTTGTATCGGGAGTAATGTCTTTTCTTTTCTTATTTATAATGATTTGTATTATTTCCATTTTATTTATAAATATTCTAGAACCTAACATTACCGCTTACACTGCAGCCTCAGCTGTAATGTCTTCAATTACTAATCTTGGACCAGGTTTTGAGGGTATAAATCCCCATTCAAATTATGCTCTATTCTCAACTTCCAGTAAGATTTGGCTATCCTTCTTAATGATGTTAGGTAGGTTAGAAATATTTACTATGGTGGCATTACTTCTTCCCTCTTTTTGGAAAAAATATTAATTTTTTTTGTGTTAAAATTCTTCTAAACCATGAAAGAAAAAAATGTTTTACTTATAGGAAATTTTGATGGTGTTCACCTAGGGCATCAAATGTTGATAACAAAAGCAAGAGAAATTGCTAATGATAAAAATGAAAAATTGATTGCTTTAACATTTCGACCACATCCCCGAGAAATTATAAATAAATCAAAAATTAATTTACTTCTTCCATACAATGAAAAAATCTCTATGTTAAAAAATTATGGAGTTGATATCGTTGATGAGCTTGATTTTACAGATGTTTTATCAAAGATAGATGCCGTCGACTTCGCTAAAGAATATATTATTAAAAAACATAATCCATCTGATATAGTAATCGGCGATAATTTTAAGTTTGGACACAAAGCCCAAGGTGATGCATTACTTCTAAAATCTCAGTTTAATAATATATTTAAAACACATAATTTAAGCATAAAAAAAATTGATAATCTATCAATAAGCTCCTCAATTATTAAAGATCTTTTACTAAATGGAAATATCAGTACAGTTAATAATTTGTTGGGAAGATATTATCATTTGAGAGGAAAAGTAATTAAAGGTGAACAAAGAGGAAGAATGATTGGCTTCCCTACGACCAATTTAGGTACTGATTGGGAATTTTTGCCTAAGAAAGGAGTTTATGTGACTATTGTTACAATTGATAAAGTAGAATTTCAAAGTATCACAAATATCGGAATAAGACCAACATTTGATTCAAATTCACTTCAGATAGAGTCTCATATATTTAATTTTGATCAAGATGTATATGAGAAAGAAATAAAAATTGATTTCCTTGAAAGAATAAGAGATGAGAAAAAATTTGAAACAGTTGATAAACTTATAGAGAATATTACAAAGGATGTAAATTTTGGAAAAAATTACTTTAAGGACCTCAAATGAAAATATCAGGGAATACTAAAGTTTATACAGTTATAGGAAATCCTATCAGCCATAGTAAGTCTCCAAATATGCATAATGCTGCTTTCCAAAAATTAGGTATTAATGCTTGTTATGTACCTCTAGCGCCTGAATACACTCAAGTTGAGTATATTTGTGATTTGATAAGAAGTTCTAAAATTTGTGGGTCAAATGTAACAATTCCTTATAAAGAAGAGGTGATGAAATATGTTGATGTCCTTACAGATGAGGCAAAACTAATTGGTTCTGTTAATACACTTTATTCGATAGATAATAAACTATTTGGACACAATACCGACGGCCTGGGTTTTAGTAGATCTCTATTGATAGATAATGGTTTTGACGCACAACATAAATCAGCATTAATCCTAGGAGCTGGAGGAGCGTCAAAAGCAATTTGTTCAAAGCTCTGCTCCAATAATATTGCTACTTTAAATATATTTGATATTGATAACGAGAGAGCAATTGATTTAAAGAAACATCTAGATAATTTTTCATTTGTTTCTAAAGTTAATACTATTGCACATCAAGATGTTGATACGATTGCTTCTAATTCTGATTTGATAGTCAATTGCACACCTATCGGAATGAAAAATGATGACCCAGAATTAATAACTCCTGAATTCATGTCAGGTGGACAATTTGTCTATGATTTAATTTACACGCCAGCAAAAACTAAACTTTTAGAGTCTGCCGAACTCAAAGGTGCTAAGATTATTAATGGACTAGACATGTTAGCATATCAGGGTGCAGAGAGTTTTGCTATTTGGGAAAAGGTGGACCCGCCCTATAAGATAATGTCTGAGGAGTTAAGGTTTGGATAATTTTGATTGTTGGTATCAAAGTATAGATAATCCCAATAACAGATATTCAATTAATGAGATTTTATACAGATGCCCTGAAACAGGAAGTCTGTTAGAAGTTGTGCATGATATTGATGCGCTAAAAAAATATGATTCAGAATATTGGAAGGAGTTATTTGATTCTAGATATAGAAAACAGAATTGGCCCTATGGCAGTGGAGTGTGGGGCAAGAAAGAATGGGTAGTACCTTTTATTGAAGATAAGAATATTGTCTCTATGTATGAAGGATCTACAAACCTTTTTTGGGCAGATCGATATGGAAAACAAGTTGGGGTTGAAGACCTCTGGATTAAAATGTGTGGAAATAGTCATACTGGTTCATTTAAAGATTTGGGAATGACAGTTTTGGTTTCTGCAGTCAAGCAGTTAATCGATGATGGAAACGAAATTAAAGCAGTGGCATGCGCATCAACAGGTGATACATCGGCTGCACTTAGTGCATACTGTGCCGCAGCAGGATTAAAATCAATAGTTTTTCTTCCCAAAAATAAAGTATCAGTTGCACAACTCGTTCAACCTTTGGCAAATGGTGCATCTGTATTGTCAATAGATTCAGACTTCGATGGATGCATGAAAATTGTTCAAGAAGTATGTAAAAGGAATAATATTTATTTAGCAAATTCAATAAATTCATTAAGAATTGAAGGGCAAAAAACTATCAGCATAGAGCTCTGCCAACAATTTAATTGGGACATTCCTGACTGGGTAATAATACCTGGTGGAAATCTAGGAAATATTTCCGCTTTAGGTAAAGGGTTTCTAATGTTAAAAGACTTAGGTTTAATTACTAAGCTTCCACGATTGGTTTGTGCCCAAGCAGAAAATGCAAATCCATTGTATTTAAGTTATTTAAAAGATTTTGAATCATTTGAGCCTATTTCAGCGAAGACAACTTTAGCCAATGCAATACAAATTGGAGATCCGGTCAGTGTAAACAAAGCAATTAAAATTTTGAAAGAATTTGATGGAATAGTTGAACAATCATCAGAGGATGAACTTGCTACTTCTACAGCAAAAGTTGACCTAACAGGAACATTTAATTGCCCACATACTGGAGTTGCTATTTCGGCATTTGAAAAATTAGTAAAAAATAAAACTATCAATCCATCTGATAAAGTCGTAATAATTTCTACCGCACATGGCCTAAAATTTGTTGATTCTAAAATAGATTATCATTTGGAAAAATTAAAAGGTATCTCAAATACTTTTTCAAATTTACCAATTGATGTTAACAATTCTATTGATGACGTTATGAAAGTATTGGACTCCGAAATACTATGACCATAAATTCACTCTATGGTCTTTATTTAATATCTGATGAATCTTTAATTGATCAAGAAAAATATTTTGAATATTTAGATCACGTATTGTCCGCAGGACCCAAGATATTTCAATTAAGAATTAAAAATTCAAGTGAAAAGGAAATTCTATATAAATCTAAGGAATTAAGAAAAATAACGAAAAAACATAATGTCATTTTTATTATCAATGACTACCCTGAAATAGTTTCAAAAGTTAATGCAGATGGATTGCACATTGGAAAGTATGATATGGATATAGAAAAATGTTTTAATATTATAGGCAATAACAAAATCTTAGGTGTTTCTTGTTACGGAGATTTAGAAAGAGTAAATTATTATGTAAATAAAAGTGTAAGCTATATTGCTATTGGGACACCATACTTTACTAAAACAAAACCCGATAGAGAACCAACAAGCCTTGATACAATGATCAGAGCAGTTTCATTGAGAAAAAACATTCCAATATTTGCAATTGGTGGAATAGAAATTGATAATGTCAATGAAATTATGCGAACTGGTGTTTCGGGAGTTGCAGTTATCAACGGAGTTTTTTCTTATAAAAATAGCAGAGAAAAAATTTTAGAATTTAATAACTTACTTAAGGAATTTGGATAGATTTTTACTAGTCCTTTTAAAATCTTCTAATTTTTCAGAAAGAGCATGACTAAATATTGGTAATGCTATTGTTGCATCACAATAGCATTGTACCAAATCTCCTTCTGGGTCTTCCTTACCCCATGAAACTGCCTCTTCAAATGTACAACCAGACAAGCTACCCCATTGAGGTGAATCTGTAGTAATCTGAATGGCATATTTGTGAGGATAATATGTTTCTTCTTCACCAATATTTTTTCTGAATCTCCCATCATTTCTATTTGGTATTTTTCTTTCTGAATAAAGAAGATCAGCCGTCACAGAGAATAATTGAATCCAATCTTTTGGAACCCCACCACCAATATAAACTACACCAGTCTCATTTACATGTTCTGCAAGTGACATGTATTCCGTATAGTCTTTTATTGCATCAATTTTTAAATTAAATTCTTTGGAATTTGCAATTAATGCTGCGTCACCATAAGGGCTATCAGCAAAAGCTGGACAGAAAATCGGTATATTATTTTTTGCTGCGACTGAAACAATCGACTCAATTTTGTTTCTTCCTAACCAATCACCAAAAATTTTTAAAAATTCTCTAGATGAGTAATTATAATTGCTGTCCAATGTTAAAATAAATTCAGCAATTAATTCTGTCATTTCCAAATATTCTGATTCATCACCTAAAATGTCATAATATCTATTAAATCCTTTTTCAAATAATTTTGAATCATCAGAGTTATGAGTGAACTGTATATATGAACCACCCATTGCTTCCACAATATCCTCTGAGATATTTGCACCTGTAGGGACAAGAATATCAATAAAATTATTCTCCATTAGCCAATTTATTATTTTCCACTGTCCAGTAGTTGATAGTGAAGCTGCATAACCAAAAAGTATTGTTACATCGGGGTTCTTAATCATTTTTTCGAAAACAGATACAGTTTTTGCTAAGTTTTTGCCTTGAAAGCCCGTATTTTCCATTAAATTAAGCAATTCAGATATTCTTCTATCTTTTTTAACCTCAATTGCTTTTACCTTTTTATTAGTATTAATTTTCAAAATTTACCCCCCATTTTTATAATTAAAATAAGAAAAATAAATCATTTATTAAAGTAATTGACAAAAAAATTATATATTTCATAATTTTTATTTCAATTACTATTAATGGTTTCCTTTATAAACCTTTGGAGGTATCTGGATGGGATACAATTTTAGCAAACGAACAAATCATTTTACTCTACCTAAGCAATGGGCTAGCATGAGAGTTGCCAAGAAACTTGAAAAAGAAACTGGCAAAAAAATAATTCATTTTGAAAAAGGTGATTATCAAGGTCCTGACTTTGAAACACCTGAACATATATTAAAAGCAACTGTAGATGCTCTTAATGCTGGATATGTAAGATATGATCCAGGTCCAGGTTTACCTGAGCTTAGAGAATTTATTGCAACTGAAACAATGAAGGACAGAAGGCCAGGTACAAAACCTGAAGAGGTTATCATTTGTGCAGGAGCTAAAAATGCTTTAACAATGACACTTCTGACTTTATTAGAAGATGGAGATCATGTTATATTCCCAAACCCAGGATACCCACCTGATGAAGTATGGGCTAAATATGCTGGTGCAAAAATAGATCATACCCCGCTTAATCAAGATGATTGGCAGTACGATTTAGAAAAGCTTGATAAAATGATTACCGATAAAACTAAATTGTTAATCATCAATACTCCTCAGAGACCTAATGGCCAATTAGTTGAAAATCCAGAGGAAATTGCAGAGATTGTTCTAAAGCATCCTGATTTACTTGTAATAACAGACGAGATTTTCAGTCAAGTTATTTATGACGGCCAAAAACATAAAACTATTTCCTCAATACCTGAAATGAAAGATAGATGTATAGTTATTGATACTTGGTCTAAGACCTATGCTATGACAGGATGGAGATGTGGATTTGCTGTAGCAAATGAAGAAATAATAACTAAACTTTCTATTTTCTTACAAGATTCAATTACAAACGTTGCAGCTTTTATTCAAAGAGCTGCATATGAGGCTGTTACCGGACCTCAGGATTGGACTTATGAAAAAAGAGAATTATTACAACATAAAAGAAATCTAATGGTCAAAGGTTTAAATGAAGTTCCAGGATTAAAATGTATTACACCTCCAGGATCTTTTTACTGTTTTCCAGATATAACTGGGACAGGTCTTACCTCTCAAGAGTTTACTGATAAGCTCGTAGTTGAAGCTGGAGTGGCAGTTGTAGCTGGTACAGCTTTTGGTTCCCAAGGAGAAGGATTTGTTCGTGTTACATATGCTGTACATGATGATGATATTCACGAAGGCATTGAGAGGATGAAGCAGTTATTTTCTAAATAAACTATGAAGATTATTCCAAAAGGTTGGGCAAAACTTAAATCATTTTCAGTTTTACTAACCTTTTGTTTACTTCTTGTAGCATGTTCCCAAGCGCCAATTTCGGGTCGTAATCAATTAATATTAATTTCGGAATATCAAGAAATACAACTTGGACTTACAGCCTATAATCAAGTTTTAGATAAAGAAAAACTTTCTTCAAATGAAAAATATGTAAATTTAGTAAAAAAAGTTGGAAATAGAATAGCTCCACACACTGAAAAAAATTATAATTGGCAATTTAATGTTATAGAGTCACCATTAATTAATGCTTGGTGTTTACCAGGAGGTAAAATTGCTTTTTATGAAGGAATACTTGATATAATGGAGAATGAAGCGCAAATAGCGGCAGTCATGGGACATGAGATTGCCCATGCGACCGCAAGACATGGCGGAGAAAGAATAAGTCTTGGAATGCTAGCTCAAGTTGGTGCGGTTGCTTTACAAATTGCTATGAGAGATAAAGATCCAGCGGTTCAATATGCAGTTTTCCAAGCTTATATTCCGGCAATAACAATTGGTGCCGTATTACCCTTCAGCAGATTTCAAGAGTATGAAGCTGATGCCGTAGGCCTAATTTACATGGCAAAGGCTGGATATAATCCAGAGGAGGCAGTAAAATTTTGGAAAACCATGCTTGAAGTAAATAAAGGCAAAGAAAGACCTCCCGAATGGTTAAGTACTCACCCAATAACTAAAAAAAGAATCTCAGAGCTTGAAGAGCTTTTGCCTGAGGCATTAGAAATTTATAATGCCTCAGATAAAGCGCCAAATAGAAATCTTAGATGAAATATTTATGATATAAAATGAATTGATACGACAATTCCTACAGATACTATCAATCCAAAAATCATCTTTAAAAAGTCTTTACCTATGATTGGAAAAACATATCCTAATTTATAATCGGCTACTACTGTCGCAATGGCTAGTTCTCTACCGCACAATAAGCCTACAAATACCCAAGTTGTACTCATTGGAATATCATTATATTGTTTAAAATATAATAAGATAAATGCATAAAAGAAATCAATAATTGTGGCACTTCGAATAAATCTAGTCCCTCTTTTGCTTAAAACAATCTTTTGTATATTCCCGCCTTTTTCATAAAATACATAAAACAATAAAGATGATAGTAGTACACAAGCTATTATCAACATATCAATAGGAACTTTCCTTGGTAAAAAAACTGCAATGTTAGCCATGTCATGAGATAACCAAATGAACCACAAGAAGCCTGTTGTTAACCACTGACCAACTCTCCAAGCTCTTGGATTTTTAACCACATCAAATTTTTCATTAATAAATTTTGAGATCCCAATCCAAGCTCCATAAGCTATGATCGCTGCCAATGCATAACCCATTACAGATTTTACTAACATCTTTTCTAGGACAAAAGTAGAAGCAAATGCGGACAAAACTAAAAATGAGGTTGATACAGGAATACCAGCTCGCGTTAAAACTAATAAAATTAATGGTGCTACAGCATGATACCATTGTGGTTCAATATACGGTATCTTGTTTAATCTTCCATAAGTAATATCACCAACATTGATATACCAACCATATACAAGTGTTATACAAAGTATGATTGAAGCTGCAGCTGCTAGATAATACCATTTAAATTTTTCTGAATTGGATGCAATAAAAGTACCTAGAGTTTGCACACTATCATTTGCAATAACCGAATAAGATGCCAATGCAAATCCTATAAGAGCATAAATATTTAGAAGTTCCATAAGAATTACTCCTTAATTTTTTTCAATAATTAAAATTGGTTAATGTTAAGTTTGTGTTAAGAGTTTGTGAAATTTTAGTTAACTATCGGTAGTGTAATTTCAAAATGCGCACCATCGTTACACAATAATGCTTGAATTTTTCCACCGTGAAGATTCACAGCATGTTTTACAATGCTTAACCCAAGACCAGTCCCACTTAATTCTTTGGATCGACTTGTATCAATTGTATAGAATCTTTCAAAAATTTTTTCTAAATTATCAGGGTTTATTCCTGGACCATTATCCTTAATATTAATAGTAATTTTAGATAAATGTTGAGTTATGTTAATTTCTATTTCCCCATTTTTTGGAGCAAATTTCAATGAATTTTGTAAAAGATTTGTGAATATTTTTTCTAATTCATTTGGATAACCATTAAATGGCAAAGGAGCATTTTGAAAATTTTTTATTATATTAATCTTTTTAACTTTCTCTGAAGAACAAATTATTTCTTCAACATTTTCAACAAGCTCTTTCAAGTCAATAATCTTTCTTTCAAGCTTATTACTTTTTTCATTATTTTCAATTTCTGATAAGTTCAGAATATCTTCGGTTAAATTATTTAATCTATTTGAATTTCTCTCAATAATATCAATCATTTTATTGATTGTTTTATCCTCTTTTTCAATATTTGCATTGATGAATTCAATAGCACCTATAATTCCACTTAAGGGTGTTCTTAATTCATGAGATACATTTAAAATTAACTCTTCCTTGATTTTATTTAATTGTTTTGTCTCTGTGACATCACTCAATGTTATTAGCATCTTATTTTTATCGTTATCTATAAATCCAACCCTAATCACAAAAATTTTATCTATATCAGTTCCAAAAGATATTTCACTTTTTACATATGATTTTTTTTTATTTGCTAAATCAACTGCATCACTAAATGAACTACTGTGAATTATCTCCCAATATTTTTTATTAATACATAATTTAGTATCTGGTACATTTATAATTTTTTTCATCTCATTATTAATATAGAGAATCCTGTTTTCTTTATTCTCAATTACCATTAAACCAAATTTTATGCTTGAGATAATATTTTCTAGTTCAATAACCGAGCTTTTTTCTTTTGATATTTTTTTTGAGAATGAGTCGATGATTTCATATGTTGCTTTGTCATATGGTTCTCTTGGTTTCGCTTCCTCTAAGTTGTTTATAAAATTTCCGCTTGCTATTTTATTAGATAATTTCTTAATTTTTTTGGCAGATGATATTAGTCTGACTACAAAAGCTACACAAATAATATATATGATTGTTGATATCACAAAGGTCTTGCTAGATAAAAAATCTAAAATATTTTTGTTGTTAAAAATTTGTTCAAAAATCCCAGTAAAATAAAGTATTGTTACTAGAATAATTAAATATCTTCTTCGTTCAAAAATATTAATCATCTGATTCTATTTTGTAACCTATTCCTCTAACAGCTTTAATATACTTACCACTATTAATCAGCTTTTCTCTTAAATTTTTAACATGTACATCAATTGTTCTATCATATATTATTTTATCATCACCCCAAATTCTTTTCCTTTTAATAAGTTGGTCTCTGGACAAAACTCTCCCTTTGTTTTTAATTAGAGTCTCAAGTAACATGAATTCCGTTGTTGTTAGATCAATCTTTTTTTGATTTACTGTTGTGGAGTAAGAATCGATATTCATTATTATCTCATTAAATTTCAATAAATTAGCTTCCTTAACATCATTTGTTTCGGTTAAAAATCTTTTAATTTTTGAAAGCAATATTTTATTGCTTATTGGCTTTATAAGATAATCATTTCCACCAACTTCATGGCCAACTACTATATCAGATTCAGCCGCTTTTGCTGTTATAAAAATAATAGGAATTTTCTCAAGTTTTGGTTTTCTTCTTATCAGCTTACATGTCTCTATTCCATCTAGCTTTGGCATCATAACATCCAAGAGAATCAAGTCAGGAACTAATGTTTCACAAAAATTTAAAAGATCTAATCCATTTGAAAAAACTTTAGTTCTATATCCGCTTGTATTTAAATTTATAGATAATATATCAGCTAGATCTTTTTCATCTTCAGCTATTACAATTAATTTTTCCATACTATAAGTATTAAATAATTTTCAATTAAAAAAAATAAAATTCATAAAAATATTATCTATTTCAAACCAAAATTATTTATTATTCTATAATTAACTTCAAATTAACTAAAGCTTAACTAAAAGTTAACAATCAAAAAATATGGTAAATATATTAATAAGGAGGTTTTTTTGAAAAATTTATTAATTATTTGTTTATTAGTTGCATCTCTCTTTATTGCGCCTGCTGCAT